>Ga0193959_1000721_pt1 | contig 13425 bp, 11 predicted proteins | sample FB_2_MG_FD_140333 | JGI IMG/M metagenome (GOLD analysis project Ga0193959, IMG submission 140333) | Microbial mat bacterial communities from the Broadkill River, Lewes, Delaware, United States - FB_2_MG | ecosystem: Environmental > Aquatic > Freshwater > River > Microbial mats | place: USA... | reverse complement strand
TGAGATTTCATTATCTTCTAAAGGTTCTCTCATAGCTTCTAAAACTGTTTTTGCATAGTGTGGTAATTCATCAAAAAATAAAATTCCATGATTTGATAAAGCAACCTCACCTATTTGTGTGCCTGACAGATTCATTAAACTATGCTACAATATCGCACTAAAAGGACAAATAATGAGTAAATTTATAACTAACTATGCTACTTTATGCAATAAACTATACTACAACCTTGCATTTTTACAAGTAAATACACTACAAAGTTACAATAAAGATATTATATTATGAGAATATCCTCAAAAAAAAGAAAAATTGGATATACCTATGGAAGTGTTTCTGGAAGATATCCATTTCGTAAACAAAAATCGATTACTTTTGAATCTTGGCTAGAAAAAGACTTTCTAATTTTTTGTGATTTTAATACAAGTGTTGAAGATATAGTCGAGCAACCTTTAACTATTGAATATAGAAATTCAAAAAGCAAAGACACAAAGTATACTCCAGACTTTTTAGTATCTTTTAAACACATAAGAAGTAATAAAATCTATACTGATTGTAAATACGAGAAAAGTGAATTAAAAATTAAATCTTTACTTGTTGAAGTAAAACCATATGAAAAATTAAAAAAACAATTTCACATATATAAAGAACGATTTAAAATTGCTTCTAAGTATGCACAGGAAAATGATATGGAGTTTAAGATATTTACAGAAAGAAATATATATGGTGATTATTTCGATAATATTATGTTGATAAAAAGGCATTCAAAATCTAACTATCCACAAGATGATATAGAAAGAGTATTTGAATACATTGAATATATGGGTAGTGTAACAATAGATCAAGTCTTAGTACGATTATTTTTTACTAAAGAGGCAAAAGGTATAGGATTGGGTTTAATATATAATATGTTATTTAATAAATATATTTTAACTAATTTTACAGAACCTATAACTATGTTTTCAGAATTATTTGTAAACGATGAAAGAGAGGAATTTTAATATGAACAATACTAAATCATACACACTAGATAGAAGACAAGTATCTTTAAAACAAAATGATATTGTAAAATGTAATGATATTGAATATATAATCTCTGAAATAGTTAATTTTAAAGAGGTACTTGGAATTAATTTAAAAACGAAAAAGACAACAACTTTATCAATAGATCAAATCACAGTGGTACATGAAAATCCAATAGATAATAAGAATTATTCTACTACTGATATTGTTGATTTAATTGATGATCAATACAATGAAATAGAAAAAAAATATAAAGCTATTTTACCTATGATAAACAAGGAGCTCACTAGAAAAGAGATGGTCGATTATGCAGAATCTTTAAATATCCATTTTACAACACTTTATCGTTGGTTAAAAAATTATAAAAGTTCTGGTACCTTAATGGGATTATTAGATAAAAAAGTTGGTAGACCCAAAGGTAGAAAAATGATTGACTCAACTACTGAAAGTATTATAACTGAAGTATTTAATGAATACTACCTCACGATACAAAAGCCTTCTATACAAAAAGTTATTGATTTAGTTTTTATTTATTGTAAACAAAGAAATGTGATCCTGCCAAGTAAAAATACTATCAGAAATCGCATAAATGAATTAAATAGTCGTAAAGTACTCATAAAACAAGGTAATAAAGATATTGCAAGAACAAAATATGAACCTGCCCCAAATTCATTTGAAGCTACTTATCCATTGGAAATTGTTCAAATTGATCACACTCCTGTAGATATAATAATTGTAGACTCAGAGAATAGACTTCCCATTGGTCGTCCATGGATCACTGTAGCAATGGATATATATAGTAGAATGATTGTAGGATACTATTTATCTCTTGAAGCTCCTAGTTCAACTTCTGTTGCTATGTGTATTACAAATATGGTTATGCCTAAAGATAAAATTCTTTTAGACAACGATATTAATGAAGATTGGTCGGTTTGGGGTTTTCCAGATGTTTTGCATGCGGATAATGGAGCTGATTTTAGAGCCGAAGCCTTAGAAAAAGCATGTTTAATTCATAATATACAACTTCACTTTCGTCCAATTCATAAAACCAATTATGGTGGTCACATTGAGAGAATTATTGGGACTTTAATGAAACAAGTACATTCAATACCTGGGACTACATACTCTAATATCAAAGAACGACAAACCTATGATTCAGACGGTCAAGCTTGTATGACACTTGAAGAACTTGAAAGATGGTTATTAACATTTATTACTAAAGTATATCATAAAAATATCCATTCAACATTACAAATGTCACCCTCTTCTAAATGGGATGAGGCAATATTTGGTTCTGATACTGTAGTTGGTCGAGGTTTTCCAGCTCGTCCAATTGATAATCATACAATACTTATAGATTTTCTACCACATATCAAAAGAACTATACAAAAAAATGGAGTCAATATTGATGGTATAAATTATTATGATCATATCTTGCGTACAAAAATACATGCAATAGATTCTAAAACACAAAAGAAAAAAAAGTTTCTATTTAAAAGAGATCCAAGAGATATAAGTATGGTTTGGTTTTACGATGATGATTCTCAAGAATACTTCAAAATTCCAGCTATAAATCAAGCTTTGAAAAATATGAGTATTTGGGAACTTGAAGCATCAAAAAAAATACTAAAAGAGAAAGGTATGAAAAATACTAATATTAATCATATACTAGATGCTAAAAGTGAACTTCATAATCAAATTAAAGATTCTGTTAAAAAAACTAAAAAAGCAAGAAGAGATAACCAAAGAATTATGAATAATAAAAAAGTTACTCAATACAATAAACCAAAAGAAGAAATCTTTGATAACCATTCATTACAAATTCCATCTAATGATTTTTGGGATGATGATATACCTGATTTTAAATAAGGAGAATAAGTGAAACACAATATAAAACATCTAAATGAAGAAACAAAAAATATTTTAACCCATTCTATAGAGGAAAAGATTTCTTACCTTCATGAGGAATATTCAATAGAATATCCGAAGTTCCGTGAAATCATTAATCTATTAAACAATTACCTACAAAGACCAAAAAAATCAAGAATGAATAGTCTTTTAATTGTAGGTGAACCAAATATTGGTAAAACCTCAATAATCAACAAATTTATGGAACAAAACCCACCTTATGAATCAGTTGATGAAGAAGGTATGCCAATACCAGTAAGACCTGTAATAAAAGCTTTAGCACCTAGTAAAGTTGATATTAAATCTCTTTATATTTCATTATTAGAAGGTTTTTGGACTCCACATAATCCAAATGATACAGCAGATAAATTAAAACATCAATTTTATTCCCTAATGTCAGAATGTCATGTATCAATGATTGTGATTGACGAGTTTCATCATCTTGCAGGTGGAACAAGTGCCCAACAAATTAATACTCTAAACACTCTAAAAAATATTAGCACTGCTTTTATGATACCAATAGTCGTAGTAGGTATCAAAGATGCAATACCTTTATTAATGGTCGATCCACAATTATCTAGTAGATTTGATATTGTAAGGCTACCAAAATGGAACCTTGATCAACAATACAGAGGTTTACTCAAGGCATTTGAAAAAAGATTACCCTTGTCTAAACCATCTTATTTATATAATAAAGAAAAGGCAACTCTTCTATACACAATATCTCAGGGGAATACAGGTGATTTACAACGCTTACTTATAGAATGTACTCAGTATGCAATTAATAATAAGTTAGATTGTATCAGTGAAGATATCATTAAAAAATTTAAATGGGTAAGACCTACTAACTCATTAACTCCTCGTGAAATTATATTATAAGTTTAAATATCCAATTAAGGTAAAGCCTTTTAAGGATGAATCAATCATCTCATGGATGATTCGTACTTCATTTTTAAATGGTGTTGATCCAAAATCACTAAGTCAAAGTTTGTTTAATAGTAGTATTTTTTTAAATAGAGACTTTGATAGATATATCAATCCAGAAGCTATCAAATCGATTTTAAAATCTACCTATATGAGCAAAGAAGAAATTAAACAACTAACTCTACAACATTTAATAAATAATTATGTAAATTCCCCTTTTAGAATAAATAAATATACACAATATAAATGGTTACGACCTCTTACAAAAAGAGCTTATCAAACTTTTGAAGGCTTCTATTATTGCCATATTTGTTTAAAAAGTAACTCGTATTTAAAATTATCTTGGAGACTTAAAGATATGATAATTTGTCAAGAACATAAAATTAAATTAATTAACAAATGTTCACATTGTAACAAAATATATGACCCCAGAAATAACTCTTATACTCAGAACTCACTCAATATTTGTGCACACTGTAATCAAAATTTAACTAATATAAAAGTCCTGATGACTTACGGTGCTTTATCAAATTCATCTCTAAAATCAATTTCTAAAAATATCAAAAATACTAATAATCCAAAAAAAGAAAACAAAAACAAAAACTTCATACTAAATCCAAATTCAAAAGAAAAAGTAGAGAGCCTGTACCAAGAACTATTAAATGAATTATAGTAAATCATTAGGTGGATATAATTGTTCAAGGTGTAGCAGAGAAATCACTTCTTGGATTTTTAGGTATCAAGGAGATAAATACTGTAGATTTTGTTATGAGAAATATTTTGAGCTCATTACATGTAGCAGCTGCAATAAAAATCATTATGTATTAAAAAACTCAAATATAAGCTTATGTAAAATTTGTCAAGTAAAAGACCAACCATGTATTAGATGTAACAAAGAATCTTTTGTTTTTGGGAAAATAACACGCTATGGTGTTGTATGTAACTCCTGTTCGAAATATTATAAAGATGTTATCGCATGTTCAAATTGTGATAAAACTCATCATTCTGTTTCAAATAGAAAACTAATAACTGGTACAAAACTACTTTGTCAATCTTGTTACTATAAACATCTACCTCAGTGCTCCATGTGTAAATATTATAAACTACCCTATTTATCATCATTAGATAATCAAAAAACCATCTGTAAAAAATGTTTTACTGAAAACTATAGAAAATGTACTAATTGTCTAACTCCTATATCTGCAGGTGTAGGCAATATTTGTCATATTTGTCGAATAAAAAGAAGAATTACCACAAATATAAACTTTATGAGTAAAGTATTAACTCCTCGTTTTCTTCTTTACTTTATTCTTTTCATACAAGATATAAGTGCATCATCTGGTATCCAATTTCTTATAACCAAAATAAAAAAGTATTCACAATCTTTTGTTATTATAGATAATCTCTATAGAGACTTAGAGAAAATACCCTCTTACGAGGAATTGGTATCTTTGTCTGCTAAAGAAATAACTCGTAGTAACTCTGCAGTATTTCAATTTTTTCATCAAAACGATATTATTATTGAAGATCAAACTATAAAGAAAAAATATAGTGATATAACACTTATCAATAAACATATTAAGAATGTTAAAAATACTATATACAAAAACATTGCTCTATTATGTTTTAAAAAAATCGTTACCAAATATCAAAATAATGAAATAAAGATAATTACATTAAGACTTGCAATATCGACTGCAACAAACTTTTTTATCTATTGTAATCAATTTCAAGAACCACTGTCACAAGAAATGCTAGATGGCTATCTGTGGGTTAAACAAGGGCAACGAAATTCTTTAGTTGAACTCATTAATCATCTAAACAAAATATATAATTATGATTTAATTATCAAAGATGCAAGTAAATTTTTATTAAAAAGAAGCAAAGAGCCTAAAAAGTATTTACAATATCAACTAAAGATTCTACTGACAAGAAAAGATTCATTATCCAACAAGGAACAACAACGATTTCTAAAATTAAGTTTTGCATATTTCCATTCTGTTGCACTTCCAAATTATATTATTTTTGCAAAAAGTAACATAAACAATAATTATATCAAATTAGCTAAGACGAAATTTTATATTCCAACTTTATTTTTTATTCAATTTAATAATTCATCTAAAATTTAATTTAAATAACTTTTCGTACACGCTGCATTTGATATTAATGTTTTGTAAATATCAAGATTACTTTGTATTTTATTTTTTAATTCACTCAAGTTAAAAGTAATTTGTTCTGCAACAACTTTCTCCCCATGTGCTATTGCATTCCGATATTTTAATAGTCTTTCATCTATCCAAACTAAATCGATATTTAATTGATTTTTATTAACACCAATAGCATTGCAAATGTTTTCTAAAATTTCAATATTTAAATTACTTTTTGTATTAATTTGTCCTTTTTTAAATTGAAATTTATATTGAATAGCATCCTTTAAAATAAAATCAACTATGCCTTTTTTATTATTTATATCGTTATTATCTAATGATAGTGCAATAAAGTTTGATTGCATAGAAGACAAATTTACTTTACAGGAAGAAATATATTCTAAATAAACTTCAGAAGATTTTTTTATAAACCCCTCCCAATGAGAGTAAATAAGGAAAATTAAGATTCTTAAATAAAAGTCTTTCTTTTTATCATTTGAAGATAGATAATTACTCAAGGATAGAGTCAAATCTTTTTTTCTCCAAGAAAGTTCTTCATCTAAAAAATCTTCTAATTGCGTTAATGTTCTAATTTTCATTCAGTGAATAGTTTTTTACCATATTTTGTTAATGACTTAAATCTGTCTATCGACCTTGTTCCATATTTTGTATTTTCAATGAAATATGGATCTTCTTGTAATGATTGAGATATAGAATTAATCTTATTTTCAAGCTCTTTCGTTTGATTAAGATCAATATAACTTAATCCAATAGCAATTATTTCAAAAATCGAAAGCGAAAATGGACCCTCATAACGATTTTTAGTAGTATTAAATTTTTTAAAACTATTTTCTCCTAATACACTATGTAAAAGTGAAAAAACTTTTTTAAAAAGATCGAATTCTTCCTCTTGTTTAAATGGCATATTTGAAAAAATAATCTTCATGGCATCAGTAAGTAATTCATGCAAATCTGAATATTTTCCAATTTCTATCTTATCTACATATCTATATACAATAAATCTCAATGCTATTTCCATATAAGCTTGAGCATCTTCTTTCTTTTCTGTAATAGGTAAACAATTTCTAAAATCTTCAATATCTGATAATGATTTTAACCAATCATATAAATTATGATCTATCATAATTAATAAGCAATTACGAACTTCTTGCTCAGATAATTCTGTCCCCCCTGTATTTAATCTCTGAAATAAATCATACTTAGTATTCTCATCACTTTCTTTTTTAATTATTTTTATATCTATTTTTTCTCTTTTGAATGTCCTTTTTAATTCAGCAGGAATTTCATATTCTTCTTCAGGATGCGACCAATAAATACCATTTAAAGAAGGGATGTATTCTGTAGATGTTAATTTTAAAGCTGGCATTATCTCTCCTTTTTCATCTTCATAAATTCCAAAAAATGAAAATATAGTAGACAATCTTTGTAATCCATCCACAACATCCCATACACCATCCTCTCTTTGTGCAACAAATATCGAGGGGAGAGGAATACCTAGTAAGATTGACTCAATTAATTTGCTTTTTTGAGAATCTGTCCATCTATAAATTCTTTGAAACTCAGGGTGAATATCTAATTCTTTATCTTTATATAAATTTACTAATTCTCCTATAGACATGGGATAAGCATCTGTATGTATTTTTCGTCTATTTTCATCTATTTCTTTTTCTAATTGCTTCAACTCTTTTCCTTTTATACCTTATTAATGTGGTCCTAAAAACCTATCTCCATTGAAATGAATCATATGATCAGGGTTATTAGCTAACCAAACCTCTGTTTCCCATGCTATATCTGCAGAAAACTTTCTAAACATATTTTGGTCAGGTAGTGCAGTTACATAAACTCTACCTACTTTACATTCAGAAAGTGTTTCTTCTAACTCTATCCATCGCTTAGGAGAAACTGGGCCTCTACTTGTAACTGCCTCAATTAAAAATAGCCATTTTTTATTTGTATCGTAAACAACAACATCTGGTAATTTATCATGTGCCATAGGAGGAACACCTAAACTCAACAGAATCTCCTCTTCTAAGTGCATATACTTTCCACCTTCAGACCTACTACTTGCTGTATCACCAATATATAATACTATTCCTCCATTATCTATAAATCTAGGACAAAATTCGTTAATAATATCTGCGTGAAGTTGATTATGTTTTCCTGGAGAAAGTTTTATCTCTTTACCATTAGATAGTTTTATAGGAATTTTTACTCTATCCATTCTTTTAGCATATTTTTCCACTAGGGAACCAACACTGTCTAAAAATAATTGAAGTCTATCTTCCCATCCTTTGTCAGGAAATAAATGTAAAATATCAACTATCTCCTGATTTAACGAATAATTATTTTTACTACTGTTTGTTGCTCGAGTAAAATCATCTCTATTTCGTACTACTAATCCAGCTTGTTCAAACTGATGAAGAGTCTCTTTTCTTATTGATTCTCTTGAGTTAGCAGCATATGCATGATGATATTGAGTTTCTATAAAATTCATTATTTCTCGAGTAGTAATTAATGGAGCAGATGCTTCACTCCAATTATCAGCAGGTCTTATATTTGCCAATGACAATAATACTCTTTGGGATCTTTCATTTTGTTGTGCTTTTGGCAGTTGTAACTTTTTTAGAATTATTTCTGCAGATTCTAATTTTTCTACAATTTGATCTTTCATTATACTTCTTTCTCAAATAGATATAGTAATACTATTTTATCAATAATATCTTGAGAGTAACTTTTTTTAATTATACTTGTACCGATTTTTTTCACAATGTTACGGGAAGGAAATTTCATTAATCTAATATCAGTAGCATTTACTTGTGTACTTCCAGAGATGCATCTAAAATAATTATCCATAAATGTTGAGTTTAATACTGCAGATAATCCAGTAGCCTCTTCTATATTCATTTCTTCATTTTTTAATCCAATATAGTTTAACTTATTGCCAAAACCAATATATTCATAATTGTCTAAAGAATTGTAAATACCTGCTGTGAGGCGTTTTTTTTCATCTTTACTTGACATACGTTTTATTAATACATATATAGAATTTTTTAACAATATTTTTTTTGTTCTTTCTGAGAAAATAATTGAAATATCTTTTTTATGATTATCTCCCCATTCAGTTTTCATGAAACTTATGTTATGTGGACGGAATAAAGGGATTTCATTTTTTTTCTCGACAAGGTATTCTTTTGTTCTATGTTCAACAACAGGACCTGTTGAAATATAATAACCAGAAGAAGAAAAGTCACTATCAAGAGATAATGCTTTTTTCATTATATCTGCAGATAAATCATCTTCTGGAATATTAAAAGTCATATCATTTTCTGTATAATTTAAAATTAAATTGGAAGGATATGATCTTATTAAAGTTTCATCTAAATCACTCTCACTCTCACTTGAACGAATTTCAATGAAACTGATTTGGCTTTTTTTTGTAAATGAACAAATAATTGTTTCTTGGAGAACAGAAGAATTTTTAAATACTTTATTTCTTGAATTAAAAATATGAACTTTATTTAAACTGCAATTATTTGTAATAAATTGTCTAAAATGTTTAAAATAAAGTCCATTTGTAAAACTTCTCGGAGTTATTGAAATCAATTGACCATTATCGGCAAGCATATTTATACATATGCCCATAAAAGAAGCATAAATATTTGGATCACCCTTAAATAAATCTTGAGTTTTTTTAGAATACGGAGATGTTGCTACTTTATATTTAAAGTAAGGCGGATTAATAATACATACATCAAACTCCTTTTCTTTATTTTTAATATCTGGCCTTGATAATACAAAATCTTGACAAATTATTTCATAAGTTAAATTGATTTTATTTATTGTTAAAGATTTAGTTAGTTGAATAAAATTATATTTTATGTATTTAATCATTTCTTTATCAATTTCATAAATTTTTACATGTATATTATCATATTCTAAATTTACGCACTGTATTATTGCAGCAATTGATAATATCCCATCACCTCCCCCTGCGTCTAGTATTCGAATATAGTCTTTTTTTTCGACTGAAATTAAACTGCTCATGTATTGAGCAATTTCTAAACTTGTAAAGTGTTGTGCAAAAATTTTACTTTTTATCTTATCTATTTCTTGAGGATTAACACGCTTTGTAGAGAAGATACTATCTAATGTCATTATGCTTATTTGCCTTAAATATTTATTTTATAATATAATTATTATAGCAGATTCATTCACAGTCTTATCTTTAAATAAAGTATTGACAAAGTAACTATCTAATTTTATTTAATAATAGTTTTGTTTTGTATACAAAATATTTTAGCCATTAATTATAATACTTCATAATTTTTCTATCACATTAATTATTGTAGATTCAGATAAAGATCCATTTCCCGCAGTAGAATTAGAAAAATGCTTAAATGTCTTCCCATAACCAGCTTTTACTATACATGAAGAAATCACTCCTCTGTTATCTATACAACATTCTAGTAAATCTTTTAAAATTTGACTTGTTATTTTATCTGTATCTTTACCCACTGTTGAAAAGACAAGACCTTGAAAACTACCTTGAATATTACCATTTTTTACTTTACGCTCAATTTCAAATAAATATAAATATTCTCCATTACTTAGCAATAATTCCATAAGTAAATATTTTCTTCTAAAATTATAAATTAACTTTTTTTCTTTAAATTTCTCTTCTTTCAACCAGTTAGTTTTAGTTTTAGTTTTGGTTGAGTTAATAAAATCTCCTAATGTTGCACTATTAGAATATTTAATATCATAACTATCAGAGAATACATATTTGCAAGACTTTATTTTTAAATTTTCTCCTTTGATTTTCAAATTTGTCCGATCCTCAACTAACTTGTCAATGATTTTTGTTATTTGATCTAATAAGCTCCCCTGATCTATTTTATAATTACTTCCATAATTAGCTTTACCAATATTTTTTGAATCTGTTTTACTATTTTCCTCAGAGGAAGAGATGGATGTAATATCTTCTTCTAATTTCGCCTTATACCCTTTTCTGGTTGCTTCATACCTTTTATGTATCGATTTTGTTATTTTATAATTAACTTCTCCAAGTAATTGAACTGAATTTTGAACTTTTTTTTGACCTTGAAGATTGTGAGGAGTAGTATCACTAGTAATTTCATAATCATCTTCTAATTCATCTTGGTTTAAAGGAAATGTTTCTTCTGGTTTTTCTTTATTTTTTTGTTCAACTTGAATTTCATCCTTAACTAGTTCTACATTGTATTCCAAGGGACTGCTTACCCCTATTATATTATATACTAAATATTTATTATCATTGAATTGAAAACAATCAAATTGAAGTTCCATTTTGTGGGGATGATATGGTAATACAGTGGGAGATACATATTTATATTGAGAACTTTCAATACTAGATCTAAGTCGTTTTATTCTATTCATTGATACTTCATTACAACAAGCATATGCTAAAAATATTTGAGTAGTGATTTCTCTACCTTTTGTGAGACTTATTTCATATGTATTATCAATAATTACTGTTTCTTCTACTTCATTATCTAAAATATCATTAAGTGATTTTAAGATCAGATTATTTGTTAATTCTTGAGTTTCAAAAGTGTATGCTGATACTAAGAATTCTACTGTTGGTATAAAAAAAGTTCTATTCCTGTTGTCCACTATTTTAAGATATTTTGTAGCTAAAAAAGATTTTAAATACTTTCTATCATCAATTGATAATCCAAATTTCGGTTTTAAATTATTATATAGGGTATCACTTTCTTTATCATTTGATAAAGTAAAAGGTATATTTATTGGTTTTTCTAAATCAAAATCAAATTTTGCTCTCATTGAGGAAATATTTTCAACTCCCTCTTTTTCTATTTTATAAGTAAATTTAGTCTTTTTCTTCCTCTGCCACACACTCATTAATGTGGCTATTCTAATTTCATTAAGTGCAACATAGATTACGGAATCTGGATGATAATTTAAAGTAACTATATTATTTTCAATCTGTACTTCTTTTAATAAGATTATTACTTTTGGTGTATTATTAGTTGAAATTGTATTTATAGGACCATAACTATAAACAACTCTAAATTTGTCATCGTCAGGAAAGTTTGCAATAGATGGTATATCTTTAATAAAATAATTCATATCATCTCCATTAATATTATTATTTAGCATATCTTTAAACTAAATAATATAAAAGTAAAAGATTCTTTACAATCTTTTTAAATTGTCAATACTTAGAATATACACTTACTACAAAATAGTTTAATACAAAATAAATTAAAGTGATCAAACTATTTCTAATACTCTCTTTCATTATATATGATTTCTACCCAGATAAAAATATTAAAATAAACTCTGTTCATATCTTTTATGTTTAATCGTCTTAGGAGAATGTTTATCTGATTTTTTTTGACTTTCTTTATTATTCGCTCGTTTAGGTAATTCTATAGTATGACCATCTTCATCAAAATCAAATGGTAATTCTATCTGGCCAGATTCTCTCATTTTCATTTTATTAAACTGATACCATACATCTTTCATATTATCAGATAATTGAAATAAAGCAATTATTTTATATATTTGAGCCATTAAACTAGGATGGCCTACATCTTCTGTTAATAATTGATGATATCTAGCTGTTTTATTTCCACTTTCACTTTTGGGTACACTATCTTCTAATTCAGACAGTACTCCTTTTGGTAACTGTTCATAAATTAATTTTCTTGTCCAAGTGCCAATAACTCCTGGCCTCTTTTTAATATCACGAATTGTAAAATTCCAACCATTGAGTCTAAATAATTCTTTATAAAATACATCAGGAAACCTTTTTTGCCAAGGAAGAAGTTCTTCACTTATATAAGCTTTTAATATCTTTTGTAATTCATCTTTTTCACGGTCATACTGATATCCTGTGGCCTCATCAACTAAAGCAGTAATACCTACTTTTGCAAATGCACGCATTAGTATTTCGCAATGATCAGCAATAATTTCCTGACGTGATGAAAGTTTAATATTCTTTCTTGCCTCTAAAAATGCATCACAAATATCCACTAAAATACTTGACTCATATCCATTTATCTTCTGCTTACCTCTTTGACAGATTAAGGCTTCATAGTGATTTAATTCCTTATCTTTAAATAAATATTTTTGAAGAGACTTTTGTCCCATATATCTGGCCAACCTTGTTCCCGATTTATTAGGATCATCTTCATCAACCATCTTTAAAGCAGTTTGCATTGCAGAGCCAGATAAAACTCGAGTACCATCTTCAAGAACATAACAGGGGATAATTAATCCATTAAGATCTAATTCACCTTCATACATAATTTTATTTTTCATCATTAAAAATTCCTTTAGATATTATAACAATTAATCCTCAAAATACTTAAATATTCCATATCCTACTGCTCCAACTATTGC
>Ga0193959_1000716_pt1 | contig 13478 bp, 14 predicted proteins | sample FB_2_MG_FD_140333 | JGI IMG/M metagenome (GOLD analysis project Ga0193959, IMG submission 140333) | Microbial mat bacterial communities from the Broadkill River, Lewes, Delaware, United States - FB_2_MG | ecosystem: Environmental > Aquatic > Freshwater > River > Microbial mats | place: USA... | reverse complement strand
GTAGTTCCTAAAGTATGGTCTGAAAAACCAGATATTACTCCAAATCGTTTGGCTAAATCAGGAATCATATTGAGATTGGCATTTTGTAATGGAGCGGGATATGCTGAGGTACATTTTAATAAAATTATGTTTTCATTTCCAGCATCTTTACAAATTTTAACAACATCTTCTATTTCTTCAAGTGTAGCAATACCAGTAGAAATGATAATAGGTTTTTTCTTACTTGCTATATACCGTACTAGTTCATAATCTGTGATTTCAAAAGAGGCAACCTTATAACAACTTGGGTCAAATTGCTCTAAAAAATCCACAGCACTTTTGTCAAAAGGACTTGAAAATATATCTAAATCTAAACTTCTTGCATACTCAAAGAGTTTTTTGTGCCATTCCCAAGGAGTGTAAGCCTCTTTATATAAATCATAGAGTTTTCTACCATCCCAAAGGGTTCCTCCTTTAATGATAAAATCATCTTTATCACAATCAAGAGTTAAGGTATCAGCAGTATATGTTTGGAGTTTTATCGCATTTGCGCCAACCTCTTTAGCAGCTTTAATAGTATCTAAGGCAATTTGTAAATTACCATTGTGGTTTGCACTAAGTTCAGCAATGATAAAAGTTCCATCTTTGTTTAAATCAAAATTACCTATTTTCACAATTTAACTCCATTGTTAACATTTTATTATCATCTTTTATTGTTGTAAATTTAAATCTGTTATATAGTCTGATAGCCGGTAAGTTTTTTTTGTAAACTTCTGCTTTTAGTACGGATAATTTTTTTTTATCAAAGGCAAAATTAATTATCTGTTGCAGTAAGATATCTCCTACTTTTTTCATATTTGGATTAGCATAAATACCAAGGTAATCACCATTTAAATCTATAACACCAAGATATTTGTCTTCTTTTTTCACTAAAAAATAGTCTTTATTTTTACTGTTTTTGAGACTATTTATAAAATTTAAATGTTCTTCTATAGTGATATCATCTTGAGTATGCATCCACTTTTTTATATTTGGATTATTTCTCCAAGATAGGACTAAATGTAGCTCTTTTTCATTTAAATCTATAAAATTTATATTTTGAGGCATTTTTTAAACTCTTGTTTATCCCATTTAGGCATCGTAAGATAGTTGTTTTCTTTTAAATATGTACATATATCGTCTTGATTTGAAGCTGTTTTAATCGCTATAAAAGGGATATTCATAAAAAGAATTTCATGTACCATTACACTAGGAGTGATAATCGCAAACTTACTTTGATTTATCAGTTTTGCTATCTCTTTTGAATTTATATGTAAAGATATGTTTTCTTTACATGCAACATACTTTTTAAGCTCATCCAAGTTTGCATTTGCACTTGTTGTTACAAGGCTAATATTTAAAGAGTCTGGAATGTGTTTTAAGATAGGTATATTTATGTTTGTACTATCTGTTCCACCAATAGCAATAAAAAAATCATATATTTTTTCTCTTTCTATGGGTTTCTCATGTTTAAATTCATCTCTTATAAGAGGAGGAATTATTTTGACTATATTGGGGTTGTTATATTTCGTTTTATTAGCACTGATATTGTGGTTTATAATTTCATCACAAAAGTGCTCTTTATACTCATCATCAAAACAGCATAATTTGACATTTGTGTGCTCTTTTATAATTTTTTCAGTTTCGTAATTAATGCCATAGTGGTCTATGATAAGTATGTCTATATGTAAGGATTTTATGAGCGATATAAGTTCTTCAGGCTCATTTGATTTTAATATATGAACAGGATAAGGAATGGTTTTATTTATATTGCCTTCTAAGTTTTGACAAGCAAAAAGAATAGTATCGCCTTCGTACTGCTTTGCCAAAACCAAATCCCTCATAACATGCCCAAGTCCAATAGAACTTGAGCTATCACACCTAAATAAGACTTTCATCTTGAAGTACTTTGTACATAACTTCTGCTCGTTTCCAGTCTTCGAATGTATCTATATCTTGAACAAGGTATCTTGGAAGAATCTCTACAGTCGAATTAGCAGAAAATATAGCTTTATTTTCACACCAAGCTTTTGGAGTACCCCAATAAAACTGTCCAGCATCATGATATGCTTCTTCTAAGTCTTGGCTTCTTGTATTGAAATGTTCAGGATAAAACATTTCTACTTTTTCATCTTTTAGTTTTATTGCTCTTTGAATAGGAAAAGCAAATGAAGTAGCAGAAAAACAATAATCACTTTTGCATGTAAGCAGTTTTTCGTAAGCTTTTTTAATGAACTTTGCTTCTATAAATGGTGCCGTAGCATAAATGCAGCATACTGCTTCGATTTGACTCAAATCTTTACATGTAGCCTTAATCGCATGAGCAATAACAGGAATAGTTTGAGTAAAATCATCACTAAGCTCAAGTGGTCTCATAAAAGGAATTTCTGCACCATATTCTTTTGCAATACTAGCTATTTCTTCATCATCAGTTGAAACAATAATTTTATCGAATAGTTTTGTTTCTTTTGCTGCTTGGATACTATAAGCGATAAGAGGTTTTCCAAAAAAATCTTTTATATTTTTTCTTGGTATCCTTTTACTCCCTCCACGAGCGGGAATTATTGCTATTTTCATATTTTGCATCTTTTATGTGTCTCTAAAATTTCTAAAAAAGTATCAGCTATATATTTTGCATGTTCAATACTCATCTCTTGATGACAAGGTAAAGAGAGTTCTGCTTTATAAAACTCTTCTGTATTTTGAAGTTTTATCTCTCCAAATAATTTTTTATAATAAGAAAATTGGTAAGTTGGTTTATAGTGCACTTGAACACCTATGCCTTTTTCTTGCAATTCTTTAAAAATATCCTCTTTTGAACACCATAAACTTCTATCTAATAAAATTGGATAAAGATGGTAAGCACTCTTCACATTTAAAGGAATTTTTATAGGGAAAAAGTATGGGTTGTTTTTAAATTTTTTATCATAGTATGCAGCGATATTTGCTCTTTTTTCTATAGAAGTATCAAGTTTTTTAAGCTGAGAGATACCCAAAGCACAAGCTACATCACTTAAACGGTAGTTGTACCCAAGCTCAATCATATCTGAATTCCAAACTTGTTTTTTTACTATGCCATGGTTTCTGAAAAGTTTTGCTTTCTCATAAAACTCTTTATTATTAGTAACTATTGCTCCACCTTCTCCACATGTTGTGATCGGTTTAATAGCATGAAAACTAAAGATAGCAATATCTGCTTGGATTCCTACTTTTTTACCATTGATTTCACTTCCAAGAGCATGTGAACAGTCTTGGATGAGGTAGAGTTTGTGTTGATTGCAAATTTCTTTGATTTTATTTATATTGACTGGATTACCACCAAAATCTACTGGTGCTATTGCTTTTGTATTTTTGTTTATTAACGCTTCTATTTTTTTTTCGTTTATATTACCATCACTCTTAACATCACAAAATATTGGTTTAGCATCACACATTAGCACAGCATTTGCCGTTGCAGCGAAAGTAATAGGAGTTGTGATCACTTCGTCTTTTTCTTTTAATTCTATAGATTTATAAGCTACATGTAAAGCTGAAGTTGCTGAATTCATAGCACATGCGTATTTAACTCCAAGGTATTTACATAGAGCCTTTTCAAACTCTTCTACTTTTTTCCCACCAGTTAAAAAGTCACCTTTCAAGGCTTCGATGACTGCATTTATATCATCTTCATTTATGGACTGTCGACTATAAGGAATCATGCGTTAATCATATCCATAAGATCTTTGGCATCTAGCCATTGCGTATTAGTTTCAGAACTGTATTCAAAGCCTATCTCTACAGGTTTACCTTTTTCTCCAAGCGCGTTACATGTAAAGTTACTCATTTGAGTAAAGGTGATACTAGGCTGGATAACATAATGATCATCAAATTCTAAAGTAAGGTGACTATCGTCTTTTGGCACCATAACTTCATGAAGTTTTTCACCTGGTCTTATTCCTATGATTTTTACACCTAAATCAGGAGCTAAACTCTTAGCTAAATTTAACATAGTCATAGAAGAGATTTTTGGGATAAATATCTCTCCCCCCTGCATACGAGTAAAGTTTTTTAAAACAAATTCTACACCTTGCTCAAGAGTAATCCAAAAACGAGTCATATTCTCTTCAGTGATGGGAAGTTCTTTGGTTCCCTCACTAATAAGTTTTTTAAATAAAGGAACAACTGAACCACGGCTACCTACAACATTGCCATATCTTACTACTGCAAATTGAGTGCGTCTAAATCCTCTTATATTGTTCGCTGCTACAAAAAGTTTATCACTTGCAAGTTTAGTTGCTCCATAAAGATTTATAGGATTTGCTGCTTTATCAGTTGATAGAGCAATTACTTTTTTAACACCACACTCAAGTGCAGCATCTATGACATTACTCGCACCATTTATATTTGTTTTTATACATTCCATAGGGTTGTATTCTGCTATAGGAACATGTTTTAATGCAGCTGCATGGATAACAAAGTGGACCCCAAACATAGCTTTTTTAAGACGGTCTAAATCTCTGATATCCCCTATCATATATCTCATACAAGGGTCGCTGTACTTTTGAGCCATTTCGTATTGTTTAAGTTCATCTCTTGAGTAAATTATGATTTTATTAGGTTTGTATTTTTTTAATAAAATTTCTGTGTATTTTTTGCCAAAACTACCTGTTCCACCAGTGATTAATATATTTGCATTGTTAAACAAAAGGCACCCTTTACATTATTGATGTTATATATAGGCAATATAAGCAATTTTAATTCCTAATAATTTGACATGTTTACTTTCGAGTTGTATAATAGAAGTATACTAAATTATAGTTAAGGAGTTTATTATGACAATTGGAAATAGTTTTAATACAGGGATTACAAATTATCTCAACCAAAATAAAACCAATACAGAAGAAACTCTTTCTAAAATAGGGGCTGTAAGAGAATTAAGCGGGAAAGATAGTGCAAGCTTGATGATTGCAGATTCTTTAAATAGCCAAATTTCTTCACTTACTCAAGAAATTCAAAACTCAAATGATATGGTAGGGATGATGCAAATTGCTGACTCTGCTGTCTCAAACATGACTGAAAATACTCAAAAACTAAATGACCTTTTTGTTCGTAACAACAATGCGGCACTCAATAGTGATCAAAAGCAGATGCTTAATCAAGAATTTCAAGCAACTAAAGAGGCAATTCAAAGTATTTCTGATACTACAAGTTACAACGGTAAATCTTTGCTTTCTTCAGAATTTAATTTAGAAGTATCAGGAATTGATGAACTCTCTATTGAAAATCAAGATAGTATTGTCGCATTTCAAGATTCATTAGAATCCTTAAGTTCACAAATAGGATCAACCACAAATCAGATTGAAGTAAGTATAGCAAACTCTTTATCTGCGGTTTCTAACTTAACTAATAGTTTTGCAAATATTTCAGAAGCACCAATGGGCACAAAAGTGAATGATTTAGCATCAAATCAGATAAAACTGGATGCATCAATAATAGCGCAAAATCATCAAACTCAAATGCTACAACAAAGAATGTCTGCACTATTGGTGTAAGTGAAAAACTTAGATTTTTATCAAAAAGCATTTAAAAAATATGGTATATCTGCTCGTGGACTAAATTGGAATAGTGAAGATTCACAAAAAATCCGTTTTGAGGTATTAGTTGGTTTTTTAAAAGATGAAATTTCTTCAAGCAGTATTGTTGATGCGGGCTGTGGGTTTGGCGATTTTTATCTTTTTTTAGCAAAACAAAATTTGATTCCAAAACGATATGTTGGGATTGATTGTATGCAAGATTTTATCGATATTTCCAAACAAAGACTTCCAAATACAACCTTTACATGTAGAGATATTTTAAGAGATGAACTTGTTTATGCTGATTGGTATGTGGCTAGTGGATCTTTAAATATATTAAACTCTTTTGATACTTGGATGTTTTTAGAAAAGATGCTCTCGTACTCTAAAAAAGGGGTTGTTTTTAATATACTCCAAGGCAATAAAAACAGTAAAACTTTCAACTATCAAAAAAAAGATGACATAATTAGCTTTGCAAAGAAAAAAGGGTATAAAATAAAGTTAATTGAAGAGTATTTACCAAATGATATTAGCGTGGAGATAAAAAAGTGAAATTTTTGATACTAGGACTCGTTTTTGTTTATCTTTGTGTGGTAGTCTATATTTATATAACACAAGATGAAAAAGTTTTTCAGCCAAATTTGATAGAAAACAGAGAGCCAATATCTTTAAAAAATGTTGAAAATTTATCTTTTGAAGTTAAAAAAAATATTGTTTTAGATGGAGTGTATAAAAAAGCAAACAAAGAAAATGCACCACTTCTCATTTATTTTGGTGGCAATGCTGATGATGCTACTAGGATACTTCTACATGCAAAAAGTTTAAAAGAGTTTGATATAGTAAGTTTTAACTATCGTGGATATGTTAGAAGCGAGGGTAAGCCTAGTGAAAAAGCGATATTTAGTGATGCTCTGAAAATTTATGATAAATTTGCAAAAAATAAAAATGCTATTGTTATGGGGCGAAGTTTAGGAACAGGTGTTGCGACCTACTTAGCGAGTAGACGCCCAATCAAAGGAGTTATTCTCATCACTCCTTATGACTCAATTGCTTCAATTGGGCAAAAAATATATCCGTATTTGCCTGTGTACTTTCTTTCAAAACATAAGTTTGAATCCATAAAATATATTTTAGATGTAAAGGCTCCTGTTGGGTTGATAGAAGTTGTTAATGATGAAACAATACCAAAGTATCATTTTGATAAACTTAGAGATAAAGTAGTAAATTTGGCTTTACATGTAGAGCTAAAAAATACAACACATGCAGAGGTGCTAACGCACCCTGATTTTGAAAAAAGTATAAACGATATAATAAAAAGCTTTAAATAAGCAAAAAATTAGCAAAGAGGTAGTAAATGTTAACGGATAGAAATTTTATAAATATAGCTTCAGAAATCGCTAAAGCAAGCAAGTGTGTTTCTAAGCAAGTTGGCGCAGTGATCGTAAGAGATGGAAGAATCTTAAGTACAGGTTACAATGGAACTCCTTCTGGTTTTACAAACTGTTGTGACCACTGGGAAGGGAAATATACGAATGAGCATCATGAGTGGAGTAAGACTTATGAAATACATGCAGAAATGAATGCAATAATTTGGGCAGCTCGTGAGGGAATAAAGATAAAAGATGCAACTATTTATGTGACGCTTGAGCCTTGTAGTGATTGTAGTAAAAATATAATTGCGAGTGGTATAAAAAGAATAGTTTATGATAAATCTTATGAGCACACAAACTCGAGCGTTGTAACAAATTTTATCGAGGTAAATGGCGTTGTTATCGAACAGATAAAAGCTGCAAACTAAGAGTCAGTTTGTTTTAAGTAGGTTTATATGAGTAAAATAGTATAATTATAGAAATCTACGGACCTAAATAAGTCCAATATATCTAAGGAAAACAGATGACAAATAGAGAAATTAAAGACTTAATGCGATTTTTTGATGCTAGTGATATTACTAAAGTAAAAATTAAAAATGGTGAATTTTCAATAGACTTACAAAAGGGCTTTGAAGGTGGTACTGTTGTTGCTGCACCTGCACCTGTTGCTGCAGCACCTGTTGCAAATGACATTTCAGCAATTCCTGTAAGCAAGGAAAAAAGTGGAGACAGTATAAAATCACCAATGGTAGGAACTTTTTATATGGCTCCAGCACCTGGAGCTGAAGCATTTGTAAAGGTGGGAACTGTTGTGAAAAAAGGTCAAGCAGTTGCGATAATAGAAGCCATGAAAATCATGAATGAAATTGAAGCTGAGTTTGATTGCAGAATAGTGGAAATTCTTATCAATGATGGTCAGCCTGTTGAATTTGATATGCCATTATTTATGGTTGAGAAAGTTTAATTATGGTTATCGAAAAAATACTTGTTGCAAATAGAGGAGAGATAGCTCTTCGCGCAATAAGAACTATAAAAGAGATGGGTAAAAAAGCTATTGCTGTTTACTCAAAAGCTGACAAAGATGCTCTTTATTTGAAGTATGCTGATGCAAGTATCTGTATTGGTGAGGCTGCTTCAACTGGTAGTTATCTTAATATTCCTGCGATTATTAGTGCTGCAGAGATTAGTGGTTGCGATGCAATTTTTCCTGGATATGGTTTTTTAAGTGAGAATCAAAGTTTTGTAGAGATTTGTGGCCATCATGAAATCAAATTTATAGGTCCAAGCGTAGATTCTATGATTTTGATGAGTGATAAATCTAAAGCAAAAGAAGTTATGAAAAAAGCTGGAGTTCCTGTTATTGAGGGAAGTGATGGAGCTTTAAAAGATGTAGCCCAAGCAAAAGAGTTAGCTAGAAAAATTGGATATCCTGTCATTGTTAAAGCGAGTGCTGGTGGTGGTGGTCGTGGTATGCGTGTTGTTGAAAGAGAAGAAGATATGGAAGTAGCTTATCTCTCAGCTGAAAATGAATCTGCAACTGCATTTGGTGATGGAACACTTTATTTAGAAAAATTTATCAAAGATCCTCGACATATAGAAGTACAAGTTATCGGTGATGCTCATGGTGGAGCTATTCATATTGGTGAGAGAGATTGTTCACTTCAAAGAAGACATCAAAAACTTATAGAGGAGTCCCCTGCAATTGCACTTGATGAGCCAACAAGAAAAAAGCTTCATGAAGTAGCTGTAAAAGCAACAAAATATTTAAAATATGAAAATGCGGGTACATTTGAATTTTTACTGGATGCAGATAAAAATTTCTATTTTATGGAGATGAATACGAGACTTCAAGTAGAGCATTGTGTAAGTGAAATGGTAAGTGGCATTGATATCATTGAGCTTATGATTAGAGTAGCTGAGGGTGAAAAAGTTCCTTCACAAGAGAGCATAAAACTTAATGGGCACTCAATAGAGTGCAGAATCACTGCAGAAGATCCTGTAAAATTTATCCCAAGTCCTGGAAAAGTTACAAAGTATGTTGTTCCTGGTGGTCGAAATGTTCGTATGGATTCACATTTGTACCAAGGGTATACTGTTCCTCCAACTTATGACTCCATGATAGGCAAGCTAATTGTTTGGGCAGAGAATAGAGAAAAAGCTATTGCAAAGATGAAAAATTCTTTGAGTGAACTTCAAATAGAAGGTATAAAAACAGTAACAGATTTTCATCTTAAAATGATGGATAATAAAGATTTTATAGAAAATAATTTCGATACTAATTATTTATCGCATTATTAAGAAGTAAAACATTAAATAGTCTAAAAGAGGTAATTGATGCAGATAAATGCAAGTTCATCAAATAATATAAATTTTATAGAACAAAAAAAGTTAAATACCTCTTCTGTAGACTTAAAAAAGAGTACTGTTCTTGAAGAAGGAGATAGCTTTGTTAGTAAAGCTTCTATGTCAACTACTTTACTTGAATTAAATAACTCATTAAGTACACTCCAAATGGCTAGTAATTCACTGCAAAAACTTAAAAGTAATGGTGAAGAGTTGCAAAAACTTACTCAAAGGTACACTCTCTTTCAATCTCAAGAGTTAGAATTAAATGAAAAATTTGAAGAAATTACTATAGAAATGTTAGATATAGTAGATAATACTATGATTAAAAATAAGCAGCTTTTTTACACGACTCATTCATTTAAGATTGGAAGTCAAGAGTTAGAGATGAGTTTGAAAAATGATTTTGGCATTGAAGATTTAAATCTTTTTAACGACGAGGAGCTAAAAAGTTTTGAAATTAATCTCTCTTCTGTAGAAAAAGAGATAGACGGGATAAAAAAGCAGATAGAACTTGCCAACTTTAATACAATGGCATCTTTAGATACAAATAGTCCATTGCTTGATGTAAAAAGAAATATGGACCATGAGGAAATTACTGTAAGTGTTGAAGATATGAAGAGAGCTCACAATATAAACTCTCTTAAAGATAAAGTATCTTTTTTACTCAGTGATTAAGAAGGGGATCTAACAACATCAATTGATGCTGAAGATTTTACTTTCTCAAAATAATCTGTTAATATGCTTTCTTCTTTTTGTTTACTTAAAACTTGGTAGATTGATTGTTTGACACTTTCAAACGGAATCGTTTCAAAGTTATTTTTCTCTTTTAAGTAAAACATTGTAGGATTATTATTTATGTTAATAATTTTACTAAATTCTCCATTTTTTGTACTGTTTAGTAATGCTTTTAGTTGGTCATTTAAAGTATTTGCTTGTAACACTTGACTTGTTACTTGTACACCTTGAGGTTGAATCATCGGGTTTTTCATAATTGCTACAAGAGCGTTTCCATCAGTTGCTGAATAGGCTGTTACATCAAAACTATTTGCCACTTTAAATTGGTCTGGGTTTGAGGTATAAAAATCATGTAATTCTTTTTCTTCTATAGTAACTTGCTTATCTGCAAAAATATTTCGGTAAAGTTTATCTTTTTTGATTTTGCTTTTAATTTCATCTTTGTATTCATCAATTTGAATATTTTTTGATTTGAGCATATTTAAAAATTCGAATTGACTCATACCATTATTGTTTGCTAATTTTTCGATATATTGATCAACTTCAAAAATATCAGCATCAATGCGAAGTCTTTTCATTTCAGATTGTTCTAGTTTTTCTCTTACTAGTAAATTTAAAGATTCATTTCTTGAAATTTTATATTTTTCTGAGTATTTGTACACTTCATAAAGTGTAATAGGCTCATCATTTATGATTACTGATACACCTGTTATGATGCCAGAAATTCCTAAAGTAGCACAAATAGATGCGCTTACTAAAATACGAGGGATAATCTTCACTAATAATCCTTTGTTAAGTAAAAAATTTATATAATGCATATAGCTTAACTTTTAATGATAACATTATTTACAGAAATTTAAATTTAAATTTTTAGTATCTTTTCATTAATCGTCAAATATTTTTATAGAAGTAACAATTTGATACATAACTTCTACATAACTTAAGGATTATATATTTATGGTAGTAACAAGATTTGCACCTTCTCCAACAGGATATTTGCATATTGGAGGACTAAGAACGGCTCTTTATAGTTATCTTTGGGCAAAAAAAAACAGTGGAAAATTCCTTTTACGCATTGAAGATACAGATTTAAAAAGAAACTCTCAAGAAGCGGCACTTGCAATTGAAGAAGCATTTGAGTGGACAAACCTGAGTCATGATGGAGAGATAGTTTACCAATCAAATAGATTTGATTTATATAAAAAATATATACAGCAACTTTTAGATGAAGATAAAGCTTACTATTGTTATATGAGTCCGCAAGAGAGAGATGCCCTTTATGACAAGCAAAAAGCAAATAAAGAGCGAACAAAATATGATGGTAGGTATAGAGATTTTAAGGGAACACCTCCAAAAGACGTGGAGCCTGTAGTTCGTATAAAATCGCCACTTGAAGGTGAAATAAGTTTTGATGACGGAATCAAAGGTCAAGTTACTTTTAATGTGAAAGATATTTTAGATGATTTTGTGATTGCAAGAGCTGACGGCACTCCACTTTATAACTTTGTAGTAGCGATAGATGATGCTTTGATGAATGTTTCTGAAGTTATAAGAGGAGATGATCATCTCTCCAACACTCCAAAACAAATAGTAGTTTATAAGGCACTTGGATTTGATGTTCCAAAGTTTTATCATGTTCCTATGATACTTAATCCTAGCGGTAAAAAACTCTCAAAAAGAGATGGTGCTATGGATGTTATGGATTATAAAAAAGCTGGAATTTTACCTGAAGCACTTTTAAACTTTTTGATTCGTTTAGGTTGGAGTCATGGTGATCAAGAGATTTTTACTATGGAAGAGATGTTAGAGCTTTTTGATCCAAATAATATAAACAAATCAGCTTCAGCATATAATGCTGAAAAACTTTCATGGATTAATGCTCAATATATAAAATCTTTACATGTAAATAGACTAGTAGAGGTGTTAAAAGAGTATGATTTAGATTTGAGTCACTATGAAAAAAGAGATGAGCTTATAGATTTATTAAGAGATAGAGTAAAAGATATTAATGAATTAAAATCTATGGTTAATTCTATTATAATAAAACCAAATGAATATGACGACATAGCTGTTGAAAAATTTTTAAAAGGTGATGCACTAGAAATTTTAGGAGCATTTAATGAGGAGCTTAAGGCTAAAGGAGAAATTACTTTAGCAGATGAGTTTAAAGAAGTAGCAAATAACTTTTTGGAGAGTAGAGGTTTGAAGTTAAAACATTTAGCCCAACCTATAAGAATTGCTATAGTTGGTAGTGCGGTTAGTCCTTCAGTGTTTGATGTTTTGAGCATTGTAGGCTATAAAGAAGTTGTTCAAAGAATTGACAATTTAGTAGATCAAAAATTAGGAGTGTAATGTGCCACAGAGTATTAAAGTAACAAAAGAAGAGTCATTAGAGTACCATATTAATGGTAAAATAGGTATAGAAGTCACAAAACCTTGTGATACAGCAAGAGATTTATCTATGGCTTATACGCCAGGTGTTGCATATCCTTGTAGAGATATTTCTGATGATCCGGAGTTAGCATATAAATACACAAATAAAGGTAACTTAGTAGCTGTTATTACTGATAGCACAGCTGTTCTTGGTCTTGGTGATATTGGAGCAGTTGCAGGAAAACCAGTTATGGAAGGAAAATCTGTACTTTTTAAAGCATTTGCGGGCGTTGATGCTTTTGATATTGAGTTAGATGAAAAAGATCCTGAAAAAATTATAGAAATTTGTAAAGCTATGGCACCAACTTTTGGTGGAATTAACCTTGAAGATATTAAAGCACCAAAGTGTTTTGAAATAGAAGAAAAACTTCAAGCTTTAGTAGATATTCCTGTTATGCATGATGATCAACACGGAACTGCTATGATTACAAGTGCTGCTATTATTAATGCACTTGAAATTAGTGGGAAAGATGTACATACAATGAAAATTGTTGTTTCAGGTGCTGGTGCAGCTGGAATTGCTTGTGCTAAAATGTATAGACTTCTGGGTGTTGAGCATATTGTTATGCTTGATTCAAAAGGTGTTATTCACTCTGGAAGAGATGATTTAAATAAATATAAAGCTGCATTTGCAATTGACACAGAAGATAGAACTTTAGCTGATGCTATGAAGGGTGCTGATATGTTTTTAGGGCTTTCTGCTCCAAATATTGTAAGTAAAGAAATGATAGCTTCTATGAATCCAGAGCCAATTATATTTGCTCTTTCAAACCCAGTTCCAGAAGTACTTCCTGAGCTTGTAAAAGAGGTAAGAGATGATGTTATGATGGGAACAGGAAGAAGTGATTATCCTAATCAAGTAAATAATGTTTTAGGTTTTCCATTTATCTTTAGAGGTGCTTTGGATGTTAGAGCAACTAAAGTCACTGAAGGTATGAAAATGGCTGCTGCACGTGCGCTTGCTGCGCTTGCTAAAAAAGATGTTCCTGCTTATGTAAAAGAAGCTTATGGTGGGGCAGATTTG
>Ga0193959_1000715_pt1 | contig 13484 bp, 10 predicted proteins | sample FB_2_MG_FD_140333 | JGI IMG/M metagenome (GOLD analysis project Ga0193959, IMG submission 140333) | Microbial mat bacterial communities from the Broadkill River, Lewes, Delaware, United States - FB_2_MG | ecosystem: Environmental > Aquatic > Freshwater > River > Microbial mats | place: USA... | reverse complement strand
GCCTCAGATGGGGGGTTGTCTGCGATACAGAACATGACTGTAACGGTGACGGATGTTTCTGAGGGGGCTCCAGGGAATTGCCCAACAGTTGCTGGTGTAACTGTCAATCGGACGTTGGATTTAACTACGGGTACTCCACAGTTTGAATTGCCGCTAGGTAGCGACGCTCTTGCTATGAAGTTTAATTTAGATAATGGCTCAGCCTTAAAAACTAATCAGTTTAGTTTCGCGAGCAAATCAGGTACTGCTGGTGTAGTAAGGGATATGTGGATTGCAGAATGTCCAGGCACTACACCTAATAAAAATTTAGGGAATGCTTGCCACACGAGTAATAATACTAATGCTAGTCTCAATTTGGTGAATAAGACTGGGTATGATTCTTACGGATATTGTAGCCTAGATGCAAGCAAGGAATATTATCTGATTATTAAGAACAGAATATGTACAAGCGGTACATGTCCGGTATATATAGAGATTAAATAATTTAGTTACACTGGTCTATAGTGGGGAGTGTGTCTACACTCCTCATTTTTTTGTAAAGAGAAAGGTTATGAAATTTAAGAGTGTTTTTTTGGGGTTGATGCTGTGGAACTTTGAAGCGCAGGCGACAATAGATTCAGGGGCAGCTGTCCTTAGTCGAGGTAATGTAGTGATCACTGTTGAAGATGTAGAGCGCTATATTAGGGATAATACACCAGAAGATGATCGAAACATTATTTTGCAGAGAAAAGATATTTATAAAGAGATTGCTGAAAACATTTATCTAATACGTTCTGTGTCTAATGAAGCAAGAATTCAGTCTGATATTTTAGACGAAAAACAGACTGAATGGGCTCTTCAGCTTAATAGTGACCGTCGTTTAATGCAGTTATATCTTGCAGCATTAACTAAGCGTGAGATGGCTAAGATAGATTGGGAAACGATGGCTGATGAGGCTTATAAGGCACACAAAGAGAAATATAAAATAAATGCTACAGTTAAAGCATCCCATATTCTCATTAATACATCTGATCGTTCAGCTAACGAAGCTTTGATTTTAGCAAAGCAGATCAGAGAGGGTCTAACGGCTGATAATTTCTCAGATATCGCTAAAGAAAAGTCAGAGGATCCTTCTGCGGCGGCTAATAATGGCAACTTAGGTTATTTTAGTAAAGGTAAAATGGTTAAACCTTTTGAGGATGCGGCCTTTGGCATGGATGTAGGTACTATCAGTGAACCAGTCAAAACCCAATTTGGTTATCACATTATTTTACTAGAAGATAAAAAGCCAGAGACATATCAAACCTTTGATCAAGCTAAAGAAGGTATTATTAAACAGCTCCAAAATAGCTTGTTTAATGAGGTTTCCCAGAGAAAAATGATGGAGTATCGTAGAGGTGAAGATATTGTTATCAATGACCAAGTACTAGAAGATATGAAATCTAAAAAGTTTGGTTTTATAAATTTGGATAGCAATAAATAGTTTTTTGGTGCTTTTGTAAAGCGCGTTATTTTATACATGGGTTCAATGCAGTGCTTCAGGTTGAAAATGTAAGTAAAAGTTATCCGCTTTTCGATAAGGAGTACCATAAACTACTATACCAGTTATTTTCTTCTAAACAGCGTGTTCAACGCACTTATTGTGCGTTAGATGGAGTTAGTTTTGAACTTAGTAAAAGTGAAACCTTAGGTATCATTGGCCGTAACGGAGCAGGTAAATCTACACTGCTCCAAATTCTTTGTGGTACGTTAAGCCCAACCGAAGGCAGTGTAACAAGCCATGGGCGCATTGCTGCACTGCTTGAGTTGGGGGCTGGTTTTAACCCTGAGTTTACTGGGCGTGAAAATATTATTCTTAACGCTTCTATCTATGGTCTCACTAAAACTGAGATAGCCAGCAAGCTGGATGATATCATCGCTTTTGCAGATATCGGGGAATTTATTGATCAACCGGTACAGCACTACTCAAGCGGTATGTTCGTTCGGCTTGCTTTTGCTGTTATCGCCCATGTTGATGCCGATATTCTTATCATTGATGAGGCGCTTGCTGTCGGCGACGCGCTTTTTGCGCAAAAATGTATGCGCTTTTTAGAGCGTTTTAAAAAGACAGGCTCCATTCTTTTTGTCAGTCATGACTCGGGTGCGATTACCCGTTTATGCGATAGGGCGCTTTGGTTAGATAAAGGTAAAATGCGAATGCTGGGTGATGCGAAGGAGGTTTCTGAAGCGTACCTTGAGCACATCTATTCAGAGCAGCAATCTACTGTTATTAGCAAGCCTGTGCATAAGAGTGACGAATCTGTTCTTCACGAGCGCTATGAGGCTTTTCATGAGTGGCATGACGGCCGGTCTGATTTACTGATCCATAGTAATCTGCGTAATGACTTATCGGTCTTTCCTTTCGATGTTGAAGGTAATGCATTTGGCACGGGGTATGTGGATATTGCAGATGTCTACTTTCGTGACTTGAATGGTAAGCCTTTAGCATGGCTTGTGGGCGGCTCTAAAGTAGTTCTTGAAATTGTGATTACGCCAAACAGCACTATTGATAATTTAATTGTCGGTTTTTTAGTTAAAAATCGCTTGGGTCAAACGCTTTTTGGTGAGAACAATTACTTGTTTCATCTTGATAACCCCGTCAATGTAGAGCCAAATAAACACTATATTGCACGTTTTGGTGTTACTATACCTTATCTGCCTGAGGGCGAGTATGTGATGTCGGTAGGGGTTGCTTCGGGTACACAAGAGGAGCACGTACAACATTGTTGGCGACACGATGCGTTAGTATTCACAGTCGCTAATGGCCATGTTGTGCATGGTTTAGTAGGTATACCTGTTGGGTTTTGTGAAATTGTTCCGGTTGAGCAATAACTTTAGAGTTTTTTGATTGTATGTTCTTTCGACTGAAGCGTTATGTGGCTCCTGTAACAACCGCTTGGCAATTCCGAGACCTTGTCTACAATATGGCGCAAAGGGAAGTGCTGAGTCGTTATAAGGGTTCATGGCTCGGCCTTGTGTGGACATTAGTAACCCCGATTCTTCTCTTGTTGGTCTATATGTTTGTCTTTGGGTTTATTTTTAAAGCTCGTTGGCCCCAGTCAAGTGGAGTTGATGAAGGCTTCGCTTCTTTGTTATTTTGCGGAATTATTGTCTATATGATGTTTTCAGAAGTGCTGAATCGCTCACCGAGGCTCATTGTTGATAATGTGAATTACGTTAAAAAAGTGGTTTTTCCTATAGAAATTCTGAGTTGGATTGCGATTGTTAATGCTCTATTTCATTTTTCAATTTCTTGTGTAGTTTTATTGGTTTTTGTTTTCTTTTCAGACAAAAACTTTTCTTGGCATTTGCTCTATTTTCCTTTTTTAATAATTCTTTTTACTCTTTTTCTAGCCGGTATATCTTGGTTTGTGAGTGCATTGGGTGTTTATATACGAGATGTGACTTACGTAGCTGGTTTTTTGACAACTGCGCTTACATTTTTGAGCCCTGTGTTTTACCCTAAATCTATTGTACCTGAACGTTTTGCAATGATTATGGATCTAAATCCTTTGACTTTTTATATAGAGTCATTTCGTCAGATAATGGTATTAGGTGAGTCTCCTGAGTTCTCGGCTATTTTGATAGCAGCAGTTATTTCTGTGTCGGTATTTTTTCTTGGGTATTGGTTTTTCCAGCGCGTGAAAAAAGGTTTTGCTGATGTTCTTTAATCCAAATTTTCGTTGTTTGGTTGTTCGCCCTGAACAGTCTAGCTTGTCAGTTTCTGATTCTGTTATAGAGTTATGTTATCGTTTCTCTGATACTGAAGGGCAGATGCTAGAAACGGCTCAAGGCTATTATCTGGTAGATGTAAATAATGATACTCAAGAGCTTTCTAAAGGCTTTTCAACGCATGTATTAAATCGCTGGGTGGCCCAGCTAGTTATAAAGCATCGAATAGATGCAGTCTTCGTTATTGGGTTGTATGGTTGTACACTAGATGTTCCCCGTATGTTGTCGTTAATGTCAGTTCCTTCTTTTTTTGATGCGAGTCATGATCGACAGTCGGGTTTTACTTCCATTAATTTACCATCTGACGTTCATGAGGATCTCCAAAGCTTTATCTCGGCGAGTTTCTTCGAAGTCCAGTGTTTCTCGATATCTGATGAGGTAGCTTCCAAAATAACTTCTCTTGGAAATCTTGCTCAGAGAGTAGATAGTAAAAACATACTGCAAGCTATTGAGGCTTTTCAGCCTCCGGTGCATAACTCATCTCATTTTGATTATTCAATCTATGAGTTCACTCAGAGGGACCATGCGCTGTTAATGAGTATGCAGCGCCCTTATGTCGATCATTTTTCAGGTTGTAAAAAAGTTCTTGATCTCGGGTGTGGTAGCGGTATTTTTCTACAACTATTGAAAGATCACAATATAAAAGCTTTTGGTGTGGAGCGAAGTCCTGCAATAGCTGCATATGGTCGCGGAATGGGGTTAAATATTCATACGAGTGACGCGCTTGAGTATTTAGAACAGAGTGACGATACATTTGATGGAATATATTGCTCCCATTTTGTCGAGCATTTACCTTTCGATATTGTTTGCAAACTCATTGAACTAATGCAGGAAAAATTACGCCCAGGTGGTGTTCTTTTACTTGTGTTTCCTGATCCAGAGTCTATTCGTTCACAGTTGCTTGGTTTCTGGCGAGACCCTGAGCATGTAAGATTTTATCATCCTGAGCTTATTTGTGCCGTAGCTGAAACACAGCGTCTTGAATGCGTTTGGAAAAGTTATGAGGATAGTCCCCACGATGTCATTGCTTTTAGTTCAGAACCTGAGCCGCTAGCTTCATCTTTGATGAATCATTGCCCCGCTATGAGGCCGTCGGGTAAGTCAACTTTATCGCTTTGGGGTAGAATCTTAGCTAGGTTAGGAATTGCGCGTTCGCAAGATATCGTAGAAATTGAAGCAAGTTATAATGAGCATATCATAGAGTTAATGACTATCTTGAAACAGCAGCAACTTCAAATTTCTCAGTTAGATGAGCGCACGATTAAACTCTGGTCAGTGAGTAAAACATGGGCTTGGGATGATAATGCGGCATTGAGGTTTGTAAAGCATGGTTGATGTAAATGAGACAACACAGAAAGTAGATTTACCAAATGCTGTCGATGTTATTATTCCTGTATACCGAAATTTGTCACTGACAAAAGCGTGCATTGAGTCGGTGATGAAAACCGTCGCCGTATACTCAAATGTAGCTATTCTGGTTGTAAATGACGCAACGCCTGAACCCAGCATTGCCCAGTACCTTCAGCGATTATCGGACAGTGGCTGTATAAACTTATTAGTTAATAGTGATAACCTCGGTTTTGTTGCAACGGTCAATCGAGCTTTTTCGGTAACTAAAAATGATGTGCTTCTACTTAATAGCGATACTGAGGTGTATGACGGGTGGTTAGAGCGTATTAGTGTTTGCGCTTACAAAGACAAGAAAATCGCTACAGTAACCCCTTTCTCTAATAATGCGACAATTTGCTCTTTTCCTGTGTTCAATAAAGACAATGCTTTGCCTGATGGTTGGTCTGGTGCAGAGCTTGATGCCATTTTTGCGGATGTGAACCAAGGGAAGTATATGGATATTCCAACAGGGGTTGGATGTTGTATGTATATACGCCGCGCTTGCCTTGATGAAATAGGTGTGTTCGATCTTGAGCGTTTTGGCCGAGGTTACGGTGAAGAGTCTGACTTCTGTATGAGAGCTTTGGCATGTGGTTGGAAAAATGTTATTTCGGCCGACACTTTTATTTTTCATCATGGTGGGGCTAGTTTTACAGATGAGACTCGGGAGCGAATTGTTCACGCTGAAAGCGTTATGAATGAGCTGCATCCTGACTATCGTTTTATTGTTGCTAAGTTCATTAGCAATGATCCACTTCGAGTATTCCGTGATGCAGTTGATGATGTGAGGGTTGCGCGTTCAATTAAGGATGCAAAAAATGTGGTTAGCCAAATTCGCACATACAGAGATGAAATTATTGATGCCATTATCCAGTATAAAGATTTTATTGATGTAGAGCGTGAGCAATACAAAGGTTTGTTGGATGATGCGCGTGAAGAATTTAAACGCACTGATTTAGGGCTAGCGCATGCAGAGGCTCTTGTGCAAAAGTATGTTTTTGCAATTGAAAAACGTGATGAGAATATCGAGAAAATACTGACAGAATTAGATTCTGTTAGGGCAGACTTTAAACGCACGGATGATGGATTGTTTGAGGCTCAACGAATAGTAGGAGAATACGCAGAAGCTATTGCTCAGCGCGACCGTGCTCTTGATGTCGCACATCAGCAAATGGAAACTTATGTGCGAGAGAATCGGGGCTTGGTTAAGCGTATTGATGTTGTAAGTGGTAAACTTGCGTCCCGTATTTACAAAAAGTTAAGAAGGCTCTTTATAAAACAATGAATGACAATATTCACGCGTATACAAGTATTACTACCAACTATCTTCCTAAAGCGCGGGTTTTGGCTCGTTCATTGAAAAAGCATAACCCTGATGTGCTGTTTCATCTACTAATATCTGATGATTTACCGGCATCTTTTAAATTGAATGATGAGCCGTTCGATTCAGTTATCTATGCAGATGAGTTGGATATACCAGATCCTGACAAGTTTTTTTTCACGCATACAGTAGTTGAGCTTTGTACCGCGGTTAAAGGTTTAGCACTAGAGTATATTTTCAAAACTTATAATGCTGATACTGTCTTCTACTTTGACCCTGACATGGCCGTTTTTTCGTCTATTCAATCTTTACTGGATGAGCTTGATAACAACAGTATTCTCTTGACACCACATCAAACAGAGCCAGAGAAAACGTCAACAGCTATTATTGACAACGAAATGTGCAGTCTGAGATATGGTGTCTTTAATTTGGGTTTTGTTGGTGTTAAAAATGATTCAGAAGGTAGACGGTTTTCCCAGTGGTGGTGTGATCGTTTAGTGGATTTCTGTTTCGACGATGTACAGCGCGGGCTATTTACTGATCAAAAATGGGTCAATCTTGCCCCTTGCTTCTTTAGTGAACTCAAAATACTCCGGGATCCTATCTATAATGTGGCGACTTGGAATCTTACTTCTCGCAAGGTTACAGGCACATTAGAAAATGGGATCTTTATTAATGAAGAACCGCTTTGTTTTTATCACTTTTCAGGTTTCGATAGCGGTGCTCAAGAATATATGTTGAAAAAATATGGCGCAGAAAATCCAGCATTATATGAACTTCGTAATTGGTATATAGACCAATGCCAGCAGCAGGGGCAAGATCAGATTGGGGATGCGGTATATAAGTACGGTTGTTATTCTGATGGCACCCTGATAAAAAGCAACGAAAGAATAGAGTATCGCACTCGTGCTGACCTTCAGGAAAGATTCGAAAAGCCGTTCGAAGCAGTTCCTGGGAAACCTTGCTATCGTTCATGGTATATCGACAACCAAAGTGAAGTGGGCTACACCTCACCTACAATCTCTATTTCATCTTTAGCTGGTTTTAAAGATGTCTTTTTTGAAGTGGCGAACTATTTCTACTCAACGTCCTATAGTGAGCGAGTGAACAGTAGCCTCAAACGTTTCTTATTAAGAAACTTTGCTCGGTTTATGTTTTATACTGGCAAAATCCTTCTTAAATAAGCGGTAGTGAGAGAAGTTTTGCAGTCTAAACCGTCAATATTTATCGTTGTTCTGCCGGATGATATTGCGACGGCTAGTAACTACTTGACTTACTTTTTCACAGTATTAACTCAGCCAGTGGACGTGTCTATCATACTTCCGCAGAAGGGGGGGGATCTGATAAAAGCCACTCTCCCGGCCGAGTGTGAGTTGATTGCCTACTCATCTGCGGCGTTTAAGTCTGTTGAGTCCTTTTGGTGTGACCTATTCTCGGTCGTTGGTGAATTTGAGGCGTTATCGATATTTATCCGCTGCGGTGTCCGGTTACCAGACTGTTGGGACTTAAGGCTCAGGTTTCTATCGTCAGAGCTGATAGGAAAATCAGTCGCTGCTTTATCCCCTATGTGTGTAAAGCATCCTATGTTTTCTGTGTTTTCTGATCTAAATAGCAGATCATTGAGTGTAGATGAAGTTGATCAATGGCTGGTTGATTATTCTACAGGGCAGTTCTTTGATTCTCCAATGATGTTGCAAAGCTGCTGTATTTTGTTGCGAGGTAGTTCTTTTTGGTCTCGTTTAGCGGAATTGCATCACAATGACAGTTCCTTAAATGAGGAGTTAAGGAACAGTGGTTTGGTTTTATTATCCACAGACCAATTGTTTATTGATGATAGCTCGATTGAAAAGAACTTTTTTTCGATAGAATCTGTGCCTAAATTTCGTTTGAAGTGTGTGGAAGACTACCACCCGATTATGCCGATAAGGCATGCTCTCACTGAGCTTGCAATTCGTAATGAAAAACCTAAGAGCTTGGTATCTTGTAAGCCTGTTCAGCTCCATCTAGCTCATAGCTGGGGAGGTGGGTTAGGCCGTTGGGTAGAAGACTATATCAAAGCAGATAATTACCATAATAATTTAGTGCTTAGACCGTTAGGTACTTGGGGAGCTTTTGGGCAGGCAGTTGCTTTATATCGTGATGCTAGTATGAGCGAGCCATTGAAAAAATGGATGTTAGCTGAATCCATTCCTTCAACGGCTATTAGACATTATCAGTATAGAGAAATACTAGATGATATAGTTGAGGTCTATAACATAGAGCGTATTTTGGTTTCGTCTTTAATTGGGCAATCATTAGATGTGTTTGATCTAGGCTTGCCTATCTCTTATGTGTTTCACGACTTTTATCCTTTTTGTCCGGTAATCGTTGCTACTTTTGATACTCCCTGTGTCTCTTGTGATAAACAAAGAATGGGTGCTTGTTTAGTAGAAAATAGTCATCATCAGTTTTTCAAAGAAGAAAGTAGTGCTTCGTTTATTGGGCTTAGGACTGCCTTTCTTGAAAAGATTAGTAAGAACAGTGTTCATTTAATTGCCCCATCTAAGTCGGTTGTAGATCGTTACCACAAGTTAGCACCTGCTTTATTAGAGAAGTCAATAACAGTTATCGAGCATGGTTTGTCTGATGATCTAATTGAATCACTTTTTGAAGAGGATGTGTGTGATGACAAAGTTGTTGTTCATACTAAATTAAGAGTTGTAATACTAGGTAGTTTAACGGAAGGTAAAGGTCGTGGTTTACTGGAGTCTATGATAACGGATCTCATTGATACCTGCGATATTTTGTTACTAGGTGCGCATGAGGGAGGCGAAGTTTTTGAAGGCTATCCAAATGTCCGTTGGATTTACAGCTACACAAAAGAAACATTAGGTAAACATCTGCGCGACTTTTCACCAGATATCGGCTTGCTACTTTCGGTTGTTCCAGAGACCTTTAGTTATACGTTATCCGAGTTTTTCGCTTCATCGATACCTGTGTTAGCAACCAAGGTGGGAGCGTTTGAGGAGCGAGTTACAGATGATAATGGCTGGCTTGTTGAGTGCGACTCGAATGAGATTACTACAAAACTTGCTATCTTGAATCAAGATCGTTCGGAAATATTATCTAGAAAGAGCTTTTTGAAAAATACTATGCATAAAAGTGCAAGTCAGATGGTCGATGAGTACTTCCAAAATGAATCCAATCCTAGTTTGCTCCCGTCTAAATTGAATTTGGCTCGTCGCTCATATCAGAATCCATATAATAATGAGCCGGTAACTAAGGTATCTTCTGGTTTGCATGTTAACGAACAGGTTCCGTATAGACAGTTGCTGGTTGAATTTTTAGAGTATTCTGCTAATAAGGTCTCAAGCTCACCACGCTTGTCACGAATTTCTCGCTCTTTAATATATCGCTCTTTACGTGTATGTATAGGTTTTTTCCGAAAATGAAGCTCATGGCTTTTTACTTCCCTCAGTTTTATGAGATTGAGGAAAATAACCATTGGTGGGGCAAAGGGTTTACTGATTGGGACTTGGTTGAGAAAGCTCAACCATTGTCGGCTACTCATCGGCAGCCAAGAAAACCAGCGTGTGGTTTCTATGATCAATCCCGTCCAGAGGTGATTGCGCAGCAAGCAGTGTTGGCGGAACAGTTCGGTTTGCATGGCTTCAATTTTTACCACTATTGGTTTGATGGGAAGCTTATTCTTGAAAAACCTCTTGAGCTATTTCATGCAAATAAAAATCATAATCTCAAGTATTGTGTTACGTGGGCTAATGAAGCTTGGACACGACAGTGGGTAGGGTCGTCAGAAATACTTATGGCGCAAAACTATATTAAAGATCCATCTCTTTGGGCAAAGCACTTCAATTACCTCAGCAAATATTTTCAAGATGATCGATATTTATGTATCGATGATAAACCTGTCTTCTGTATTTATAGGCCAGAGCAGCATCCAGATTTGGTCGACTTTTTGAAATTCATGAATAGAAAAGCTATTGATGCCGGTTTGAGAGGAATCTACTTTGTTGCGATTAAATCTTTTCCTCTATTAGATGAAAATAAGTTGTATAAACATTTTGATGCCATCATTAAGTTTCAACCTAGGGTGTTTTTTAGTGCAAAGAAGGCCGAGAGCTCATCTTTTTGGAAAAGTATAGAGCCTTTGTTGCGTCGATTGCCTGCTAGCATTCAGCTACAACTATCACGTATCAAGTACGGTATGCAAACAAGTACGTCATTCTGTTACGACGAGCTTTGGGAATATATTTTAAGCGAGTCTAAAAAAGACTCTTGTAACGTTTTTCAGTCAATAGTTGTTGATTGGGACAATACTGCCCGCTATGGCAGTCGTAGTCATTATTTTAAGGGTTCAACGCCTGAGAAGTTTAGGGAAGGTTTAATCTCCTTAGCCGATATTGAACACGCAAAAGGTACGCCATATATTTTTATTAATGCTTGGAATGAGTGGTCTGAAGCTGCATATTTAGAGCCTGATGAGCAGTATGGTACAGCCTATCTTGACGCTGTTAAGTTAGTATCAGGAAGAACTGTATGACTCCTCGTGTTGCAGTTTGTCTAGCGGTATTTAACGGTATGAGGTGGCTGAAGGAGCAGGTCGCCTCAATTCAAAATCAAGAAGGCGTAACTTTAGAAATCTTTTTTAGTGTTGATTTCTCTGATGATGGCAGTCTTGAGTACGTTCAAAGCTTGATGATAGCACACGATAATATGCATTGTTTGCCTTATGGTGAGACATTTGGCTCAGCTTCTCAGAATTTTTTCCGTCTTATGAGAGAGTTAACTCCCTCTGATTTTGATTATTATTGCTTGGCAGATCAAGATGATATATGGTTTGAAAAGAAAGTTATTACTGCTATTGACAAGCTCAAGAAAAATAATTTAGACGGCTATTCTGCTAATGTCTTGGCGTTTTGGTCTGACGGTACTGAGCGCCTTATCTTTAAGTCCCATAAATTGACAAAAAATGATCACTTCTTTGAAGCTCCGGGCCCTGGTTGCACTTTCGTAATGACTGCTGCTTTATTCTCTTCACTTGGTTCGTATTTGCAACAGCATGAGATTGAGACCGCTCCGTTGAAATACCACGACTGGTTTATTTACGCATATGCGAGAGAGGCTGGTTATCGTTGGTTTATAGACTCTTCCCCATGTATGCTTTATCGACAGCATGCTGATAATGCTCAAGGTGCTAATATAGGCTTTAGGCACAAACTTCGTAGGCTTAAGTTGCTTCTGAATGGTCACTGGTTTCGTCAGGCTGAGCTGACATCATCTATGCTATCAACCATTGGCTCTAAGAATGCTTCAGAATTATTAAAGCAGTTACAAGGGGGAAGGTTGGGGATGTTGAAGCTGGCTTTGAATTCATGTACCTATCGCAGAAGTACAAAAGAGAAATGGATATTTTTTGTCGTCTGTTTGCTGTTTGTTGTTCGTGGTTATGAATCCTTAAAGAACCGCATGAGTTGAATTGTGAATACGACGGTTAGTTATGCTGGAAAAGTATTGGTGACTGGTGCTAATGGTTATATTGGCAGCGAGGTTATACGAACTTTAAATATGTTGGGCATCGCCGTTGCTGGTACGGTTCGTTTGAAGTCTCCCAATGCAGCACTGATCCCTATAGGTAATATTGATAGGCATACTAATTGGGCTATTGCATTAAAGGATATTGACTGCGTTATACACACTGCAGGCAAAGCTCACGAGTCAACCGATGGACAAGATGAATATGTATATGATGAGGTTAACGTAGCTGGAACTTTGCGCTTGTTACAAGAGTCTGAGAAGTTTGGAGTTAAACGATTTATCTTTATTAGCACAATTAAAGTTCATGGGGAATTTTCTGTAAAAGGTTGTGCATTTTCTGAGGTTGCTCCATGCAATCCGGTTCCAGTTTATGCTCGGAGTAAGCTAAGAGCTGAACAAGCAATAGCTTCTTTTTGTGAGGGCAAGACGATTGAATATGTGATTATAAGGCCTCCTCTTGTATATGCTGCTTCAGCACCAGCTAACTTTAGGAGATTAATGAAAATAGCTAATAGCTGTTTTCCTTTACCTTTCGGACGCATAGATAATAGGCGAAGTATGATTGCGCTACCGCATTTGGTTGACATTATCCGCCTATGCATATCTCACCCTAGAGCTGCGAATGAAGTGTTTGATGTCTCGGATGATGAAGCTCTGTCATTACCACAGATTATTAAAGCTCTATGTACAAGAGCTATTTTAAAACCATGGATACTACCTGTTCCCTTGAAGTGCTTGGCAGTCCTTAATGATAGGTTGTATTCGCAGCTTGTGAGGTCGTTAGAGGTCGACAATAGCTATGTCAAAAAGTGTATCGGCTGGCAGCCTGAACAGTCAGCACTTGTGGCGTTAAAGAATTCGGCAGAACAGTATAAATGTTCAAAAATGAAGTAATGCTATTATTGTTAATCGTATTAAGCGCAGTTAGCTATTTGGGCACTTGCGTGGTCATGCGATCAGCTGAGAAGAGAGGTTTATTGGACAGGCCTAATGAACGAAGCTCTCATGTATGCCCAACTCCAAGAGGCGGAGGGCTTGCAATTGTTGTAGCCTTTTTATTCGGTTGTATAGGCGTTTGGTTATTAGGGTTTATATCAGAAACACTATTTATTTCGCTATTTCTATCATCTTCTTTAGTTGCTGGTATAGGCTTTATTGATGACCATGGGCATGTCAGTGCCAAAATTCGCCTCCTAATGCAGCTGGTTGCCGTAGTTATTTTGGGGTTAGGCATTGGTTGGCCTTATGACTTAAGTAGCGTTTCACCAACCATTTTTTATTTACTAGTCCTTATTATAAGTGTCGGTGGGGTGTGGATCATTAATCTCGTAAATTTTATGGATGGAATTGACGGTCTCGTTGCTGCTCAAATGCTATTATTTGCATTAATGATGGGATCTTATGCATGGTTTGTATATGACTTAAACAGCTTCGTTATTCTCTGCCTTATAACAGTGAGTGCTATCATGGGTTTTCTTACATTGAATTT
>Ga0193959_1000714_pt1 | contig 13488 bp, 8 predicted proteins | sample FB_2_MG_FD_140333 | JGI IMG/M metagenome (GOLD analysis project Ga0193959, IMG submission 140333) | Microbial mat bacterial communities from the Broadkill River, Lewes, Delaware, United States - FB_2_MG | ecosystem: Environmental > Aquatic > Freshwater > River > Microbial mats | place: USA... | reverse complement strand
GATTCTGAAGTGTCCCGAATCAACCGAAATGCCGGGGGCGATGCCGTCGAGATCAGCTTCGAGCTGTTCCGCCTGTTGCAAGCAGCCCGTCAGATCTCTACGTTAAGCGATGGCGCGTTTGATATCAGCTTTCGCAGCGCGGGCAAACTGTGGGATTTCCGCAAGGCCACTGTGCCTGAGCCTGACCAGGTTCAGCAGGCGATTCAGCACATCGACTATCGGCGGCTGGAGCTGAGCGCGCCTGCCATGGATTCAGAAGTGAGCGAGCAAGGTGAGTTACCCAAAGCACGGATTTCTCATGCTGAAACCAGCATTGGCCTCGGTGCAATTGCCAAGGGCTACGCCGTGGACAGAGCGGCTCAACTGTTTCGGCAAGCCGGATTTGACGCCTTCTCGATCAATGCCGGTGGCGATCTTTACGTCGCCGGGCGCAAGGATGAGAATCTGTGGAAGGTCGGGATTCAGCATCCGCGAGAACGTGACAAGCTGATGGCCAATCTTCCAGCCAGCAATTTGGCGGTGGCCACGTCCGGCGACTATGAACGGTTTTTTATCCACAATGGCCAGCGCTACAGTCATATCATCAATCCACACACCGGCTACCCGGCGAGCGACTGTCAGAGCGTGACCATTATCGCCGAGCGGGCTTTCTGGGCCGATGCGCTGGCCACGGCGGTGTTCGTGCTCGGGCCATCAAAAGGGCTGGCGCTGGTGGAAACCATGAACGGCGTCGAAACCCTGATCGTGGATGATCAGGGCGAGGTGGTGATGTCGTCGGGGTTTCAGGGGACACGCTGAACGATACGCCGCTCTCGTGTGACAGCGGCGACTGAGATATCGGGCTATTTTGTGCCGGGCATAATTTCAAAGTGCTGATCAAAAGTCACCAGCGTTGCTTTTAATTGCGCAAAGACTTTGCCATTCCCTTCCAGTCGCGCTTTACCCGCCGCAATTTTGTCACCAAAGGTTGCTTTCCCCATCATTACGTCTTCCAGCTCACGTCGATCGATTGTGAACGTCAGATCAGCCTGTTTCGAGCGATGGCCCTTGATATTGGTCAGCGCTCCATTGCTCAGTTCCAGAACGTATTGTTCGCCGTTATCCGGGGTCACAAAGTTGATCACAAATTCCAGGCCATCGGTTTTTGTAGCATCCATACGAATGCCCAGAAAATCCAGAAACAAACTGGTTGAGATAGCCTTGATCAGATCAGGGCCAAGCGTCTTGGCAGTGGCACCCTTCGGAATGCCCGAGCGCAGTTCCATCGCACCAGCCAGGTAGCTGTTGCGCACGCTGGGGCTTTCTTGCTGATAACCGATCTGCTCAAAGACATCGGCCAACAGGTCTTTGGCCGCCTGATTTTCTGGTTCTGCGTACACCAGCTTGTTCAAGATTTCCTGGGCATGCAGATACTTGCCTTCATCGTGCAGGCTCTTGCCTTTCTTCAAAATGTTGTTTGCTCCCCCCATCATCTCAACGTACAAAGGAGAAGAGTCTTCTGGTGACAAGGGAATCAGGGTTGCCGGGTTGGCATCCCAATACCCCAGATAACGGTTCAGAACGCCACGAACATTATGCTCGAATGAGCCGTGATACCCCCGTGAATGCCATTCGTTTTGCTGGCTGGCCGGTACTTCGTACTCATTGTGGATCTGGTTAATCGTGACGCCTTTATTGGCCAGGTGCAGTACCTGGTTGTTCATGTGCGCGTACATGTCCCGCTGCCCACGCATTACCTCCTGAATGCGCTCATTTCCCCAGCGAGGCCAGTTGTGTGATGCAAACATGACTTCAGCTTCCTGGCCAAACGTGTAAAGCGCTTCATTGATGTGCTTTGACCAGGACAGAGCATCACGAATCAGCGCTCCTCTCAAGGTGTAAATATTGTGGATTGTTCCGGTGATATTTTCCGCTGCCCAAAATGCTTTTTTATCCGGGAAATAGGTGTTCATTTCAGAGGGGGCTTCCGTACCCGGCGTATTCTGGAACTGCATTCTGACGCCATCAATTACCAGCTCTTCCAATGGCTGATCAATTATCCGCGTTGGTGCTATAAGGCCGATCGCTCCCGTCGCAACGCCTTTGCCTATGGCCTGATCAACGTGGCCATATTCGTTGCGAGGCAGCAAAAAACCATATTGATAGAAGGCTCGTCGGGTCATGGCATTACCGGCATAGACATTCTCTGAGACGGCGTGCTCCATAAACCCGGCCGGAGCAATGATCTGCACCTTGCCACTTTTCACATCGGCTTCATCCACAACACCGCGCACTCCACCAAAGTGGTCGGCATGAGAATGGGAATACACCACCGCAACCACCGGGCGCTCGCCTAACTGCTCATTGATGAACTTCAATGCGGCACGGGCGGTTTCTTTTGTGGTCAGCGTGTCAAAAATAATCCAGCCGGTTTTGCCTTCAATAAAGGTGATATTAGCCAGATCATAGCCGCGTATCTGATAAATACCGGGGGTTACTTCATACAGGCCGTAGTTCATGTTCAGCGTGGCCTGACGCTGCAATGAAGGGTGAATACTGTCAATATCCCGCCCTTCAAACAAATACTGATAACTGCCCATATCCCAGGCAACGTGCCCCGCATCAGCCATGATTTGCTGATAGTCCGGGGCGGCTATAAAGCCACGTTTTTGCTCGTCAAAATCCCGCTGATCGGCAAAAGGAAGGGTTGTCCGCAAATGCTGATTATGCGCAATCGTGTGCGCTGACGCTTCCTTGCCCTTGGGATGGAAATGCTCGCCAGCCACGGCACCGCCCGCAACCAGTGCTGAAACAGACAACGAGAGCAGGCTTATTTTTATATTATTCATCAGTTTTGCCTCAGGTGAGAGCCAGCCGGTAAAATCCAGGCACTGGCGCAAGTCGGGTAAATATCCAGGTAGTGCAGGTATCAACGCAGCAGGTAACGTCCCAACAGTTCCAGTATTCGATGCTTGTACGGTGGATAAATCAGGGCTGCACTGTTCAAGCGGCCTTTTTCGTAAATGGACTTGGCATGAGAGAATCTCAGGAAGCCTTCATGACCGTGGTAGTGCCCCATGCCAGATGGCCCAACACCGCCGAATGGCAAATCGTCTTGCGCCACATGAAACACCGCATCGTTGATACACATGCCACCGGCATGCGTGTTGTTCACAACGTACTGCTGTAGCGCCTTGTCATGACTGAACAGGTAGAGGGCCAGTGGCCGGGGCCCTGATTGAATATAGGACAGCGCCTCATCTTCATTCCGATACGTCACAACGGGCAGGATCGGGCCAAACAGCTCTTCTTGCATCAGCGGCATGTCATCGTGCACATTCAACACAAGCTGGAGCGGCATTTTGCGCTCGGCTTCCAGTTGCTCCAGCGATTCAGTACCCAGGTTGATCACCTTTGCTCCCTGATTCAGGGCATTGTCCAGTAGCTGACGCAAGCGCAGGTAGTGACGTTCATTAATAATAGCAGTGCTTTGAGAACAGGATTTCAGGCTGGGATACAGCGCCCGATAGCGGTCTTTCAGGGCCGCCACCAGCTCTTCTCTCTGTGCCTCCGGGCACAGAATGTAATCCGGGGCCACACAGGTTTGGCCAGCATTCAGGGCCTTGCCGAACAACACACGATCGGCAATGCTGGCAATGTCCATTCCCGGCCCAATCAGAGCCGGTGATTTCCCACCCAGCTCCAGTGTAACCGGCGTCAGATTTTCCGCCGCTGCACGCATGACGTGCTTGCCAATCGCGGTTGATCCGGTGAACAACAGATGGTCAAAAGGCAGCCTGGAAAATTCAGCGGCGACATCCGCCTCACCCGTCACGACCGCGACTTCTTTGGGGTCAAAGACCGAGGCCAGTAACGTTTCCAGTACCCGATTGGTCACAGGCGTAAATTCAGACAATTTGAGCATGGCCCGATTCCCGGCGGCCAAGGCGGTAATCAATGGCCCCAATGCCAGAAACACCGGATAGTTCCAGGGTACGATGATGCCCACCACACCAAGAGGCTGGTATTCCACTCGGGCTTTGGCTGGCTGAAATTGCAACCCGACGTGACGATGTGATGGCTGCATCCAGCGCTTCAGGTGCTTCAGGTTATAGTTGATGGCCTGAACACTGGGAATGATTTCAGCCAGATCGGTCTCCTCTGGGGATCGGCAGCCAAAATCGCTCATCAGGGCATCAGCCAGAGCACCCCGATTATCCAGAATCGCCTGCTTCAATCGTTTCAGGGTTGCCTTGCGTTGCTGCAAAACCGGCATGGGTGCATGACCAAACGCGTGCCGCTGCTCCTGTAACTGTGACTGCATGGATTGAGGGCAAACGGTTGTGTTCATGAATTGACTCCTTCAGAAGTACGGGCTGTCAGCTGCCGGGCCAGGGTATCGGCTTGACGACAGACCATCGCGTAAATGGATTCTTGCGGGTTGGCTCCAATGCTGGTGGGGAATTCAGAACCATCAAACACAGAGACATTATTCAATTGGTGATGGCGGCCATGGGCGTTCACTACCGATGACTTGGGGTCTTCGCCCATGGCGCATCCCCCCATTACATGAGCGCTGCCCAGCAATACCTTGTGAGCCTCCATGGGCAATGACTGAATGCCAGACCTGGCCTGTACCCAACTGCGATAGCGTTCTGATGCCTGGTGGCAGGGCTGAACCGAGGTGGCACCGGCGGCAAACTGCAACTCCACCATGCTGAGCAGAGCACGGCGAATGCCCCTCCAGAGATAATCATTGAATGCATAGTCCAGTATCGGAGCGCCGCTTTCAGAAAGAGACACCTGCCCTCCCTGACTTTCCTCATGAAAACCATCCCGCATTAACGCAACTACCGTCTGAAGGTGTGGCAACCGCTCCATATACTGTCGGTGTGATTCGCCATGACCTCCGGCAAACAGCGCGGTAAAAATCGGGTGCATTGGCGTGACCTCCAGCTTGTAACCCAGCGCGCCAGTCGCCCCGTGAAGCCATTGGAAGTGATCGGAATAAATGGTCTGTGGCGCGCCATAAAAAGGCTCAACCTGCTGCGGCATTTCAGCCATCGACAAACAAGAAGGGTGAAGAAAGGTGCGCTTGCCCAGTGTCTTCCAGGGGTCTGGAGCCTGAGAACGCAATAACAGGGCCGGACTGCCAATCGCACCACAAGAGACCACATAGTGTCGGGCCTGAATGCGAATTCGGGTCAGAGGCTTTACCTGGCGATCGTCGCCGATGGCGACCGCTTGCAAGGCTTCCACCTGGTCGCCCCGAACGCTCAGCTTTTCAGCCCGGCAATGGTGAACCAGAGTTGCTCCGGCTTCCAGACTGCCCGGAATGGTCGTCACCAGCATGGACTGCTTGGCATTGGTTGGGCAACCCATGCCGCAATAGCCCAGATTCCAGCACCCTTGTACATTGCGCGGAATCGGTGCCCACGTCCATCCCAGCCTGCTACAGCCTTGTTGCAGCACCGTATTGTTGACATTTGGTGTACCTGGCCAGGCATGAATACTGAGCCGTTGTTCAACACGCTCAAACCAGGGTTTCATGGCTTCCGGTGTAAATTCTTTCAGGCCATGGTGTTCTGCCCAATGTGACAAAGTCGGTTCAGGGGTACGAAAACTGGATGTCCAGTTAACGGTGGTGCTGCCTCCTACGGTACGCCCTTGCAATATGGCAACAGCGCCGTCGGCGGTGGTTCTGCCTGCTCCCTGTTGATACAGCTCGGCATAAGCGCGGGCTTCATCCAGCTTGAAATCGGATGAGGAGTGCAACCCTCCTTCTTCCAGAAGTACCACAGACAAACCGGCCTGACTGAGAATTTCAGCCGCCATGCCGCCTCCGGCTCCCGTGCCACAGATAACCACATCGGCTTCCAGTTCCAGAGCGCCGTTCTGCTCAGCAGCATTAATTACGTTCCAGCCCTTTGAGAGGCCATCCATGATTGGATCAGGTATGTTCATGATGACGTCCTCAGCGGGTTTGCAAGACGGGCAAGATAGCGCTGGGCACTCCGGGATACCCGGTTTGCCGGGCCGGGCCAGGCAAGGCATACCAGGAAGATGCCAACCAGCCGGTCAAGGCTCGATAGCCTTTGTTTAATTCGGTGATTGAGCTGGTGCGCCAGCGATACAGGAAGGATTCGATGTCCTGGTGTTCTGCCTCTTCCCAGCTCGACCAATGACCAGATAGCACACCTCGTGACAGCGACCAGTCCAGCAAATCGAACAGGGTTCGGTATTCGGCCACCACCAGTACTCCAAAACCTGTCAGGGAACGATCCAGTTGACGGCTAAAGGCTTGCCACATGGAGTTCGTCAATGCGGCGGCAGTAATTCCCGTAATGGTGGGCGTCAAGGCTTTTAACAGCACCAGATCAGATGCTCTCAGTGTTTGATAATGCTCCGCCGGGAGCTGGCTGGTACTGCACCCGGACATAAGAGGTACGCTGCTTGCTACCCCCAGCACCATACTGGAGCCTAGAAATTGACGCCGATTCAGTGATAAGGAATCACTGCCTGATATGAACTCTGACATAAGGCACCCTGAAGATTTATTGTTGTTAGTGGGGTGGTGTACCGCTGGAAAATAGTACTGCGATGACAGCGCAGTGATGTACTCCTGCGCTGCCAATCCTTTATCAGTTCAGCCTGTTTACAGGTATTCGCTGCGAATGCGCTTCTTATCCAGCTTGCCTACGCTGGTTCTCGGAATGTCTGTGACGATGTTAATCAATGAAGGAATTGCCCATTTATTGATGTGTCCTTCATCAACCGCCACTTGCAGATGCTCCCGAATGGCATCACCGTCCAGAGTGGCCACATGAGAAACAATCAAAGCCATCGGACGCTCTCCCCACTGATCACAGGGCATGCCAACAACCGCCACTTGTTCAACATCAGGGTGACTGCTGATCAGGCTTTCCAGTTCCAGGGAAGAAACCCACTCGCCTCCGGTTTTGATCACATCTTTCAGTCGGTCACGCACTTCCAGGAATGACCCCGGATGCAAGCAGCCAATATCTCCGGTATGCAACCAGCCGTCTTCCCACAGCTCTTCACTTTTGTCCGCTTCATGCAGATATGCCTGAGTCAGCCACGGTGCCCGAACCACAATTTCACCGCAGCTTTGACCATCTTCCGGTAACGGATGACCAGCCTCATCAATCACTCGCATGTCCACCATGGAAACCGGAATGCCAGTCTTCAGACGCCAGTTCAACTGCTCTTCCCGGGATTGGCTGCGCATGTGCTGATTCAGGTGTGTGATGGTCAACAAGGGGCAGGTTTCTGACATGCCATACGCGGTATAGACATCCATCCCCAGAGCCTCTGCTTTTAAAGCCAACCCTTTTGGCAAGGCACTGCCACCAATGATGACCTTCCAGCCATTAAAGACATCGGCTGTCGCCCCATCAGCGGATAACAACATTTGCAGAATCGTGGGCACACAGTGGGAAAAACTCACCTTGTATCGATCAATCAGAGACACCAGGTTATTGGGTTCATAACGCCCGGGATAAATCTGGGTAATTCCCAGCATGGTCGCGGCATACGGTATGCCCCACGCGTGTACATGGAACATTGGGGTCACTGGCATGTACACGCTGCCACTGTTCATCAGAGGTAAACCTTCAAAGCAGCCAACGGTTTGCAACAAGGCCTGGGTGTGTAACACCAGTTGCTTGTGGCTGAAGAAAACCCCTTTAGGGTTGCCCGTTGTTCCCGTGGTGTAGAACAGCGTTGCCATACTGTTTTCATCAAAGTCCGGGTAGTCGTACTCGGATTCGCATTCACTCAGCAACTGCTCGTATTCCCCCACCACCTCAAAGGGTGCGGCCGCAGCAACGTCATCCGTTAATTGGATACAGCGTTTAACGGTCGTCAGCTTGTCTCTCACAGCTCCCAGTAGCGGCAAGAAGTCGTCATGTACCAGAACCACGTCGTCTTCAGCGTGATTCATGGTGTAGAGAATCTGATCCGGTGACATGCGTATATTCACCGTATGCAACACCGCACCAATCATGGGGATCGCAAAGAAACATTCCAGATAGCGATGGCTGTCCCAATCCAGTACCGCCACGGTGTCACCCGGCTTGACCCCTTGTGCTGTCAGCGCATGTGCAAGGCGAGCAACCCGCTGGCGGAATTCGTCGTAACTGAAACTTTGATCCTGATAGTGAATGCGGTTATTCGGTTCAAAGCGTGCAGTACTCATCAAAAGGCGCTTGATCAGAAGAGGGTAAGCGTATGCGGATGTGGTTGATTCAATCAGACGTGTATTCATAAGGAAGGTCTCTTTTGTTGTTGTCATGACCTCGGTGACTGTGTATTTCAGCCACCGTATGAACACAGCATGACGGTGTTTTTTCTCTTTCGACAAGAGCCTGGAATGTGATGAATAACGATTGGCGTGCAGGGATTCGCAGTAAGCGCAGGTCTTTCTCTACTATGAAAATACGTTGGCAGGCATCACACGGTTTCACCTCCGTTGGCCGAACAGCGACATAAAAACAATAAAATACACACAATTCGGGGAGGGTGGCTTTATGGCCAATCAACCGACCACACCAGAAACACGGCCAGGTGCTCAGCTGTTCGTTCGACTTGGCTTGTCAACGGCTATATTGCTGGCATCCACCACTCACGCATTTACATTCAGCCATGGCGACCTGGAAGGCAGCTTCACATCTCAGCTTTCCATTGGCAGCAGCTGGCGCCTGGAAGCGCCCAGTGACGCACTGATTTCCAGTGGCAACGGCGGCTCTGCACCCAGTAATACCAGCGATGACGGCAACGCCAACTTTGAACGCGGTGATGCTTTTTCTCGCATATTCAAAGGTGTGCATGAACTGGAGCTGAACTACCAGAATTACGGTGCCTTTATTCGAGGCAAATATTGGTATGACGCCGCTCTGAAAGATGACAAGCGCCCCCATGGCAACATCACCAACGGCTATCAATCAGATGAGCCATTAAGCGACAAGGGATTTTCCAAAGCTGCCCGGTTCTCCGGTGCCCAGTTGCTGGATGCCTTTATCTATGGTGAATTCGAAATACAGGAAATGCCGCTGGATCTGCGATTGGGTAATCAGGTGGTGAGCTGGGGGGAAAGCACGTTTATTCAGGGGGGCATCAACAGCATTAATCCATTTGATGTATCCGCATTCCGCCGTCCCGGGGCCGAGATCAAGGAAGGTTTACTGCCTGTGCCCATGGTGTATGGCGCATTGGCGGCCAGTGATAACCTGACCATTGAAGGCTTTTACCAGTTGCAGTGGCGCAAGACAGAAATCGATGGTTGTGGTACCTATTTTTCCAGTGCTGACTGGGCCGCCAGTGGTTGCCGTGGCCTCGCCTTCGCCGCCACCATTCCCGATGCCACCAATATTGCTGCTGGGACGGTTGTCCAGCGAGCCTCTGACGACACCCCGGATAATCAGGGTCAGTATGGCCTGGCCACCCGTTATTACGCCGAATCTCTGGATACCGAGATTGGTGCCTACTACCTGAATTATCACAGTCGTCTTCCTTATGTCAGCGTGATTCGCTCAACAATGGGGGCGCACCCGGCAACACCCGTTGGCAGCCCAGGCTTTGATGGACAATATCAGGTGGTCTACCCGGAAGATGTCGAGCTGTACGGGTTAAGTTTTGCCACCAATGTCAGCAATTGGGCATTGTCTGGCGAAGCCAGCCACCGTCCAAACCTTCCGGCTCAGCTGAATGGTAATGACCTGCTACTGGCAGGTGTCACTGACGGTATCGCTCCCACGGCTTTTTCGCCTTACCTGCAGCAAACGGCTCCGGGGCAGAGCGCTGCAGGGTTTCGTCGAATGGCCGTCAGTCAGGCTCAGCTAACCGCAATCGGTTTCTTTGATCAGATATTAGGTGCCAGCCGCATGACAGTGATCGGTGAGCTGGGTGCTGTTCAGGTACACAACCGCGATCGCAAGCTGCGTTTTGGGCGTAATACCGTCTTTGGTTCCGGTGCAACCGGTGACGATGGCTACATGACAGATTCGTCCTGGGGATATCGACTCCGAGGCGTGCTGGACTACCCCAATGCCGTGGCAGGAATAAACCTGAAGCCTAACCTGTCGTTTTCTCATGATGTGCGAGGCTACTCACCCAGCCCGGCCCAGCAATTTCAGCAAGGGCGCAAGGCATTGGGCCTGACACTCAACGCCGATTACCTCTCAACCTACAACGGCGGTCTGTCATACACCCGTTACTTTGGAGGCCAATACAACGAGATCAGCGACCGGGATTTTGTGGCCATCAATGTCGGCTTGTCATTCTGACCCTCACAATAACAACCATAAAAGGTAGAGTATTATGGCTATTCAACATTTGGCTCTGGCAACCTGTCTGGGGCTCGTATCATCCATGAGCCTTGGGGCGGTTTCCAACTCGGAGGCGACGGCTCTGGGCAACCAGCTAACCCCGATTGGCGCAGAAAAAGCAGGAAATGCAGCCAATACCATCCCAGCCTGGACGGGAAAACCCCTGACAGACAGCCATGCACTGGAGCAGGAATCTCCCCTGTTTGAGATCACTGCCCAGAATTATCAGTCACACCAGAAAAACCTCAGCTCTGGCCAAATTGCCATGCTGTTGAAATACCCGGACAGCTACAAAATTTCGGTGTACCCCTCACATCGAACCGCAACCTACGCACCTCACATTTATGAACTGGCCAAACGGAATGCTACTCAGGCGGAGTTGGTTAAAGGGGGCAATGGCCTGAAAAACTTCCAGGAAACGGTGCCCTTTCCGATTCCCAAAAATGGACTGGAAGTCATCTGGAATCACATCACACGGTATCGGGGAGGCCATGTCGAACGCACCATGGTGCAAGCGCCCGTTCAGGAAAATGGCAAGCATATACGGATTAAAATCCGCGACCGCCTGGTTTGGCCGCAGCACCTGACGGACGGCTACCAACCCAAAAAAGATCACAACATGTTGTTCTATTACACCCAGAAGGTCATGGAACCTGCACGCCTGACCGGCAATGTTCTGCTCGTCCATGAAACCATTGATCAGGTTGCCGAACCGCGTTCAGCCTGGGTCTATAATGCCGGACAGCGCCGGGTACGTCGTGCACCGCAGGTGGCTTATGACAGCCCTGGATTTGCCAGCGAAGGATCTCGCACCACCGATAACTTTGATATGTATAACGGCGCACCGGATCGTTACGACTGGAAGCTGATCGGCAAACAAGAGCTGTATATCCCTTACAACTCCTTCAAACTTGCGTCCAAATCCCTGTCGTATGATCAGATCATTCACCCAAGACACCTGAACCCGGAACACACCCGTCACGAGCTGCATCGGGTATGGGTCGTTGAAGCCACACTGAAAGATGGGGAGCGCCACGTATACGCCAAACGCCGCTTCTACATTGATGAAGACACCTGGCAAGCAGCGGTTATTGACCACTACGATGGTCGTGGCGAGCTGTGGCGCATGTCTGAAGCACACGAGCTTCAATACACAGAAGTCAATGTTCCCTGGTTTACAGCCGAAGTTCTCCACGACCTGCTGTCAGGCCGCTATCTGGTCATCGGCCTGACCAACGAAGAGAGCAAGGGATTTGATTTTAATCTGAAAGCCAAGCATGGAGATTTCACACCGGCCGCTTTACGCCGCTCGGGTAAACGTTAACTGTCAGTTCAACTGTTTGCCGACAATACTTGCGAAATGTCGTTGCCAGAGCTTGAATGTAGGGACTTATAATAATAAAGCGAATTTCCACATGTTGTCTGCGACAACCTTTGGCGGCTGGGCAGCCGCCATTGCCATGGCACTTGAGCACCTTGGCATTCCTCCCGAACCTGTTTTTACGCGTTCTCACCTGAGCATGAAACATGCAGTGGACCCTGCTACTCGAACATCCGTGGTGAATATGTCCCGCCTGATGCGTCTGGCCTCAGACGAGGCAGACATACCCGGTTTTGGCTTGTTAGTCGGCAGCTTTATGCGGCCCACATCCTGGCATGCTCTCGGGTTTTCAATCTGGGCCAGCTGCAATCTTCAGCAAGGGTTTGATCGTTTGGTGCGCTATGGCCGTATTTTTACGACCTGTGGCAGAATGCACTATCAGGAAGACGACGAGCGCTTTTACTTTCACGCTACGTGCTATCCGGAATACGCCTCTATCCTGCAGCCGGAAGAGTATGATGCCCTGCTTGCATCAATCACCCTGACCTGCCGACACTTGCAACCCAACAACTTTGAATTACAACACGTCGAACTGCCCCACGCCGCACCCGCTGATCTGCAATGCTTCGAACGTATGTTTAAATGCCCCATCACATTTAATGCTCAGCAAGCTTCTCTGATCATGTCTCCGCACCTGATCAAACTTCCACTATTGACCTCCAACCCGGAGCTGGCGCGCAGCAACGACCACATATGTGAAGAATATCTGGCTCGAATTGATAAGGAAGACGTGATTGCACAAGTGCGCTATCGCATGATTGAAGAGCTTCCCCAAGGTGAGCCGCACATCGATCAGATTGCCAACATCCTGCACTTAAGCACCCGCTCATTACAACGCAAACTGTCGGAAAAGGGGACAAACTTCAAACACATTCTCGACGGCATTCGTCACGAGCTGGCGCTGGAATATTTAAAACAGCCACATCTGTCAATCAGTGAGATCAGCTACCGGCTGGGCTTCTCGCACATCAGTAATTTCTCTCGCGCCTTTAAACGCTGGACTGGAGCCGGGCCAACTGAATATCGAGAGAAAACACCACACAGCTCACATCAGAGCCACCACCCTTAATCTCCCAACCCCGGTTCAGTCGACCAGCAGTCACCCCGCTTCTCGTGGCAGCCAGGTTCTGAACTACAAACTGTTGCTACTGGCCAGCATGCCATCCAGCGTATTGCTCCAGTTGTGACGCCAGCGTCGCAATACCGCCAGTTCATCGGCAAAGGCCGGGGCCAGCGGCGATGCTTGCTGTTGTAAACTCAAGTGAGTCGCCGCTTGTAGCTCATGCGTTCCCGCTTTCATGCTCAGGGCACGCAGACAGTTCGAGGCATAGCGGTGTGAATCAATATTGTCGACAACCCACCATTCGGCCTGAAGCCGTTCATGGGTAATATCCAGCAGCACATAGCCCCGATAAAAGAAATCCACAAAGTTCAGATGCGGTAACAGCGTTTCCAGTGATGCCGCTGCAACGTCCGCTCGCACCTGGCTTTCAATTCCTGGCGAGGTCACCGCAGGTGTGACCAGTTCAACCCCAACAGGCTTGCCAGTGTTATCGGCAAAGGGGTCGTCGTACAGCTCCAGTGCCCAGCTTGAATGTATATCACCGGTCAGAACCACCCAGTTCTCTACTCCGGCATTTCGCACGCTGTCGAACAGCCGCTTTCTGGCCGCAGGGTAGCCATCCCACTGGTCGTAGTTAAACGGCATGTTATTGGTGCCCAGTTGCGCCACCATCACCTGCTGCCCGGTCAGATTCCAGCGCACCTGCTGCTGTACAGAGG
>Ga0193959_1000698_pt1 | contig 13583 bp, 13 predicted proteins | sample FB_2_MG_FD_140333 | JGI IMG/M metagenome (GOLD analysis project Ga0193959, IMG submission 140333) | Microbial mat bacterial communities from the Broadkill River, Lewes, Delaware, United States - FB_2_MG | ecosystem: Environmental > Aquatic > Freshwater > River > Microbial mats | place: USA... | reverse complement strand
TATCAAGTATGGAGTACAGATATTACATATATAAAAACACCTAAAGGGTTTGTCTATTTAGTAGCAATTATAGATTGGTACTCTAAAGCAGTATTGTCATATAAAATATCAAACACAATGGATAGTGAGCTAGTTACTGATGTTTAAAATGAAGTATTGCCTAATCATGAGAAGCCTGAAATATTTAACACAGACCAAGGAAGCCAATATACAAGTCATGCTCATATTCAAATATTAATTGATAACAAAATAATAATTTCAATGGATGGTAAAGGTAGAGCAACTGATAGCATAGCAATAGAGAGGTTCTGGAGGAGTGCAAAATGTGAAAGAATTTATTTAAATGAATATAGTTCAATTAAAGAGTTAAAAGATTTTATAATCATAGAAGATTTCATCAGAGCCTTAAATATAAAAAATCTATGGAAGTTTATTATAATAGTTTAAGCTTCAATAATTCAAACTATTATAATTTAGATGAAAATGTAGCTTAGAGCTATAAACTGAAAAGAGAATTATTATTTTTTAATTTCTGTCTTGGCAAATTGGGGTGCTATAATTCTGAATCTCCAATGTGTAAGTCTGATATATGTAAACAAGATAGTTTTGCCATTTTTGTTTCCTACTTATTTGATTTTATATTATTATATTTAATAATATAAAATAGTTACTTAAATTTTTTATTTAAAAAAAATTTGCTAAAATAACAAAAACTAGGTAGCTTATGTGTGCAATTTTTGGAATATATGGAAATTACGATTTAGATAAAGCTAATTTATCAAAAGATATTTTATCGCATAGAGGAGATGATGAAGAGAGTAGTTACAGAGGTCAAAATCTATTTCTCTCTCATAATCTGCTCTCGATTAATAGCAACTCAAGTATGAAACAGCCATTTTGCTATAAAAATTTGATAATTCTATTCAATGGTGAGATTTATAACTTTAAAGAGTTAGCTAGAGAGTATATGAGTTTAGAGAGTGAAGTTTTGATAATTGCGAAGCTCTATGAGAGATATAGAGAGAAATTTGTAGATAAGCTCCTTGGAATGTTTGCGATTGTTATTATTGAAAATGAAAAAAAAATCTCTATCTTTAGGGATAGATTTGGAAAAAAACCGATATTTTACTATCTCGATTCGCAAAGGTTTATCTTTAGCTCAGAGATAAAAGCGATAAAACCTCATATCAATTTAAAATTAAATGAAAATAGAGTTTCGGAGTATCTCTCTTTCTCTGCTCCAATAGAGAGAAATAGTTTTTACAAAAATATAAATAAGTTAGATTCTGGCGAGTATTTAGTTTTTGAGAATTTTAATCTAAATATAGAGAGTTATTTTAATATTTTAGATACAAGAGTGCAGATATTTGATAGAGATAGAGCATTAAGGGCGATAGAGAGTGAGCTAAATAGTTCGATTGATTATCGATTAATATCAAATAGAGAGGTAGGCTCACTCCTCTCTGGAGGAATCGATAGCTCACTTATCTCTGCTATTGCAAATCGAAAATTAGGTTATAGATTAAAAACTTTCTCAATCGGTTATGATGGATTTAAAAAGTATGACGAGAGAGTTTTTGCAAGAGAAGTTGCAACTCATATCGATTCGGAGCATTTTGAGTATAACTTTACAAAAGATGATTTTTTTGAAAATATAGATAAAACAATAGAGGCTTTAGATGAGCCGATAAATGACCCTGCTTCGATTCCTCTTAACTTTTTACTCTCAAAAGTTAAAAGTGAGAATATCGATGTGCTTTTAAGTGGTGAGGGGAGTGATGAGCTATTTTTAGGATATAGACAATATTTTGAGTTTTTGGATATTGAACAGTTGTCAAATCTCAAAAATAGAAACTGGTTAAGAGGGTATTTTAAAAATAACTTCTCTATCAATCGAGAATGGGAGCATTATAAACGAATTTTTGAGGGAACAGAGCTTTTTAGAAGTTTTGCAGAGAATTTTACAGATAGTCAAAAAGATATGATTTTAAAGCAAAAAATCGATGACAATGAATCTCTTAAATTGATTGATAAATACTTTAGAGAGTTTCAAAACTCAAGATTTAAGGGCGATAAAGTAGCTTGGTATAGTTATATTGATTTGAAAATATTAATTAAAGATGTCTATTTAGCAAAAGTGGATAGAGTTTCGATGGCAAATACTATTGAGGTTAGAAATCCATTTTTAGACCAAAATTTAGTTAAAAAAGTTTTTGAAATTGATAGCTCTTTAAAGCTTGGAGATACTACTAAGCCTCTGCTTAAAGATATTGCTAAAAAATATCTACCAGAGAGAATAATTGCTCGTAAGAAAAAGGGATTTTCATATCCATTTATTGAGTGGTTACATCAAGAGAATGAGCTTAATTTAATTTATGAAGTTAATAGAGTGATGAAAATTTTTAATGAAAATGAGTTAACTAATCTTTTGAAACATGCAAAGCGAGGAAGATTTAAACAGCATATTTTTGGTATTTATCTATTTTGTAGATGGGTTAAATTAAACGGGTTTGTTTGAAAAAGTAAGTATCAGCAATACAAAAGTTTTTCTTTTGTAGAATATACTTCACGGCGAAAACCAAGCTGTATAAAGTTTAGAAAATAAATTTCTTGTCCGTGGGGTGCACGGCAATAATGCTTTCCATCAAACTAAGACTAACTTAGTGGAGGAAGAAACCACCATTTTTATAGGTGGTATATCATAATCCAGCCTCTTTGATACTCTCAGCTTGATAGTGTGCAATAGTTGGCTCAACTACTTGGTCAAATGTACCATTTAGCATAATCTCTTCTAATTTATAGAGAGTTAGTCCAATTCTATGGTCTGTGATTCTGTTTTGAGGATAGTTATAAGTTCTAATTCTCTCACTTCTATCACCACTACCAACTTGTGCTTTACGACTAGCACTTGTCTCATCGATTTGTTCTTTCATTTTTACCTCAAAGATTCTAGCTTTAAGGATTTTCATAGCTTTGTCTTTGTTTTTATGCTGAGATTTTTCATCTTGCATAGATACAACAATTCCAGTAGGGATATGTGTAATTCTAACGGCTGAATCTGTTGTATTTACAGACTGTCCACCATTTCCACTTGAGCGAAATACATCGATTTTTAAATCATTTGTATTTATATCAATCTCTACATCTTCAACCTCTGGCATGATAGCTACTGTAATAGCAGATGTGTGAACTCTACCTTGTGTTTCAGTATCAGGAACTCTTTGAACTCTATGAGTTCCACCCTCGTACTTCAATCTACTATATACACCATTACCTTTAATAAGAGCAATAATCTCTTTATAGCCACCAGCACTACCTTCGCTTGAACTTATTAGTTCAACTCTCCAGCCATTTATATCAGCATATCTAACATAAGCTTTGAATAGGTCACCACTAAATAGTGATGCTTCATCTCCACCTGTTCCAGCTCTAATCTCTAGGTAGATATTTTTATCATCATTTGGGTCTGTTGGGATTAAAAGAACTTTTATCTCCTCTTCGAGAGGCTCTTTTCTAGGTTCAAGCTCTTTTAGTTCCTCTTTAGCAAGTTCTCCAAGTTCTCCATCATCGAGAAGCTCTTTATTCTCTTCTATCGATTCGCAAACTTCGATATACTCTCTAGCCTTTTCAACTAGAGTATTCATATCTGATTGCTCTTTACTTAGTTCAGTCATTTTTTTAATGTCACTAGTAATTTCTGGAGAGCTTAAAAGATTGCTAATCTCTTCATATCTCTCAATGAAGGGTACGAGTTTTGTTTTTAACATATTTTATAGAGCGTTAACTAATTTGCTTAATCTACTAACTTTTCTTCCAGCTGTATTTTTCTTTAAAATACTTTTGCTTACACATTTATGTAAAAATTTGTTTGCTACTTTTAAGTTCTCTTGTGCTTTCTCTTTATCACCAGCTTCAACAGATTCTTGTACACTTTTTACAATATTTTTTAATCTTGTTTTGTAAAATGAATTTCTCTCATTTTTAACTTTAGTTTGTAAAATTCTCTTTTTAGCAGATTTATGATTTGCCATTTTTCGCGATTCCTTTTTGAAAAATTTTTTTGGCTAAGATTCTATCTAAAAATCAATTAAAAAAGATTTAATATTTAAAGAATAACTATTTTTTTTCTCTATTTGTTTAAGTTTTAAATTTGAGGCTCTTTTTTTTATTAGATAAGTAGATAGAGTTATAAATGTATATATCTTTGTGATACAATAATTTATTGAGGAGAGAAAATGAGAGTTTTGATGAATCTACCGCTTGTTAAAAAATTGATAATTCTATTTAGTGTTACTCTATTTGGATTTATTTTAATACTTTATATATCGTTTAACAATTTAAATTTAATGAAAAAAAATTTAGATATTACATATTTTGGAAATTTGATGCCTCTTTTAAAACTTGAATCTATAATTGATATTTATGGAGGGGATATTTTAAAAATTCTCTATCAAAGAGAGAGAGAGCTAATTACGCTAAGTGATACTAAAGTAGAGATAGATACTCTATTGCATCAATCGCTAAAAGAGTGGGATTCTTATAAAGAGATTTATAAAAGTGAGTATGAGTTAGAGGTTATCAATTTAATTGATATTCAGATAAATGGGCTTATCTCTTTTAAAGATAGAGAATCCAATAACTTTATACGAAAAATGTTTTTTATAAAATCTCTTTTAAATAATTTAATGGAGTATGAGCTTTTTATTGCAAAACAAGAGAGAGGCTTTGTAAATGAGATATATGAGGCAACAAAAAAACATCTATTTATAATACTTATATCTATATTTTTAATATCAGTTGTGATAACTATTCCAATTTTACAAAATATCTATAGAACCCATAGTGAGCTTGAGCAAAAGAGTGATAATTTAATCTTGGCAAATGATACTTTAAAATCTCTCTCAATTACAGATTCTCTCACAGAGCTTTATAACAGAAGGTATTTTAATGAGATATATGAAAAAGAGTTAAAACGCTCGATTAGAGAGCAGAACGATTTTGCATTTTTGATTTTAGATATAGATTTTTTCAAAAAATATAATGACAAATATGGACACTTAAAGGGTGATGAAGCTATAAAAGCTGTGGCTAAAACTATAAAATCAACTTTTCAAAGACCAGCTGATTACTGCTTTCGCCTAGGTGGCGAAGAGTTTGGAATTATCACCTCAGGACTTGATTTAAATCATGCTCAACTAATGGCTGATAAGTTAAGAGGAAATATTAAATATCTCAATATTGAGCATTTAGATTCTATAAAAAATATTTTAACAATATCTGTTGGAGGAAGTGTAATGATTCCAAAAGTTGGCGTTAATATAGAGCAGTTTATAAAAAAAGCTGATGAGAATTTATATTTGGCAAAAAAAGATAGAGATAGAGCTATTATCACTATGGAGGTGTTATAACAACTTCCTTTTTTGTCCATACAAAACAGCCATAGTGTGGATATTTATGTTTATCATTAAAACCAAAAGGGTCAGAGTTTTGAAACTCAAGAGAGTTTAAAAGCTCAAATATTTTTCTATTTCTCTGTAAAAATTTATTAAACTCATGTGATGCCTCTTCGGAAATTATTACATATCCGTGAGTTATATGTTTTAATACATTTTTATCTCTAGTTTTATAATCTAAATATCTAGCACAGTTATTTAATCCATCACCAATAAAGTTTTTATGATTTAATATATCTCGAAACTCCATAACTTCGCCATAGTGAACAGCTACTTTTATTCCTTGAAAAAAATCCAATCTCATTTTTATATTTTTGGAAATATTTTTAAGAGATAGTGCAAGTATTACGCCGTAGCCTTTTAATTTTTCAGATAGAATTATAAAAAAACCATCACCAGTTGCAATAAAACCTAAAATAGCTTCAGATTCTGTGATTCTTGATTTTTTAAGCATCAACTCGATAGCTTTTTTGAAAAACTTAGTCATTATGTTTACAACTTTGAACTGTTGAGTATTATTTAGTTTTGAGTAGCCTATTATATCTATTAAAATGATGTCGGTTAATATTGGTTTAATCGTTGTTTGCATATAAAAATAGTATCATAAATTCATAAAAATTTTTTAAAATTGGAAGATAATTGGGTTATAAAAAGGTAAAATTTAATATTCCAAAAGAGATAAAAGCTTTTTTATTCTTGATAAGAGAGCTTGGTTTTAATATGAAAAAGACTCAACAGCTAATTGCAAGAGAGGCTCTGATTTGTAATAAAAAAGCTGTATTAACTCCCTCTGAATTAATCTCTGGAGAGGTTGAGATAAGTCTATTTGAGCCTGAGACAAAAGGTCTTAAACCTATATTTATAGCAAAAAATTTTGCTATTTTTGATAAACCTAGCTCTGTTTTAGTTCACCCTACAACGATTAATGCAACCTATTCGCTTCTTGATGAGGTTAAATTTCACTTGGGAAAAGATGCAAATATAACACACAGAATCGATTTAGAGACTAGTGGAGTTGTTATCGCCTCTAAAAATTTAAAAAGTGAGATAAAAATAAAGACTCTATTTGAGCAAAAAAAAATCAAAAAAAGATATTTAGCTCTAGTAAGAGGCAAATTGAGTAAAAGTCTCTTAATCGATTCAAAAATAGCAATAAATAGCGATTTGAGCAAATCTAAAGAGAAAGTTTTTATATCGGAAAATGGCAAAAGTGCAAAAACGAAAATAGAGCCGATAGAGTATTTTCCCTCTTTAGATGCAACTCTAATAAGAGCCTATCCAAAAACTGGCAGAACTCATCAAATTAGAATCCATCTACACTCAATAAATCATACAATTTTAGGCGACCCTCTCTATGGACAGAGTTTTGAATTTAGCTCAAAATACTTAGATAAAGTTCTTAGTAAAAAAGAGAGATTAGAGACTATAAAAGCTAATAGATTAATGCTTCATAGTGATTTGGTAGAGTTTAGATTAAATGAGATAAATTATAGAATCGAATCAAAAAGTGGTCTTAAAAGCGAAATAGATTCGCTTTTAAAATTAAAACTGAATTAGACCATTCTCTGGTGATGAAGCCGTAGCGTAAGGTTTTTTAGCAATTCTTCCAGCTAAGTAGCTATTTCTACCAGCAACAACAGCATCTTTCATAGCTTTTGCCATTAAGATAGGGTTTTGAGAACAAGCGATTGCAGTGTTTGTTAAAACAGCATCAGCTCCAAGCTCCATAGCGATAGCACTATCAGAAGCACAACCAACACCAGCATCAACAATTACAGGAACTTTAATCGCCTCTTTGATAAATACAACATTATATTTATTTTGAATTCCAAGACCACTACCAATAGGAGCAGCCAGAGGCATGACAGCAGCACTACCAGCATCTTCTAATCTTTTAGCCATAATTGGGTCGTCATTTGTATAAGTTAAGATTGTAAAGCCATCTTTTGCTAAAACTTCACAAGCTTTTAGAGTTTCCATTACATCAGGATAGAGAGTTTTAGCAGTATCGCCAATTACTTCAAGCTTAATAAAGTCGATTCCAGTCGCTTCTCTTGTTAATCTAAAGAGAGTAATAGCCTCTTCAGCTGTCACACAACCAGCAGAGTTTGGTAGAAATTGGATATTTGAGCCTTTGAAGTAATCCATTAGATTCTCTTCATTTGGATTTGTAATATTTACTCTTCTAACAGCTACTGTAATAATTTTTGATTCACTAGCAACAGTTGCATCAAAAGTTGTCTGAAAATCAGGATATTTACCACTACCTACTAATAATCTACTATCAAATTCGTATTTGCCTATTTTTAAAATATCACTCATAATATTTCCCCTTTTTTTTTAAAAATTTATAACAAAATAAAACTTTTGTCAAACTGAATTTCTATTTTTTTCAAGTTAGGTTATAATTTAAAAAAAATATAAAAATATAAAGGCTTTTTGATGAGTTTTTTAAAAGAGGCAAATATTAGTAAAGTATATACACTCTCAATGATAGCAATTTTGATACTGTTGATAGTCTCTTTGGCTGGTTTTTTGGTCAATTTTGAAATTTCTGAATATCAAGAAGATGTAGAGCATACCAAAAAGAGTTTTATGGAGAATCAAAAAGATAAATTGAAAGAGGAGATGGAGAGGCTTTTTGATTATATTGAGTTTGAAAAGGCAAAAACAGAGAGTATATTAAAAAGAGATATAAAAGAGGAGATTTATAAAGTCCACTCTATGATGAGTAATATTTACAAAAAAAATAGAGATAGATATAGTGATAGTGAGCTTAAAAAACTTCTATTAGAAACTTTAAGAGATGTTCGATTTAATGATGGGAGAGGTTACTTTTTTGTCGATTCTATGCAAGGTGAGATTCTGCTTATGCCTATTCAGCCTGAGTATGAGGGAAAATCAGCACTAAATAATAGAGATTTAGATGGTAAGTATATAATGCGAAGCTTTATTCAGATAGTAAAAGAGGCTAAAGAGGGGTTTCATAAATATAGCTGGTATAAACCAAAAGATAAAACTAAACACTATACAAAAATAGCATTTGTAAAGCATTTTGAACCATTTAATTGGATTATTGGAACAGGGGAATATCTAGCTGATGTAGAGAGTGATATTAAGAGAAAAATACTAGATAGGATAGATGAGATTAGATTTGGAGAAGATGGTTATTTCTCTGTTACAAATGTAAATGGAGATATTGTTTTATTGCCAACAGCTAAAGAGTTTGAGGGTAGAAATCTTCTTAATTTTAAGGGAAAAGATTCAGAGATTGTAAGAGATATTGGTTACAAACTTATAGCTAAAGCAAACGATGGTGGTGGGTTTTATGAGTATGATTGGTATAAACCATCAACTAATGAGTTAGAGAAAAAACTAGCCTATACTAGAGAGTTTAAAGATTGGAACTGGATTATAAATGTTGGAATCTATTTAGATGATTTAGAAGATATTTTAGAGAAAAAAGAGATAGAGTCAAAAGAGGAGATAAAAGAGGAGATTACTTTTATTCTATTTCTTTTTGCTATAGGTTTAATTATTTCAGTTATTGAATCACTCTTTTTTGCAAAGACAATAGGAAGAATCCTTAATAAATATAGATACAAAATAGAGAGTTATAATCGAAAATTAGAGAGTAAGGTAGCCTCTGAAATAGAGAAAAGGCGTAAAAATGAGCAGATTTTGATTCAGCAATCAAAACTTGCAGAGATGGGTGAGATGATAGGCTCAATTGCCCATCAGTGGCGACAACCTTTAAATATTTTAGCTCTAAATGCACAAGATTTAGAAGATGCTTATGAGTATAAAGAGATAGATGACAGATATATTGATAACTATATTGAAAAATCTATGGGACAGATAAACTATATGAGTAAGACAATAGATGATTTTAGAAACTTTTTTAAACCAGAGAAAGAGAAAAAACTCTTCTCTATCAAAAAATCGATATTAAGTGCGAAAACTTTAATAGATGCTCAATTTAAAAATAGAAATATAGATATAGATATTAAAGGCTCGAACTTACTTACAAATGGTTACTCAAATGAGTTTTCACAAGTTATTGTAAATATTTTGAATAACTCTAAAGATGCTATTTTGTTATATAGAGAGAGGTTAAGTGAGCCAAAATATAGAGGTGTAATTGATATTTTGATTGAAGAGTATAAAGAGAAAATAAAAATTTCAATCAAAGATAATGCTGGAGGCTTAAGTAGTGATATTATAGATAGGATTTTTGAGCCATATTTTACTACAAAAAATCAATCTCAAGGGACAGGAATCGGGCTTTATATGGCAAAAATGATAATAGAGAATAATATGCAAGGCTCTATCTATGTAAATAGAGAGATTAAAAGTGGTGCAGAGTTTGTTATTTTATTAAAACTTGAGAAGATTCAGTAAAATCTGATTTCTACTTTGTTTCTATCTAAATCTCTAAAGTAGATAGAATCAGCATAGCCTTTTGCTCCAAATAGATGAGAAGCTTTTTTATACTCTATATTTTTTGATTCTATTTTTGAGAGAATTAACTCAAAATCCTCTTTAGTGACACTTAGACAGAAGTGGTCTAAATTTTGCTCTTTTGGGAGGGTTTTTACTTCAAAAATATCGATAATTGAGTCTTCATTTAGGCGAAGTGAGATAAATGGAGGCTTTTTAGCTAAAAATTCATCTAATCTTAAAATCTCAAAGCCAAAAATTTCACTATAAAACTCTGCAAGTTTTAGAGAGTTTATACTTTTTAAAACTATATGATCGATTGAGACTCTCAAGAGCAAAAGCCCTTATAGAGTTTCAGAGTTTTCAGAAAGATAATCAGCAACACCGTCAGTTGTAGGTTTCATCGCTTTATCACCTTTGTTCCAACCAGCTGGACAAACTTCACCATACTCGTTTGTGAAAACCATAGTATCAACCATTCTAATCATCTCATCAATATTTCTACCTAGTGGTAAATCATTGATTACAGCGTGTCTTACAGTTCCATCTTTATCTAATAAGAATGAACCTCTAAGAGCGATACCAGCATCTAGTAGTACATCATAATCTTTAGCAATCTGTTTTGTTAAATCTGCAACTAATGGGAATTTAACTTGACCAATTCCACCCTCATTCACAGATGTATTTTTCCATGCAAAGTGGCTAAATTGTGAATCGATTGATACACCAATTACATTAATTCCTCTACTTGTGAACTCTTCTAATCTCTTATCAAATGCGATAATTTCAGATGGACATACAAAAGTAAAATCTAATGGGTAGAAAAAGATTACAGTTCCCTTCTCACCAAAGTTTTCATATAGTTCAAAATTATCTACTATTTCGTTATTTGCTAATACAGCAGTAGCTTTAAAATTAGGAGCTTTTTTAGTTACTAACATTTATTTTCCTTAAATAATATTTTTTTCTAATGGAGAAATTATATCAATTAAAATATAAATTTTTTATTAGATTTTTATAAAACTATATAGAGTTTTCAATGTGTGAAAAGTAAACTAGCGTAACATCATCATCTATATCTTTATGCTCGATTGCATTTATCACTTTATCAAGCAGATAACCATTTAAAAGAGTGCTAACATCGTGGCAATTGATAATATTTACCTCATTCTCAACCAATCCATCACTATAAATCAACATTTTTTGAAACTTTTTAAGCTCAATTGTATCTATATTTATATTTTGAGTAAAATTCATAAATGGAGGGTTGTTTGATTTTAACTCTATGAAACTATCATTATCTTGCAGTACAGCTGGGTACATTCCCGATATAAAGTATTGAAAACTCTTTAAATCTTTATCTAAATAGATAAAAGCACAAGAGAGTTGCTCTGAATCTGATAGCATATTTTGAAAAGTTCTAAGTAGTTTTTGTGAAAAATCCTCAAAACTCTTTGCAGTTAAAATATACTGTTTAACAGCTGCTGCAACAGAGAATGATGTAAGTGATGGTAGCAGACCATGCCCCATTGCATCTAAAATATAGATAAGTGAGCCACCATCTGGAATCTTATAAAGAGAGTAGCTATCACCACTTAAAATATCTGAAGCTTTATAGCAGATTTTAATATCAAACACTTCATCATCTTCAAAATCATTTACTATCATTCTCTTCTGTTTTTGGTGAGCTTTCTGTTGCTCTATTGAGTTGTACTCATTTATCTTAACTAAATACTCAGCATCTAAAATTTTAGCACCAAATGAAGCTGCTAGAGTTAATCTTGAAATATCTAATTTGCAAAAAGTGCTATTTTCATTTAATCTATTTATCGCTTGAAAAACCCCTTTTACCTCTCCATCTAATCCAATCATTGGAATAACTAAGATAGATTTTGTCAAATAACCAGTCTGTTTATCGATAGCTTTGTTAAATCTAGAATCATCATATGGCTCATTTATAATAATCGCTTTATTATCTCTAAGCGATGCTCCAACGATACCACTATTTTTTGGGATTCTAATAGTATTTACTCCTTGGGCAACCTTTGTCCATAGTTCATCTTTTTTAATATCTAATAACCAAATAGTGCATCTATCGCATACAATCAAATCCTTTCCTAAATTGGTAACTAAATCTAAAATTTTTATAAATTCTCTCTCTTTGGCAATTTTTGCAGAGTATTGAAAAATAACATCTAAAATTCTATTTGAGTCGGATATATTCATTTAAATTCCTTGAATAGAGCGATAAAACGAAATTATTTTATTTTAATTATAAAATATCAAACATCGTAGTAAAAAAAAACTTTATTTTTATGGAAAAACATATAAAATCTTTTTATACAAATTTTAGTCTAATTTTTTAATAAAAGGTATAGAATGTTTGATGAATTAGTAAAAAAACTTCAAAATAATAGATATATTACACTAGAGACCACACCTACAGCAAATCCAACTTTTGATAATGTTTTAGAAAAACTACAAAAGACAGAGGTTTACAAATTGGTAGATGGATTCTCTACTACTGATAATCCATTAGCAAAACTGAAGTATAACTCAATTTTGGCAGGAATAAAGTTACAACAGAGTTTTAATAAACCAGTTTTGGCAACTATGACAATGAGAGATAGAAATAAAATCGCTCTTCAATCGGATTTACTCGGAGCAAATGATTTTGATATTAGATGTGTTTTAGCTCTAACGGGTGACCCAGCTAGTATAAGCGACCAGCCAAATACAAAAGGGGTTTTTGTTGGAAACTCTTTATTGCTTTTAGATATTATAAAATGTTTTAATGCTGGAATCAACTTTGCTGGGCGAGAATTTGCAATAAAGCCTAAAAGAGTCTTTCCTTTTGCTGTTACAAACGCTTTTGCAAAACAGAGAAGAACTCTAAGAAATAAAATCTATAAAAAGTTAGACCATGGAGCTATTGGAATCATTTCGCAACCCGTTTTTGATTTGGCAAATGCTAAAGAGCTTTTATCGATTTTTGAAGAGACAAAAGCTGAAGTTAAAACGCTAGAGTTTGATTCGCAACTCATTTTTGGACTCTTTCCAATAACTAAATTTAAGACAGCTCAATTTTTAGCTTCGCATGTGCCGGGTATTTTTGTTCCAAAAGAGTGGATTGATAAACTCTACGACGCTAGTAAAGTCTCACCTGAAGAGGAGCATAAAGTAGGCATGGAGCTAAGCATAAAAGTATATAGAGATATTATGTCACTTCACCCAAAAGTTCATATCATGACAGCAAACAGATTTGATGTTGCAAAAGAGCTTTTAGAGAGTTAAACTCTATATTCTTTTTTTTCTGCCTCTTTTTCTCTTTTTTTAAAACTTCATTATATAAAAAATAAATATTTCTAAATAAATTATTTTAAGAATAAAAATCGAATTTTTTATTTAAACTATGTTTAATATTAAATTAACTTTATTTAGAATAAAATATTATAAAACTCAGTTTTTTTAAATTAAATTAAATTTTTTAATAATGAAAAGTATAAAAAAATCCAAATTATGGAGATAAATAATGCAGATTTCAAACTCTTCAATATTTGTAGGTAGTGTAATAAATGATATTTTAGTAAAAGAAATAGATGATTTAAATATTGCTAAAGAAAAAGAAACAAAACAAAATAGTAGTGAAGCAAATGGATATAATAGAACATCAAAGTTATATTTTGAACT
>Ga0193959_1000688_pt1 | contig 13763 bp, 14 predicted proteins | sample FB_2_MG_FD_140333 | JGI IMG/M metagenome (GOLD analysis project Ga0193959, IMG submission 140333) | Microbial mat bacterial communities from the Broadkill River, Lewes, Delaware, United States - FB_2_MG | ecosystem: Environmental > Aquatic > Freshwater > River > Microbial mats | place: USA... | reverse complement strand
TTCATCGACCTCTGCCGTGGTCCGCACGTACCGTCTACCGGCCATATCAAGGCGTTCAAGGTGATGAAGGTGGCCGGTGCCTACTGGCGCGGCGATGCCAAGAACGAAATGCTGCAGCGTATCTACGGTACTGCCTGGCGCGACAAGAAGGAGCTCAAGGCCTACCTGCACCGTCTGGAAGAAGCCGAGAAGCGTGACCACCGTAAACTGGGCAAGCAGCTGAACCTGTTCCACATGCAGGAAGAGGCGCCGGGTATGGTGTTCTGGCATCCGCATGGCTGGACGCTGTACCAGCAGATCGAACAGTACATGCGCACCAAACAGCGTCAGCACGGCTACCAGGAGATCAAGACGCCGCAGGTAGTAGAACGCACCCTGTGGGAGAAATCCGGTCATTGGGGCAAATTCCAGGAGCAGATGTTTACCACCCACTCCGAGAGCCGTGATTTTGCCATCAAGCCGATGAACTGTCCCTGTCACGTACAGGTATTCAATCAGGGCTTGCGCTCTTACCGTGACCTGCCGCTGCGTCTGGCCGAGTTCGGTTCCTGCCACCGCAACGAGCCGTCCGGTTCCCTGCACGGCATCATGCGTGTGCGCGGTTTCGTGCAGGATGATGCGCACATCTTCTGTGCTGAAAACTCTATCCAGTCCGAGGTGGCGGCGTTCATCGATTTCCTGCACGAAGTCTATGCCGATTTCGGTTTCAGCGACATCATCTACAAGCTGTCCACTCGCCCGGAAGAGCGCGTAGGCTCCGATGAGAGCTGGGACAAGGCCGAAAAGGCGCTGGCCGATGCACTGAATACCGCTGGCCTTGACTGGGAAGAGCTGCCGGGTGAAGGTGCTTTCTACGGTCCGAAGATCGAGTTTTCCCTGCGTGACTGTCTGGGTCGTGTCTGGCAGTGCGGTACCATTCAGGTGGACTTCTCCATGCCGGGCCGCCTGGGCGCTCAGTTTGTTAACGAGCACGGTGAGCGTGAAACACCGGTGATGCTGCATCGCGCTATTCTGGGCTCCTTTGAACGTTTCATCGGCATTCTGATCGAGCATTACGCCGGTGCGCTGCCGGTCTGGCTGTCGCCGCTGCAGGCGGTGGTGATGAATATCACCGACAATCAGGCAGAGTATTGCCGCGATTTGGCAGAAAAATTGGAAAAAGCGGGTCTTCGTGCCACTGCGGACTTGAGAAACGAGAAGATCGGCTTTAAAATCCGCGAGCGTACTCTGCAAAAAGTACCTTACCTGCTCGTGGTAGGTGATAAAGAGGTTGAGTCCGGAACCGTTGCAGTGCGTACGCGCTCCGGTGAGGACTTGGGTACGATGTCGGTCGACGCGCTGGTGGATCAGCTGGTTCAGGAAGTGACGCGCAAAGGCCGCCAGGATTAAAAAACCGTCAGGAGATATAGCTATCAGGCGTGATAACAGACGCGGTGGCCGGGCGCCACTGCCGCCAATCAATGAAAATATCCGTGCCACCGAATGCCGTCTGATCGGTGCGGATGGTAACCAGGTTGGTGTTGTTTCAATTTCCGAGGCTCTTGAGCACGCTCAGGAAGCCGAACTTGATCTGGTTCAGATCTCTGATTCTGATCCCATTGTCTGCAAAATCATGGACTATGGTAAGCATCAGTACGAGCTGAAGAAGAAAGCAAATGAGGCGAAGAAAAAGCAGTCTCAGATGCAGGTCAAGGAAGTAAAATTCCGTCCGGGTACGGAAGAAGGGGATTATCAGGTAAAACTGCGCAACCTGATACGTTTCCTTGAAGCCGGGGACAAGGGCAAGGTTACCTTGCGTTTCCGTGGTCGTGAGATGGCTCACCAGGAGCTGGGCATGCAGCTGATGCAGCGGATCGAAAAGGATCTCGTTGAAATCTGTACTGTAGAACAGCGTCCGAAAATGGAAGGTCGTCAAATGGTCATGGTACTGGCCCCGAAAAAGAAATAGTCACTCGACTGCACAACCCGACGCCGCTCTTCACTGAAGCAGGCGCCGGGTTTTGTTGTTTGTTACGCGTGACTTACTAACAAACGAATGCGTGGAGAAAGTTAATGCCTAAGATCAAAACTGTCCGCGGTGCGGCAAAGCGTTTCAAGAAAACCGCTAACGGCGTGAAGCACAAGCAGGCCTTCAAAAGCCACATTCTGACCAAGAAAAGCACCAAGCGTAAGCGTCAGCTGCGCCCGATGCTGCAGGTTCATGCTGCTGACCAGGCTCTGGTCAAGCGCATGCTGCCGTATCTGTAAGTCTCTCTCGGTCATTATTTAGTTTTTAGAAGGAAGAATTGCCATGCCTCGCGTAAAACGTGGTGTACAGGCTCGCGCCCGTCACAAGAAAATCCTGAAACAGGCCAAAGGTTACTACGGTGCTCGTAGCCGTGTATTCCGTGTTGCCAAACAGGCAGTCATCAAAGCTGGTCAGTATGCATACCGTGACCGTCGTCAGCGTAAGCGTCAGTTCCGCGCTCTGTGGATTGCACGTATCAACGCTGCTGCCCGTATCAACGGTCTGTCCTACAGCCGCTTCATCGCTGGCCTGAAAAAAGCTCAGATCGAAATCGACCGTAAAGTCCTGGCTGACCTGGCTGTATACGAGCAGGCTGCTTTTACTGCGGTTGTCGAGAAGGCTAAGGCTGCACTGGCGTAACCCCACCGATTGGTAGGGATGGACGGCACCAATGAAGTACGCAAGTACGGACCTTGTCGTCCACATATGATCGAATCAAACAGGGGAAGGGTGCGAGCTCTTCCCCTGTTTTTGTTTGGAGCCGGAAATGGAAAATCTTGAGACCCTGTTGGCACAAGGCAAACAGGCGGTTGCTGAAAGCGATACACTGGCTGCGCTGGACGAGATCCGAGTGCAGTATCTGGGTAAAAAGGGTGAGCTGACCTCGCTGCTGAAAGGTCTGGGTAAGCTGTCTGCCGAGGAGCGGCCCGCAGCGGGTGCGCGCATCAACGAAGCCAAGGAAGCGTTGCAGGCGGACATCACCGCTCGCCGTGAAACCCTGGAGAGCGCGGCGCTGGAAGCCAAACTGGCGGCGGAAACCGTTGATGTCAGCTTGCCGGGCCGTGGCCAGTCGGTGGGTGGTCTGCACCCGGTGACTCGCACTCTGGAACGTATCGAAGCCTTTTTTGGCAGCATCGGCTACAGCGTTGCCGAGGGTCCCGAGATCGAAGACGATTATCATAACTTCGAAGCGCTGAATATTCCGGCTCACCATCCGGCGCGGGCGATGCATGATACCTTCTACTTCGATGCCCACCGCCTGCTGCGTACCCACACCTCGCCGGTGCAGGTGCGTACCATGGAGTCTCAAGAACCACCGATCCGTATCATCTGCCCGGGTCGTGTTTACCGTTGCGATTACGATCAGACCCACTCGCCGATGTTCCACCAGGTGGAAGGTCTGCTGGTCGACCGCAACATCACCTTCGCCGACCTCAAGGGCACGCTGGAGCAGTTCCTGCGTGAATTCTTCGAGGAAGATGTGAAGGTCCGTTTCCGCCCGTCCTACTTCCCGTTCACCGAGCCGTCCATCGAGGTCGATATTGACCGTGGCGATGGCAAATGGCTGGAGGTGCTGGGCTGTGGCATGGTGCACCCGAAAGTCTTCGAGTATTCCGGTATCGACCCGGAGGAATACACCGGTTTTGCGTTTGGCATGGGCGTTGAGCGTCTGGCGATGCTCCGCTACGGCGTGGATGACCTGCGTCTGTTCTTTGAAAATGACCTGCGCTTTCTCGGCCAGTTCAAGTAAGACGTCAACGCACACAAACAGATTTTTCAGGAAAGCAGCATGAAATTCAGTGAACAGTGGTTGCGCGAGCTGGTTCAGCCGCAGATCGGAACTCAGGAACTGGCGGATCAGCTAAGTCTGTCCGGCCTTGAAGTGGATGATGTCGAAGGCGTTGCCGGCGACTTCACCGGCGTGGTGATTGGCGAGATTCTGACCGCCGAGCAGCATCCTAACGCCGATAAACTGCAGGTGTGCCAGGTCAGTGATGGCGAGCAGACGGTACAGGTGGTCTGCGGTGCACCCAACGCGCGTGCCGGTCTGAAAACCGCCTTTGCCCGTGTGGGTGCCGTTCTGCCGGGCAACTTCAAGATCAAGAAGGCCAAACTGCGTCAGGTCGAGTCCTTCGGCATGCTGTGCGCCGAAGACGAGCTGGGCCTGTCCGAGGATCACGGTGGCATCATGGAGCTGGCGGCGGATGCGCCGGTGGGCCAGGATATCCGTGAATTCCTCAACCTGAACGACAAGATCATCGACGTTGACCTGACGCCGAACCGTGGTGACTGCCTCAGCATCGCCGGCATGGCCCGTGAAGTGGGCGTGCTGAACAAGGCGGCGGTGACTGAAGTGGCGGCTGCGGCCGTGGCGCCGGTGATCGATGATCGCTTCGATGTGGAACTGATCGATGGCCATGCCTGCCCGCGTTACCTGGGGCGTGTGATCCGTAACATCAACCCGGGTGTCACGACACCGCTGTGGATGCAGGAAAAACTGCGCCGCTCCGGCGTGCGCAGCATCGACCCGGTGGTCGACGTAACCAACTACGTGTTGCTCGAACTGGGTCAGCCGATGCACGCCTTCGACCTGAACAAGCTCGACGGCGGCATCAAGGTGCGTCTGGCGGAAGAGGGCGAAAAACTGACGCTGCTGGATGGTCAGGAAGTGGAGCTGAGCATCGATACGCTGGTGATCGCTGATGCCAAGGGCCCGGTGGCCATGGCCGGCATCATGGGCGGTGAGCCGACCTCGGTGACCGACGCAACCCGTGACATTTTCCTCGAAAGCGCCTTCTTCGCGCCGCTGGCGATCGCCGGTCGTGCACGCAGCTACGGCCTGCACACCGACTCCTCGCACCGCTTCGAGCGTGGTGTGGATTGGCAGCTGCAGCGCAAGGCAATTGAGCGTGCTACCGCACTGCTGCTGGAAATCGTTGGCGGTGAGCCGGGTCCAGTTGTGGAAGCCGTCTCCGAGGCGGATCTGCCGGCTGTCCAGCAGGTACGTCTGCGTCACTCCAAGGTAACGGCGGTACTGGCGCTGGAAATTCCGGCGGCCGAGATCGAAGAGATTCTGACCCGCCTGGGTCTGCAGCTGGACGCGGTGGACGATGGCTGGCAGGTGACCGTACCGAGCTACCGTTTTGACATCAGCATCGAAGTGGATCTGATCGAAGAGATCGCCCGCGTCTACGGTTACAACAACCTGCCGGTGCATACACCGACCGCCAAGCTGCCGATCCCGCCGATCGCCGAAGCGCGCCTGACGCTGCAGTCGCTGCGCCGTCATCTGGTAGCCCGTGGCTATCAGGAAGCGATCACCTACAGCTTCATCGAAACCGAGCTGCAGAAGTCTTTTGACGACCAGCACGATGCCATCGCACTGGCTAATCCGATCTCTGCCGAGATGGCGGTGATGCGCACGACTCTTTGGCCGGGTCTGGCAAAAGCGTTGCAGTACAACCAGCACCGTCAGCAGAGCCGTGTGCGCCTGTTCGAAACCGGTCAGCGCTTCCTGCCCAAGGCCGACGAGCTGGTACAGGAAAACGTGATTGCCGGTATTCTGGCCGGCAACCGTGATGCCGAGGGCTGGACCGCCGGCAAGGATAAACTGGACTTCTTCGACGCCAAGGGCGACCTGGAATCCCTGCTGGCACTGAGTGGCTGCGCGGGTCAGTTCAGCTTCGTGGCTGACCGCCATGTGGCACTGCACCCGGGTCAGACTGCGCGTATCGAGCGTAATGGCGAAGCGGTAGGCTTTATCGGTGCGTTGCATCCGTCGCTGGTGAAAAAGCTGGACCTGAATGGCCCGGTATACCTGTTCGAAGTCAGCCTGGAAGCGGTAACCGGTGGCAAGCTGCCACGCTTCAGTTCGCTGTCCAAGTTCCCTGAATCCCGTCGCGATCTGGCGGTGGTAGCTGATCAGGCAACTTCCTTCGACGACATTCGTCAGGTGGTCGAAACCGAGGCCGGCGAGTTCCTGAAACAGGTCACGCTGTTTGACGTCTATCAGGGCCAAGGTATTGAACCGGGACGAAAAAGTCTGGCACTGGGCTTGACCTGGCAGCACCCATCGCGCACTCTTAATGAAGATGAGATCAACAGTGCCGTGAGTGCCGTTGTATCCGCACTCCGCGAGCGTTGTGGTGCAACCTTACGTGAGTAATGACAGGACAGGGTGACAGACATGAGCTCGTTGACCAAAGCCGATATGGCCGAACGCCTCAATGATGAGTTGGGCCTGAACAAGCGCGAAGCCAAGGAGATGGTAGATTCCTTCTTCGAGGAAATTCGTGCCAGCCTGGCCCACAACGAGCAAGTGAAACTCTCCGGATTCGGTAATTTCGACCTGCGCGACAAGCGTGAACGCCCAGGTCGTAACCCGAAGACCGGAGAGGAAGTCCCCATCTCCGCGCGCCGGGTCGTGACCTTCCGACCTGGCCAAAAGCTCAAGGAACGTGTGGAGATCCATGCCGGAAACCAGCCAGACAGCGTCTGAACTGGGCCCTATCCCCTCCAAGCGCTATTTCACCATCGGCGAAGCCGCCAAGTTGTGCCAACTCAAGCCCCATGTGCTCAGGTACTGGGAGCAGGAGTTTGCCCAGATCAAGCCGGTGAAGCGCAATAACCGCCGTTACTATCAGCACAAGGATCTGCTGTTGCTGCGCCAGATTCGCGGCCTGCTGCATGAGCAGGGCTATACCATCGCCGGTGCTCGCCAGTGGTTGTCCGGCAATACGGCCGGAGATGATGCCGCTCGTTACCGCCAGCTGCTGCGCCAGACCATCAGTGAGCTGGAAGAGATACGCACACTGCTGAAATCGGTCTGATCAACGTTTTTCCCGCACGTCGAAATCCACCTGAACCACCAGCCCTGATCGCTGATCATCGCGATCGTGCAGCTGTACCTTGGCGGCATGCAAGTCTGCAATCAGCTTTACGATCGACAGACCCAGGCCGCTGCCGGTGCCCTGTTGGCTCTGGCGGTAGAAACGTTCGAAGACCCGCTGTTTGGCCTCCTTACTCAATCCCGGCCCCGAATCGATCAGGCTGAGCCGGACCTGGTGATCATGCTGGGTAAGCGCCAGGGTGACCTCGCCGCCGGGCGAGGTGTAGCGCAGGGCGTTATCGATCAGGTTGCGGATCATCAGTCCCAGGTAAAAGGCATTGCCCTGAATGTGCAGATCCTCATCCGGGGCATCCAGTCCTAGGTCGATATCCTGTGCAATGGCGAAGCCGATCTGGTCGCCAATCATGTCGCGGCAGAGTGTGCTGAGATTGATGTTTTCGGTCTCGGGCAGGTGTTCCTGAGGGTCCAGCCGGCTCAGTTGCAGCAACTGCTCGACCATGCGGTTCATGCAGGTCAGGCCATCCTGAATGCGATCGCAGTCGCTGCGGGCGTCCGGGTCCTGCAGCTGCAGAAACAGGTTTTCACAGTGCACCTGCAGTGCCGCCAGTGGCGTGCGCAGCTCATGAGCGGCATCGGCGGTGAAGCGGCGCTCGCGCTGGAAGCTCTGCTGCAGCCGTGCCAGCAGTTCATTGAGGGCCGATACCAAAGCATCCACCTCATCTGGTATGTGTTCCAGCTGCAGAGGTTCCAGGTTACCGGAACTGCGGGTAGACACTTCCTTGCCGATGGTCAGCAGTGGGCGCAGGTTACGCCCGATCAGCCACCAGATGGTCAGGCCTAGCAAAGGCAGAAAGATCAGTACCGGCAGTGTATTGGTCAGGGCAATCTTGAGAGCCAGCTCGCGGCGGATATGGTCGTTCTGGATCACCTGAATGTAGTGACGGCTGTCGGGTGTTGCCAGCGTGAACAGACGCCAGCGGGTCTGGCCCAGCTCCAGATCCCGATAGCCCGGTCTGGCCGAGCTGCTGACGCCCTCAGGAAAACTGGGTGACAGAAGCAGCGTTGCACCGGCCGGATTGAGCACGCGGTAGGACAGCTGTTTTTCGTAGGGGTGAGCGGGTTGCCAGGGTGTTTCGCTGGGGACGGCGGGGGAGGAAAAGGAGCCGCCAGGGACCAGCTGTGCCATCAGGCGCGCCATCTGAGCCATCTGGGCATCAAACAGTTCTTCCGCCTCGTCGGTGGCGGCGTAAAAGGACAGAGAGGCGGTGACCAGGCCGGCACAGAGGCCGATACTGATCAGGCTGATACTGAGGGCACGGCGAATGGAGGTCATGGGCGGATCTGTCCTTCATGTAGTAATGGATCCCGGAGCCTTTTCCGTCATGACGGAAAGCGAGTGTTCACTGAGCGGGCTTGTCCATCATGTAACCGACACCCCGTACCGTGCGGATGACCGAACTGTCGAGCTTTTTGCGCAGGTGGTGAATGTGCACCTCAAGCGAGTTACTCTCCACTTCATTGCCCCAGCCGTACAGGGACTCTTCCAGCCGGCTGCGGCTGAGTACCTTGCCGGCGTTTTCGGCCAGTGTCAGCAGTACGCCATATTCGCGCCGCGACAGCACAACCGCCTGGCCCTTGTAGCTGACCGCCTGTGCCTGGGTATCGATCTCGATATCCCCCAGTTGCAGCAGCGTATCGCTGTAGCCCTTGTAGCGGCGTGTTACCGCGCGCAGGCGGGCCCGCAGCTCGGCCAAGTCGAAGGGCTTCAGCAGATAGTCGTCGGCACCGGCATCGAGACCGGCGATGCGGTCTTCGATGGCATCGCGTGCGGTAAGAATCAGGACCGGCAAGGTGCTGCCTGTCTTGCGCAACCGGCGCAGCAGCTCCAGACCGTCCATCCCCGGCAGGCCAAGATCAAGAATCAGGCAGTCGAAATGTTCCACTTGCAGACTGTGCAGGGCATCTTCTGCATTGGTGAGCCAGTCGGCCGCATCGCCGGCACGGGTCAGGGCGCGGGTAATCCCGTCCCCCAACAGGTGATCATCTTCCACCACCAGTATGCGCATCGACATCTCCCTAATTCAATTGTTGCAGCAGTGCCTTAACCTCGTTACGGCGTCCTGTATCCGCGCGTTCACGCCCGGGGCGAGCAGGTGCTTCAAGGGCCTGCATGAGCCGCTCGCGAGCCTGGTGCTTGTCGCCTCGGTCAGCCAGGTAGGCACCATAAAAATAATTGCTGTCGATACCGTTCGGGTTGACTTGCATGGCCTGCTGAAACAGCTCACGGGCCTTGTCGTCGTCACCGAAACCAATGGGCCAGCCAGGAACCTGATGGTACAGCGTGGCCAGACTGGTCATCGCCGAGCCTTGCAGGGCCTCCGGGTTCTGCTCAATGGCCTGTTCGAACAGAGAGCGGGCCTGCTTGGCCAGCTTCAGTGCTCCTAGTCCGCCCTTGGCCCCGGCTTCGGAGCTCAGTGTAATGCCCTGCCAGATCATCAGGTCGGGGTCCTTGGGTGCATTCACTCGCTCCGCTTCCAGGCGCTTGGCCAGCCTGGCAAAGGCCTTGGTGCGAGCGTCGTCATCGGTCAGGTCATATTGAATTTCGGCCCAGCGCTGCTGGAAGGGCAGCAGCTGCTCGGGCGTGGCGGCCTGTACCATAGTGGCACACCCCAAGGTCAGGGTCAGCAGGCCATTGCACATCAGTGAGAGAGTAGACATGGTCAGGCTCCGGTTTCGGTCTGGTTGGCAAAGTGTTTGATCTTGTCCAGCTGCTTGCTCAGCACCTGGCTGATCAGTTCCGGCCTGAGTCCGTTGAGGCGCACCAGCAGCTTTTCCGGCCAGCCGACAGCGGCCTGGGATCGGCCTGAACGCAGCAGCTTGAGGGCCACCTTGGCAACCCGCTCCGGGCTGTCGCAGCTGCTGCCGGTCGCGGCCGTCATGGCGTTGGCCTGTTCGCTGTTGATGGCCGTGCGTGTCGCGCGTGGCGCCAGGTACTGCACGCGCAGTCGGGTGTCGGCATACTCTCGGGCCAGTGCTTCGCTGAACAGGCGCAGAGCCCCCTTGCTGGCGCAATAGGTGCTGTATCCGGGGAAGCCGATTGCGCCGAAGGCGGAGCCGATATTCAGGATCACCGGCGGTTCATCTGCCTGCTTCAGCAGGGGCTGGATCAGGGCGCGTGTCAGCAGCAGGGGGGCACTGATATTGGTGCTGATCAGCTGCTCAATCTGTTCCGGTGTCTGCTGGTCGAACAGCTGAAAACAGCTGATGCCGGCGTTGTTGATCAGGGTGTCCAGTTGGCTGAACGCGCTGTCGACGCAATGGATCAGGCGTTCGCGGCCGACAGGGCTGGTCAGATCGGCGCAGCAGGTGATAACACTGGATGCACCCAGCTGGCGGCACTGGTCCGCCAACGTGCTCAGTGCGGTCTGGTTGCGCCCGTGCAACAACAGACTGGCGTGTTCAGTGGCCAGTGCCTGTGCCAGAGCGGCACCGATACCGCCACTGGCACCGGTAATCAGGATATGGCGACGTTCAAAATGCATGGCAACCTCTCAGGCAGCGGGCAGGCTGCGGAAAATATCGGCATACAGGCGGTAGAACACCTGCGCGCTGTGGATAATCAAGGCCTGTTCATTCGGGTCTTCAATGCGGTTCATCAGGCCTTCGAAAAACTTGATATGGTCCTGATCCAGTGAACCGTGTGAGCGCAGGTAGCTGAAGGCCGCATTGGGCAGCCCCAGCCTGTCCTGAATGATCTGGGCCAGTGGGGTAGCCAGATTGACGCTGGTGCCTTCCAGTACCTGTACCATGCCGAAAAAGCCGACCGGGTTGATGCGATGAATCAGGTCGTAGGCGTAGGCGACCATCAGTTCGGTTTCGATGGCCGGTTGGCCATGACGAACGCTTTCCTTGTCCACATCGCAGGCAGCCAGATCGTTCAGGATCCACTCCTGATGCCCGGTTTCCTCTTCGATATATTCCGCCACCGCCTCGCGCAGCCATTCATGGCGTTCCGGCAGGCGACTGCCACAGGCCATCAGCAGCGGCAGTGTGTGCTTGACGTGGTGATAGGCCTGAGTCAGGAAGGCGGTGTACTGATTGAGGCTGATCTCGCCCTGCTGACAGGCGACCAGAATGGGGGATGTCAGCAGATACTGGCGGGCATCGGCGGTGTCCTGTTGCAGCTGTTGATAGAAAGACATATACGTATTCCTTGTCAGTGTTCGAGGGTCAATGCGTGTTTGGGGGAGTAAAGCGCGTCGAGGATATCGGCATAATCATGTGCGATGGCTTCTCGGCGCGGGCGGCCGTTCAGGGTATACAGCGTCTCTGAGCCGCGAAGAGCCCCCCGCGTGCGGGCCCAGCGACCAACACGGGCATAGTCGGGCAGGCTGCGGTTGAGGCTGTCGATCTGTTGGCTCAACTGGGTGTCACTCAGCGTGGGAGCGTGCAGCAGAGCACAGTTGTAGGGGCGGTCGTCACCGAACAGAACGGCTTCCTCGACGCCACGCAGTGCCAGCAGTCCGGATTCGATCCATTCGGGGCTGAGGTTGCGGCCGTAGCTGTTGATGATCACGTTGCGACACCGGCCGGCAACCTGCAGGAAACCCTGGTCGTCCAGTTTGACGATGTCGCCGGTAGCATAAGGGCCCGAGTGAGCGGCTTCACCCAAGTAGCCCAGCATCAGATTGCCCTCGATCAGCAGTTCGCCGTCGGCGTTCAGGCTCAGGCGGTTGTGAGGCAGCGGTCGGCCTGCGCTGCCGAGTCGGTTGTACTGCGGAGTATTCAGGCTGACCACCGAAGCGCATTCGGATAGACCATACCCTTCGTAGGCAGGCAACCCCTGAGCCTGGGCGCGTTGTAGCAAGGTGGCGCCTACCCGCGCACCGCCCACCGCCATGAACTTCAATGGCGGCAAGGTCACGCCCATTTCGGCAGCATCCGTCAGGCCCGATAGAATCTGTGGCAGGACGATCAGTGAGTCAGGTTGATGTCGGTGCAGTGATCGCACCAGTTGCGTGATATCGAGCCCGCTGGAGCCTTGCCAGCCAAGGCTGGTCAGCGAGGGTAGCTGGACGCTGGCACCCATCAGCAGGGCGGCATACACACCGGCAACATTTTCCAGCAGAGTGGCCAGCGGCAGCAGACAGAGATGGCGCTGGATATCCAGTTCGGTCAGCGAGTCGGCCAGACTTTGGGCGACACTCAGCTGCTGAGTTGCACTGAGGCATACGCCCTTGGGCGAACCGGTCGTCCCGGAGGTAAATGTGATCTTGGCGGTGCCGGCGTGCAGAGTTGTGGGCTCGGTGTGAAGCCGCTGGATATTCAGCTGTTCCTGTTCCTGTGTAATCAGCGTATCAATCCCGGCACGGGTAAACAGGTGTGCCCGCTGGGCAGGGCTGAAAAACAGAGGAACAGGCACCAGTACGCGCTGCAGCTTCAGCGCCGCCAGATCAGCCAGCACCCAGTGGCGGCTGTTGTCCGCCAGCAGGGCGATGCGCTCACCGGCTTCATTTTCAAGGCGTGCTGCCAGTGCATCAACCTGCGGCAACAACTCGGACCAGGACAGGCTTGCCTGCTCATCCTGCAAGGCAGGCTTGTTGGGCTGGTGCTGAGCCCAGTGTTGCAGTTGCGCGAACAAGGCATCAGGCATGGCGGGGTCCTCCAGAAGCAGGCTGCAAATCTGGCGTCGCAGATAAGGCTTGCGACATGGCTGCACGTCGCAGCAACTCGGCGCTGGCAGGAACGGACACGGCCACCACCTGAGGCTGAAGTTCGTAGTAGTGCCCCCAGTTACTGCGGGAGGAACACAGGCGCTCTTGCCGTGCGGGTGCCAGCGGATGGACCTCCAGCCCCAGGCGGCGGAAGCTGTTGATCAGTGTGGGTGTCAGAGTCAGCACCGCCCATTGCAGCTGGCGGCGATCGAACCAGGCGGCCAGCGCAATGACCAGATGCCGTGTGCGCCCGGGTCGTGCCGTGGCCAGGTTGCCTACTTCGACGATCTGATTACGTGTCGGCGGTGTACCGGGCAATGTCGTCAATATGTGTTCAATAGGCTGGTCCAGATAGGCTTCGAGAAACAGCGGGCCCTCGTTGGCGAGCTGGAAGCCAGCTGCTGCCATCAGTCCGCCGTCGGTGCCGTTGCAGCTGACCAGCGTGGGCAGAAAATCCTGCACATCTGCTCCGTGGACCTGAGCAAACCGCTGGTGAATAAAGCGCTCAATACGTGACCGTGTGGCGGAGTGTTGAGGGTGCAGGCTCAGGCTGACGGGGTGCCGAGCCAGGGGAGGGTTGATGCTCATAGGGTAGCTCCTCTGTATGGCTACCCAGTCTGGGCTTGAAAACTTAAATAAGTCTTAAGGCACAAAAAGAAAAAACTGCTTATCAAAAGCTTCCATTTATCAAAAGCTTGGGGTAGTATTTGCAGCCTATTCGGAACTGATCATTCAGTTCCCGCCTAGTCGGGGCGTAGCGCAGTCTGGTAGCGCACTTGCATGGGGTGCAAGGGGTCGCAGGTTCAAATCCTGCCGTCCCGACCATTTAAATCAAAGAGCTACATGAATCGCCTTATGGCGATTTTTTTGTTTCTGGGTTGCTTGACCGTTCTGGTATCCGTTCCGTAACCGTTTGCAATTTACTTGCTTGGTTTCACCTCCATCGATAGCCGTTCCTCAACAGCGATCCTCTCTTGTCTGGACCAGACTGCTTGTCAGTTATTGTCTGAAAATATTTTCGATTTCTACTGACGTTCGTAAAACCACCCCCAAACCATGAAAAAGACAACTGACAGAGCCGCATTATGCCCGTCTGGTCCCGCGTAGATCATATCCCGATGCAGTGATACTATCCCTGTCATTGAAATGAAAGCAGAGGGAACGTGCGGCCATGGTAATTCTGGTCCCAGGT
>Ga0193959_1000686_pt1 | contig 13777 bp, 12 predicted proteins | sample FB_2_MG_FD_140333 | JGI IMG/M metagenome (GOLD analysis project Ga0193959, IMG submission 140333) | Microbial mat bacterial communities from the Broadkill River, Lewes, Delaware, United States - FB_2_MG | ecosystem: Environmental > Aquatic > Freshwater > River > Microbial mats | place: USA... | reverse complement strand
TCCTGTGTGTGCTGCTGAGACTAGAAGATTTAATACAGAAGCTGCAAAAGTTGAAAATGCAAGTGTTACTGTTGTATCTATGGATTTACCATTTGCGATGGGTAGATTTTGTACAACTGAAGGAATAGAAAACCTAGAAGTTGGAAGTGATTTTAGAAACAAAGACTTTGCAAATGCTTATGGTGTTCTTCTAGCTGATGGTCCATTAGCTGGTGTTACTGCAAGAGCTATTTTTGTAATCAATGCAAGTGGAAAAATTGCTTATAAAGATATCTGTAATGAAATCACTGAAGAGCCTAACTATGATAGCGCACTAGCTGCAATCAAAGAGGCTACAACTACTAGTTGTTGTGGAACTTGCCAATAATAATTAGTTTTGTTTTGATTCAAATCAAGGCAATAAAAACTTAAATACACTAGAATTCGGATAAAATTTATCTGAATTCTAGGAGCCCTTACATGTACAACAAATTTGCGTCTCAACCTCATCAGCCTTTTTTCACATCAGGCATACTTTTTTTCATAGCGTTTTTACTTATACTTAGCGCAAACTACTCTGGACTTATACAAATCAATAGCACTATCTCAGAATTTCATTCCTACCCTATGATGCATCTTATTTTTATACAGTTTTTCTTAGGTTTTTTATTTGTAGTCTTTCCTCGTTTTTTAACTCAAGCAGAAGTAAAAATTAGAACTTATATGAATATATTTTTCCTTTTTACTATTGGTGGCCTTACATATATACTTTCACTTTTTTTAGGAAAAGAATTAAATCAAATGGCTATAGCTATACTTATCACAGCTAGTTTAGTAAGTTTCTTGACACTTCTTTCTATATACAAAAAAAGTATTGTAGCAAATAAGCATGATGCAAAATGGATACTAATTGCATTTTGTTTCGGTGTTTTTTCCAATATCCTATTTTTTATTGCATCATTTGGATTTCCTACACTTGAAATTTTTAGCATAAGAGTGGGATTTTATATGTTTTTACTTGCTTTAATTTTCACCATTTCACAAAGAATGATACCCTTCTTTTCAAGTATAAAGGTACAGGGATATATCATCAATAAATCAAAGTATGTATTAGAAATTGCTTTTAGTTTACTTGGATTAAAAGTGATTACTATGAGTTTTGATAATAGTTTTTTAAATTTAATCATAAATTTTTTAATATTTTCATTTTTTACTTATGAGTTATTAAAGTGGAAACTTCCTGTTTTTAAAGTAACTGCAATCATGTGGGTTCTTTACCTATCTCTTTTTTGGTTGCCTCTTGGATTTTTTATCTCATTTTTAGAATCAGCATCAAACCTCTTTGAATTGGGTATAGCATTTGAAAAATCAGCACTACATACTCTAGCAATAGGTTACTTTTCAACTATACTTGTAGGTTTTGGAACACGCGTGGTATTAGGTCACTCAGGACAAACTCCAACGGCAGATAAAATCACAATCCTTATGTTTTGGGCAATCCAACTTATTGTGATTGTTCGTATCTTTGCAGGATTGAGTATAAATTGGAATTTTGATTATGCTTTTTGGATAGTTACTAGTTCAGTGTTATTGGCAGCAGGACTTATTTTATGGTCTTTTAAATACTTGGGAATTTTAATAAGAGGAGCTTAAGAACTCATTTGAGCTTCACTGATAGCTTTCTCACAGTTATTGTAAAATTTTATTAGCTCTTGTACTGTTTTTTTATCTAAATCAACATGGAACGATAAACTAAAAAGTTCACGAGCTAATATTTCATTACTAAGACTTCCCACACCATAAGCTTTTGCTTTTTGCATGATTTTAATTTCTCTCTCACTAAACATTTGCTTAATATTTTTTTTAGGCGGATACATAACTATACTCCTTTGTTTTAACTAAGCGATACTACTCCACAAAATCTCTCTTTAGTTGCATCTCTACGATAAGAGAAGTAGTTAGTATCACAGCTCGTACATGTAGGATCAATTTCTAGATTTTTCAAACCGTGTTTATTTAACTCAATCAAATCAAGATATATTTTACCATTTCTTATACTCGTAAACTTTTCATGCCCGTCAACAACTTCGCTACCAACTTCATAACAGCACTTTTTTATCGATGGTCCAAAGTTTATATGTATATCATCTTCTTTACATGTAAACTCTTTTTTCATTTTTTCAATCGTCTTTTGTATAATACTTTTGTATGATCCAACTCTTCCTGCATGTGCTACAGCTACAACTTTTTTCACATTATCTTTTAAAATAACAGGTATACAATCAGCAACAACGACGCATAATGCCACATTTTTATCATTTGTTATCATAGCATCACACTCCATAACTGGAGAGTTTCTATCCACAATTGTCACTATATCACTATGAATCTGTTTCATAAAAACTAGCTTTTTATCACCAACTTTTTTTTGAAGTTTTTCTCTGTCAATTCCAATAAATTTATCTGTAAAAAAATGTTGCATTAATATAATGCCATTAGCTTATCTACACTATCCCAACTCATATTTTTTTTACCACCAAACATATGATAAACATATCTTGCAAACATATCTGTTTCTATGTTGACTCGTCTACCAATTTTATACTCATTAAAAATAGTTTTTTCTAATGTATGAGAAATAATAGTCAACCTAAATTCATCTTTTTTTACATCGTTTATCGTCAAACTAACCCCATCAATAGCAATACTTCCTTTAGGAATAATAAATTTTGCAAATTCCGAAGGCAAAGATATAATAATATCTGTTGCATTTTGATTTTTTGCTATAGATTTTATAACCCCTAAACAATCAACATGTCCTTGGACTATATGTCCTTCTAATCTATCAGAAATACTCATAGCAGGTTCTATATGAACTTGATTTTTTAAATTTTCTACTGCCATTATAGCTCTAGTTTCAGCTGAAAGCTCTACTGTAAAGTTATCTTTTTCTATCGCAACAACAGTTAAACAAACCCCATTTGTAGCTATACTATCACCTATATTTGGTTTGTATTTGGCTTTTAAAGTTAAATTATTATTACTATATCTTACTACTGTTGCAAACTCTCGTATAAGTCCTGTAAACATTGAATTTTAATCCTCCCTTATATATAGACATTAATTATATCACACTTTAAGTGTAAAACCTTTATAATATATTTAGTGTAAAGAAATTTAAAGGATTACCCATGAAAGACTTATCAATCTCAAACAAAATTCACCTTCCCTTAATTGCTTCAATTGTTATTGGAATGTGTCTCATTTTTTACTCTTCATATAACAGTGTAAACAAAATAGAAGAAGATATATACAAATCAGAAACTACTTCCTTACAAGTTTACTTAAAAAATCAACTTGCCGCAAAATATGACATAGGACTAACAAATGCTATCAATATTGGATCAAATTTTGATGTCATAGAAGCTCTTGAATATGATAATATTGAATTTGCCACAGAGGGGCTTGATAGACTTATAAAAACCTACAAAGAAAATACTCCATTTAAGAATATTAAAATTCACATCCATACAAAAGATCTCAAAAGTTTTCTAAGACACTGGAGTCCTAAAAAGCACGGTGACGATTTATCTGGTTTTCGCCATACAATTGTCAAAGTAAAAGAAACCAAAAAACCTCTTGTTGCGATTGAGCTTGGAAGAGCTGGTATGGTTATACGAGGAATTGCTCCTATTATTAAAGGTGATGAGTATCTTGGTTCTGTAGAATTTATGCAAGGATTTAACTCTATAGTAAAAGCAGCTAAAGAAGATATAAATGCTCAAGTCCTTGTACTCATGGACAAAACACAACTTAAAACAGCAACACTGCTAAAAGAATCGCCAGCGGCAAAAGATTCTGTCTTAGCTCAAAGAAAAACAGATACAGATATGAACTTTTTCAATGAAATAAAAAATCTTGACTTATCTGTTTATAAAGAGAGTTTTAAAACCGAGAATTACTTTATTGTTAAACAAGAATTAAAAGATTTTAAAGGAAATCGCGTAGGAGAAATCCTAGTAGGTGAGAAAATTGAACATGTGGAACAAGCTATTAACCAAGCAGAGGAAGGGATGATTCAACAAATCATCATAATGATACTAATAGACTTATTTATAGTAATAATGCTTATTTTTGTTATGAGTAAAATGGTAAGTGCTCCTTTAAAAGATTTAAAAAGTAAAGCAGAAGAGTTAGCAAGTGGAGAAGGTGACTTAACTAAACAAATAGAAATAAAAAGTAAAGATGAGATAGGTCAAACTTCGGAACAATTTAATCATTTTGTTAATAAAGTAAGAGACATTATAACTCTTGCAAAATCATCAAGTAATGAAAATGCTTCTGTATCCAATGAACTTTCATCAACAGCACTTGAAGTAGGCAAGATGGCAGAAAGTACAGCAAATATCATAGATGAGACTCATTCTATGTCACAGACAATCAAAAATGAGCTAGAAATTTCTGTTACAGAAGCTAAAAAATCTAAAGAAGAGATTGAAGGAGCTAACAAAAAGCTTGATAATGCAAGAAAACAAATCATATCAATGGTAGAAAAAGTGAGCCAAAGTGCTCATACAGAAATAGAGTTAGCACACAAAATAACGCAACTAAGCAGCGATACAGAACAAGTCAAAAATGTATTGACTGTTATTAGTGATATAGCTGATCAAACCAATTTACTCGCTCTTAATGCTGCAATTGAAGCTGCTAGAGCTGGTGAACATGGACGTGGATTTGCAGTTGTTGCAGATGAAGTTCGTAAGCTTGCAGAAAGAACTCAAAAGAGTTTAGCAGAAATAAATGCAACTATAAATGTAGTAGTTCAAGCTATAGCCGATGCAAGTGAACAAATGAATGAAAACTCACAAGAGATGGAGCAACTTATACAAAGTGCAACCAGTGCAGAAGAAGAAATAAACGAAACTTCCGAAATCATGAACAATGCAACACATTCAAGTGAAAAAACGGTTCAAGATTATATAGACACGGGTAAAAGAGTTGATTCAATAGTCGCACAAATAGATATTATAAACAGTAATACGACATCAAATACAAGAAGTATTGAAGAGATAAGTAGTGCAGCTGAACATTTAAACAAACTAACTGAAGAATTAAACCTTGTATTAGGTAAATTTAAAACTTGATAAATATAAAGAAGCTAGATAAAGTAAAATTTATCTAGCTTCTCAGACCTACCATAATTATAAAAAATTATCAATTACCTGCGTCTACTTTTTCGATGCTTTCTTATGTTATTATTTTATATAATAAATTTCTACAAAAGGATAATGATATGAAAAAAATCTTTACAATACTAGTTATAATAAGCTGTACTTCTTTAATGGCAATAGATATAGCACCAATAACTAAAAAATGTGCAGGTTGTCATGGTTTAAAAGGTGAAAAAAAGGCTCTTAACAAGAGTAAAATCATGAATCAAATGACAAAAGAAGAGTTTATTACTGCTACAAAAGGATACAAAGATGGAAGCTATGGTGGTGCAATGAAAGCTATTATGAAACCACAAGTTATGGCACTAAGTGATGAACAAATTGAAGCATTAGCTGATTTTTATATCAAATAATCTAAATAACAATGGAGATTAGCTAAAGCTTATCTCCTTCTTCCTCTCTACTTTATAAAACCTAATCACAGTAAATAAATAGTATAATAATAACAGTAATGAATTATAGGATGGAAATATATGAAATATGATGTAATTGTAGTAGGTGGTGGACACGCAGGAATTGAAGCAGCACTTGTGAGTGCGAGATTAGGTAAAAAAACACTACTGATAACTATACTTGCTGAACAAATTGGCGCTACAAGTTGTAATCCAGCTGTAGGAGGATTAGCGAAAGGTCACTTGGTAAAAGAGCTTGACGCACTTGGTGGACAAATGGGACTCGCAACTGATGCTACAGGCATACAATACAGGATTTTAAACCAATCAAAAGGCCCAGCTGTTCAAGGAAGTCGTGCTCAAATAGATATGGATAAATATAGAATCTATATGAGAAACTTAGTTTTAACTAGCGAAAATCTAAACGTTGCACAAGAAATTGCAGAGGAAATTACTACGAAAGATGGAGCAGTTACAGGGATAATTACTCATCTAAAAAATCACTATCATGCGAAAAAAATCATCCTTACTACAGGAACATTTTTAAAAGGTCTTATTCATATTGGTGAGCATAAGCAAGAAGCTGGAAGAGTTGGTGAATTTCCAGCAAATAAACTTTCAGACTCCCTAAAGTCTTTAGGATTTGATTTAGGAAGACTTAAAACTGGAACATGTGCAAGAATTGATGCTAAAAGTATAGATTTTACAAAGATGGAAATGCAACCTGGAGATGATATACCTGTTCCATTTAGTTTTAGAACTGATAAAGAATCTTTCAATCCAAAACAACTTCCATGTTACATAACTTATACAAATGAAAACACCCACAATATCATAGAAAATAATTTTCATAGAGCTCCTCTTTTTACAGGGCAGATAGAAGGTACTGGTCCAAGATATTGCCCAAGTATAGAAGACAAAATCAACAGATTTAGAGATAAAGACAGACACCACCTTTTTGTAGAACCTCAAACTCTTGAAGCAACAGAATACTATATAAATGGTCTTACAACATCATTACCTCCTGAAGCACAACTAGACATGCTTCACTCAATAGTAGGCTTTGAAAATGCAAAAATTGTAAGATATGGCTATGCCATAGAGTATGACTATATCAACCCAGTTGAGCTTAAACATACACTTGAAACAAAAACAGTAGAAGGACTCTATTGTGCTGGTCAAATCAACGGAACAACAGGTTATGAGGAAGCAGCAGCCCAAGGACTCATGGCTGGAATCAATGCTGTTTTGAGTAGCAATGATGAAGAACCTTTTATACTACGTCGTGATGAAGCATATATAGGTGTACTTATCGATGATTTAGTTACAAAAGGGACAAAAGAACCATACCGTATGTTTACAAGCAGAGCAGAATATAGACTGCTTTTAAGAGAAGACAATGCTGATCTAAGGCTTACTCCTTATGGATACAAATTTGGTCTCATTGATGAAAAAACCCATGAAAAAGTAGTGCTCAAACAAGATGAGTTAAAAAAAGGGCTAGAATACCTTGAAGAGACTTTTTTGACTCCTTCAAAAGAGAACATAGAGTACTTAGCAAAACTAGGTGAAGAAAAAATTACGGATAAAATGTCTTTACAAAAAATAGTTGCAAGAAAAAGTTTTACACTAGAAAAATTAGAACTTCTCTCAGAAGAGATTGCTAATTTTGCTAAATCTTCAAAAGAACAAATACTAGTAGAAGCAAAATATAAAAACTACATAGAAAAACAAAAAGACCAAATAGATAAAATGAAAGAGATGCTCAATGTAAAAATTCCACCTATGATGGATTTTAGCTCAATCTCAGGATTAAGCAATGAAGTAGTAGAAAAATTGCAAAAGTTTACACCTCCAACACTCTTTGCGGCAAGTGAGATAAGCGGTATGACACCAGCAGCAATTGATATTCTTCATATATATGTAAAAATGTATCATAAAAACAAATGAGTTGATATTAGAAAAATAAATTAAAGAGTTACTTTTGCTTACTTAAATCTTTAAAGGGTTAGCAAAAGTTTCTCTGCAACATGTATATTTTTTATTGTTATTTTAAAAGAAACATCAATTTCTCGTAATATATGAAAAACTTCTGTTACAGAAACACCAAAAGGATCTTTTTTAACAACAGTAGGCTTGCCGCTCTTTATCACTACATTCACAAGATTTTTTCTACTATATTGCATAAAATAAGTCAAAAAAAGTCTTCCCGTATGCTCTTTTTCGATAGCTACTGCTATTTTGTCTGTAACATCAGGGACAGTTGGGTACAAATTTTGAAAATCTTTTTTATCCATATACCCTATATATACTTTAGTAAAAAGATCAATATATCTTGTACATTTTTCTGTTTTTAAAAACTCTACATTTAATATAGAGTTTGGTTTTGACCTTAAAGAGTGCATCATCCATGTAAGTGTATTATAGTATCTAAATGGGTGTGTCTTGAGCTTATCATCATCTACAAGATTTGAAGCTTTTGGATATATGAATGGTTTTCTTTTAACTCTTGGATTTGATTTTAGCCAGGTATAAACATCTTTTGCATCAAAAAGTTTTGTGAGCCAAACTGTACAATATTTTGGTAATTGTTTACTCCCACTTACAGTTTTATTTAAAATTATAAGTGCTTCTATTTGATGATGTGGAAAGAGTATTTCTAAAAGTGCTTTTTTCTTTCTCAATCTTCTTTTTAAGTTAGTTACAGATTTTATAAGAGTCATTTCTACAAAAATTATTTTCTTTTCACTAAAAAACAGAGCATCAAACTCACCAAGTTCAGTAGAGCGAGTTTTATAAATAATCTGACCTTTGTTACTTACATGTAAAGCATTTTTATGTGAGTTTTTATTTTTTGCATGAGGTCCTTTTAAGAGAAAGTTACCTAGTTGTGGATTTTCTTTTGCAAACAAAAGAAGTTTTTCATACAAATAGTTTTCATATACAGCTCCTTCAAAAGAACGATATGCACTCAAGTAATTTGGAGATTCTTTATCTACCCCTTTTGCATCAAGTTTCATAATATGCTTAACATTATAATGATAGTATAACAAATTATCGCCTATATCACTCATATCAAGATTGGCAATACTCTTAGGTAGTTTTAAACTCATATAAAAGTATATCGAATGTAACCAAAAATATACTTATTTGTAAAAAAACATTTTTTTAACATTTTTTTTTGATACCATTCTGTCAATACATAAGTCTATATATAATATTTTTATGATAAAATAATAACTATAAAGTGACATTTGACTAAAGTCAACTGTTTTCATTATAAAATTTAGCTAAAATAAATAAAACTATACGAAAGGAATAATAATGGCGGTTAAGCAAAGTAGAAGAGACTTTCTTGGCATGGCATTTGGTGGCTTTGCTGCTGTTGGTGGGGCAATCTCGCTAGTTGCAATGAAACAAACTTGGGATCCACTTCCAAGCGTACAAGCTGCTGGATTTACCACAGTCGATCTCTCTAATATGGAGGACGGGCAATTAAGTACTATCACATGGAGAGGAAAGCCAATTTTTATATTGAAAAAGACGGCTGATATGAAAAAAAATGTAAACAGAGATGTTGTAGTAGGTAATGCTGACTACTCTGTTATGATAGGTCTTTGTACCCATCTTGGTTGTATCCCAACTTGGGCACCATCTACATTACAATTTAAATGTGCCTGTCATGGTGGTGAATTTGATGAAAATGGTGTGAACACTTTTGGTCCTCCTCCTCGTCCTATGGATATACCTCCATTTAAGATAGATGGAACAAAACTTGTTTTGGGTGAAACTGGCCCTGAATATGAAAAACTTGTAGCAAAAGCGTAGGGGTAAAACATGGCAGAAATAACAAAAGCTAATGGCATTGGTGATTGGTTTGACCAACGATTGGCTACAAAAAAACTAGCAAAAGTGATGATGACGGAATATTGGATTCCAAAAGATATCAACTTTTTATGGGCAATGGGTGTTGTTTTAGTAGTTTTATTTAAAATACTGATAATCTCAGGTATTTTTCTTTTAATGTACTACAAACCAGATGTAAACTTAGCATTTGACAGTGTAAACTATACTATTATGCAAGAAGTTGAGTATGGATGGTTATGGAGACATATGCATGGTGTTGCGGCGTCTTTAATTTTCTTAGTAATTTATATTCATATGTTTACTGGTATCTATTATGGCTCTTATAAAAAAGGCCGTGAAATGATTTGGCTAACGGGAATGGCTCTTTTTGGTATGTTCTCTGCTGAAGCATTTAGTGGATATATGCTTCCTTGGGGACAAATGAGTTATTGGGCAGCACAAGTTATTACTAACTTATTTGGTGGAATTCCAGTAATTGGTGATGCACTTGTTATATGGATTCGTGGTGACTTTACAGTTGCAGACCCAACTTTAACAAGATTTTTTATGCTTCATGTTCTCCTTTTACCTTTAGTAATTATTTTACTAATTGCAGTTCACTTTTATTCTTTAAGAATTCCTCATGTAAATAATCAAGAAGGTGAAAATATTGATTTTGATGTTGAATCAGAAAAATATTTAGCAGGCAATAAAAAAGAGTCTAAAGTAGTTCCATTTTGGCCAGTATTTTTATCAAAAGATTTCTTTGTAGTAGGTATTGCGCTAACTCTATTTTTCTATCTTACATTTTATCACTTTAACTTTGCAATGGATCCAATTAACTTTGAGCCTGCAAATGCAATGAAAACACCAGCTCACATATATCCTGAGTGGTACTTTTTATGGAGTTATGAAGTACTAAGAGGATTTTTCTTTCCTGTTGGTCCAATAGCAGCTATGGACATTGGGCTTGCTGCATTTGGTTTTGCAAATGTGATATTTATGATTTTCCCATTTTTAGACAGAGACCCTATTGTTAAACCAGCACATCAAAGACCTAGATTTAAAATCTGGTTCTGGATACTTTTAGTAGATATGATAGTTCTTACTGTATATGGTAAGCTTCCTCCTATAGGTGTTAATACTTGGATTGGATTTGTTGCAGCTATGACATTTATACTTCTATTTGTGGCTCTTCCATTCATAACTAAAAAAGATGCAGGAGGTGCAAAATGAGAGAATTAAAAGTACTAGGTGTTGTTATATTTTTCACACTTGTAGTTTATATTGGTGTTGAGCCTTTTGCTCATTCACAAATGCATCCTCATGTAGCTCCAGCAGATTTTGCTTTTAAAGACTTACCAACTCAAACCAAAACTGGTGATGCTAATAAAGGTGCAGAAAGTTTTATGAATGCTGGTTGTATAGGTTGTCACGGACTAAAATCACAAGGTATGACAAGTCCATTTGATGATGCAACGGCATCTGCATCATTTGGTGTAGTTCCTCCAGATTTAAGCTCATCTGGACTTATTTATGATACTAACTTCTTAGCAGCTCTTATTAAAAACCCTGCTCATGCACTCAATGTAGAGCATAAGTTTAATGAAAATAAGCCACATCCAATGACTCAATTTTATGGACTTGGTGGAGATATAGACCAAGAGGTAGCTGATATAGTTGCTTATCTTAAATCAGTAGCTCCTCAAAAAATAGAAGATAAAGAGTTATTTCAAGATGCTTGCCAAAGATGTCATAGTATGAAGTATGCTAATATAACTAGCAATAGTGATACTGAAGCACTCACTAAATACATGGGAAGTACTCCTCCTGATCTTTCAATGATGATTAGATCAAAAGGCAAAGACTACCTAGAGACTTTTATTAACAATCCACAAAAACAACTAAAAGGTACAGCAATGCCTAGAGTTGGTCTAACGGAACAAGCACAAGAACAAGTTATTTCTTACATGGAAAATACTGGTGATAGAAAGAAAGCAGAAAGAGATGCTCTTGGACCAAAAGTTATAGGATTTATGATAATATTTACAATTTTAGCTTACTTATGGAAAGTTAAAATTTGGAGAGAAGTTCACTAAATAAAAGTGGCTCTTTTGAGCCACTCCTTCTTTTAAATTAAGAAAGGCTAAAAATCTTTTAACCTTTCTTCTCTATATTCTTGAAATTTTATAATTGCTTTTACTTGTATAATTTGTAAGAGGTTGATAATTTATCTGTTATTTTTCTTCGTATGCACCAATAGAACAAATTCTCTCATATCTTAAATTCATTCTATCTTCATCACTTATTTTATCCATCTCTTCAAGAGATTTCATGAAATAATCTCCTAAAGCTTTTGCAGCAGCTACTTTATCTCTATGTGCTCCTGTTATAGGCTCATCTATTACATCATCTACTAAGTCCATACTATGCAAATCTTCTGCCGTAATCTTCATAGCTTTTGTTGCACTTTCTTGTTTTGCAGGGTCATCCCAAAGAATTGCAGCACAACCCTCAGGAGAAATTACAGAAAACACAGAATATCTCATCATAGCTACACGATCAGCAACACCAATTGCCAATGCTCCACCACTTCCACCTTCACCAATAACAACAGAAACTGTTTTTGTATTGAGTTGGCTCATTTCATAAAGGTTTCTAGCTATCGCTTCACTCTGCCCTCTCTCTTCCGCACCAATCCCAGGATATGCACCTGGAGTGTCTACAAGAAATAGAACTGGAATATCAAATTTTTCTGCCAACTTAGCCATTCGAAGTGCTTTTCGATATCCTTCAGGATTTGGCATACCAAAATTTCGTTTTAATTTATTTTTAGTACCACGACCTTTTTGCTCACCAATCACCATCACTTTTCTCTCAGCGATATACCCTATATAACATACAATTGCCAAGTCATCTTTAAAAGCACGATCTCCATGAAGCTCATAACTATCTTTTAAAAGAAGCCTTACATAATCTATAGTATAAGGACGATCAGGATGACGAGCAAGTTGAAGCTTTTGATAATCACTTAGATTTTTATAAGTTTTAGAAACCTCTTTCTCAAGTTGTTTTTCTAAAATTTCAACAGCATCAGTATCTGCTTTTATGCGAGCAGATGCTATATCTTCATCTATTTGTTTTATATTTTTTTCAAAATCTAAGTATGTAGCCACAAAATCACCTTAGTTTACTTTTTTGAAGATAACTGTGCCGTTCGTTCCACCAAATCCAAAAGAGTTACTCATAACACAGTTTAACTCTGCTTTTTTCGCAACATTTGGAGTATAGTCTAAAGTACAATCATCATCATAATTTTCTTGATTTATTGTTGGAGGTATAATGCCATCTCTCATAGCCATTAAACAGACTACAGCTTCAATAGCACCTGCAGCTCCTAAACAATGTCCTACCTGACCTTTTGTAGAGCTTATCGCAGGCACACTCGCACCAAACGACTCTTTTATCGCTGCAGTTTCATTTTTATCATTTGCGGCTGTACTTGTTCCATGAGCATTTATATAATCAATTTTTACATCACCAGCCATTCTAAGTGCTGCTTTCATAGCACGAAGTGGTCCATCTAGTGTTGGAGTTGTTATATGATTTGCATCACCACTCTCTCCAAAACCTACTAGTTCTCCATATATATGAGCACCTCTTGCTACAGCATCTTCGTATACTTCTAAGATTAGTGACCCAGCACCTTCACCCATAACAAAACCATCTCTATCTCTATCGAATGGTCTAGAAGCTTTTAAAGGCTCGTCATTACGAGTTGATAAAGCTTTCATCGCAGCAAATCCACCAACACCAGTTTCACTGATAGCTGATTCAGCGCCAACAACTAACATCTTATCTGCACCACCTAAAGCAATAGTCTTATATGCTTCACAAATCGCATGAGTTCCAGCTGCACATGCTGTAACTGAAGACAAGTTAGGTCCTTTAATGCCGTGTTCAATTGATACAAAACCACCAAGCATATTTATAAGTGCTGAAGGAATAAAAAATGGAGATATTCTCCTTGGTCCTCTTGTATGATTTATAACTGAGTGTTTTTCAATTGTTGGCAATCCACCAATACCAGAAGCTGAACTAATCCCAAATCTCTCAGCATCAAAAGAATCAAAATTTGCATCAGCCATGGCTTCTTTTGCAGCCACAAGTCCAAGCTGAATAAATCTGTCAGCTTTCTTTACTTCTTTAGGGTTCATTACTGTTGTTGGATCAAAATCTGTTATTTCGCCTGCTATTTTTACAGAATGCTTTTCTGTGTCAAACAAGGAAATGCTTTTAATGCCACATTGTCCATCTACTATAGCCTTA
>Ga0193959_1000684_pt1 | contig 13801 bp, 15 predicted proteins | sample FB_2_MG_FD_140333 | JGI IMG/M metagenome (GOLD analysis project Ga0193959, IMG submission 140333) | Microbial mat bacterial communities from the Broadkill River, Lewes, Delaware, United States - FB_2_MG | ecosystem: Environmental > Aquatic > Freshwater > River > Microbial mats | place: USA... | reverse complement strand
TTGCTTGCCTTGATTAAGCTTTGTGTGCTCAATCCTGACAAGCGCCCACACATATTACCTGATCAATTTGTTAAAGAGCGGGCTTGACCAACCGCACCGTTCGGTGCAACCTGTTATCTCAAGCGAGGCGCATATCTTACTACGCCCGTTTTCGATGTCAACCTTTATTTTCGTTTTTTGTTTCAGTGCCGAAGCACCTCACAACGAACCGGTTGAATCAAGGAAGCGAATTCTACATCAAAAATCTTAATGATTTCAAGAACTTACTTCCTCCTCGAGAGAGGCTTCAGTGTTTCGCGAACGCTGTCGTCTCAAGCGAGGAGGCGTATTCTACGCATCCCGGATGCAGAGTCAACGCTTTTTTTCAGATTTATTACTTTCAAGTGTAGTGCTGTATATCCACCAGCTCGACTTCCGCCGATGAAATTGCTTCATTAAAGAAGTTATTGGCAACACGCACGAAGCGCTCAGGGCTATCCGTTACCAAGAACTGGATATCGCCTGTGGAAGCCTGAGCATTCAGCAACCCATTTCCATGCAACAGATCTCGCACCGCTGCGGCCGTTGTTCTGGCGGAATCAACCAATTGAACATCCTTGCCTACCACTTTCTGAATCGCCGCTTGCAGCACCGGGAAATGTGTACAGCCCAACACCAGCGTATCCAGTACTCCTTCACCCTCATGTGATTTCATCAAGGGGGCAAGGCAACGGGCTACAATCTGCTCCACCAAATCACCTTCATGCCAACCTTCTTCAGCCAGCCCTACAAACAGTGAACAGGCTTGAGCGCGCACACGAGCCTGCGGGTTGCGGCGCAAAATCGCCTTTTGATACGCCTGATTATTGGTGGTTGCTTCGGTGGCAATCACCCCGACTGCCCCTGTGCAGGAAACCGCACAGGCTGCATCCGCACCCGGCTCAATCACGCCCAACACGGGAATACCCGGGTAACAAATCTGCAAATGCTCCAGCGCCATGGCGGAGGCGGTATTACAGGCAATCACCAGCGCCTTTACATCCCGCTGCATCAAGGCCTTCGCCGCCTGCTCGGCATAGCGCATCACCGACAAGGCACTCTTGGTACCGTAGGGCACCCGCGCAGTGTCTCCCAGGTAAACGAGATTTTCATTCGGTAATACGGCTCTCAGTGCATTCAACACCGTCAGACCACCTACACCCGAATCAAAAACGCCGATTGCGCCGGAATTTGTCAGTGCATCGCTCATGCTTACTTGGACGCCCGCTTTTTCGCTTTATGCTTCATCGTCTTGATATGCTGACGACTGCGCTCTTTTTTCGCCAATTGACGAGGTGTCAGAGTATTTTTCTTACCGGCATAGGGGTTATCGCTGGTACGGAATTCGAACCGTATGGGGGTGCCCCGCACCTTCAGGTATTTGGTAAAGCGATTTTCGAGATAGCGCTTATAGGAACCCGGCAATGCCTGTGTCTGGTTGCCATGCACGACTATGATCGGCGGATTCGAGCCCCCCTGGTGCGCATAGCGCAGCTTGATACGACGATTGTTAACCGCTGGTGGCTGGTGATCCGCAACCACATCTTCCAACAATCGAGTCAGATGATTGGTCGACCATTTGGCCATCGCACAATCATAGGCCTCGTTCACCGAGTCATAGAGATTACCGACACCAGAACCGTGCAAGGCAGAGATGAAATGAAAACGTGCAAACGCGGCAAACTCAAGGCGACGCTCAACCTGTGCCTTGACATGCTCACGCTCTTCACCGCTCATGCCATCCCATTTATTCAAGGTAACAACCAACGCGCGCCCCGAGTCGATGACAAAGCCGAGCATGCTCAAGTCCTGCTCGGTGACCCCTTCACGTGCATCAATGACACAGACCACCACATTGGCATCCTTGATAGCCTGCAGCGTCTTCACGATGGAAAATTTTTCCACCGCTTCCTTGATGTTTTTACGTCGACGCACACCGGCCGTATCAATCAGCGTATAGGGTTGACCATCGCGCTCGTAGGGAATGTAAATGCTATCTCGCGTAGTGCCCGCCTGGTCATATACCACCACCCGGTCTTCACCCAACAGACGATTCACCAGCGTTGACTTGCCCACATTGGGGCGGCCGACGATGGCAATACGAATGCTGTTATCCCCTTCCTGCTCCGACGCTTCTTTCTCCTCAAGTTCGGTTACAAAAGGCGCCAGTACTTCATCCATCAGCAGGGTGACATTACGCCCGTGCGAAGCCGCGATTGGCACCGGCTGCCCCAATCCAAGCGCGTAGAAATCCGCCATTGCCATATCCGGGTCAATACCATCCGTTTTATTGACTACCAGCCAGCATTCTTTCTCGTTACGGCGCAAATGATCCGCGATCATTTCATCCGCCGGGTTGAGCCCCGCCCGACCATCAACTAGAAACAGCACGATATCCGCTTCTTCAATGGCCTGCAGTGACTGCTGCGCCATGCGTTGATCAATGCCCGCTTCGTCCCCCGAGATGCCCCCGGTATCAATCACGATGTAGTCACAGTTACCAAGACGTCCTTCACCGTACTTACGATCACGGGTCAGCCCTGGCAGGTCAGCCACGAGCGCATCTCGTGAGCGGGTCAAGCGGTTGAACAGGGTCGACTTACCAACATTGGGACGACCTACCAAAGCAATTACGGGCAACATATTGTTTTACCTGAAAGCAACACGGCGGCACTCCGTCATTTACAGAGGCCGCCGCAGATTGAATTAATGCACGCTTATTGTAGTTTGAGAGCAGCCAGTCGGCCATCATTACTCAGTGCATAAATGATGTCGTCACGGACCAGAAAATCACTCTGCAGCCCGGACGAGTCGACACGGTATCGGGCGGTCAAATGTCCATCGACCTGAGACATCGCGTGAATATAACCCTCTGCGTCACCGACCAGAACCGAATTGCCAATAACGACTGGCGAGGTCACACCTCGGTGCAACAGGGCATCCTGCTGCCAAACGCTTGCACTGCTGCGAGCATCGTAGGACTGCACACTACCCTCATCCGTTACGGTATAGATATTGCCAAAGCCCCCCGCCAGACCACGATAAGTAGAGTGGTCTCGTGCCCAGACAATCCGGCCATCTGCCGGGCTTACTGCCGCCAAACGCCCTTGATAGCCACCAACATAGACAAGGCGGTTATAGACCAGCGGCTGAGCATCGATATCGATGATACGCTCAAGCTCTGAACGCCCTTCAGCCAGTGAAATACGCTGCTCCCACACCTGGCGCCCTGCCTGGTTATCAACCGCAACCATCTTGCCATTGGCAAACGCCGCCAGCGTCAGGTCTGCCGCCACGATAGGGGCACTGGTACCACGCAGGCTCAAGCGCGGAATCTGGCTGTCATAGCTCCAGCGAACCGCACCATCATCAAGGCTCAACGCAACCATTTTGCCATCCAGCTGCTGAATAACTACCAGCTCAGCATTCATCTGCGGCTGGGCAACCACTTCCGATGATGCCTGGTAGCGCCAGCGCTCACTGCCATCATCGGCAGACAGCGCCAGAACTTCACCATTCAGAGTGCTGAGAATCGCCAACCCGTTGCCGGCACCGACACCACCCAGCACTTCAACATCCAGTTCACGGCGCCACAGTACTTCTCCGGTCTTGCTGTCCGCAGCAACGACATCACCCTCGGCACTGACCGCAAAAATCTTTCCATCGGTAATCGAAGGCTTGAACTGGTGGTATCGTTCACCCAAATCGCCACCTATATTCAGGCTCCACAGACGCTCAAGGCTTTGTTCCTGCTCAATTTTGGCCAGTGGTGTTGGCTCGGACAGGGTATTATCCGACCCGAACATGCCACAGCCCGAAAGCGCTGCCCCGATTCCGGCAACCAGCGCCAGGCGCTTGATTGCAGAGCTCATGAACGCACTCCAGCCAGGTCGTCACGCTTCATCTTGAGCAGAGGGCGCAACTGCTCCCCACCTACCGCCTGCAACGCTGCATCGTAGGCAGCATAGGCCTCTTCGGGCTTATTCAGTGCCTTGAACAGATCACCCAGCAGTTCCTGCCGCTCAGCTTCAAAGCTGGCTGCATCCAGTTTCTGCAGCAGATCAACGGCGGCCTGCTCCTGCGCCTGTTGCTGCATCAGCGCAGCCTTGCGCAGGGTCGCCACACGTCCCACATCATCCATTTCCTTGGCCGATGCCAGTACCCAATCCAATTCCTGAGCAGCACGCTCGTATTCGCGCTTATCGACCGCAACGGCTGCCAGCGCCAGCGCTGCAAAACGCGCGTAGCTGGAATCGGCAAACTCCTGCTTCAGCTGGTCAGCCAAGTGCCGGGCCGTTGCATACTGACTGTCATCCTGCTGGAGCGCTGCAAGCTGCACCGCTTCCGTCAGGTTCAGATAAAGTGCTGATGCCGCCGCCGCCTGCTGCTGCTGACGTGCCTGCCAGGACTGCCAGCCCACTACCAGCGCAACAGCCGCCGCGACACCGATCACCAATGACTTGCCGTTCTCGTTCCACCAGGTCTTAAGCGCGTTAAGCTGTTCTTCTTCCGTTCGCAGTTCTGCCACGTTCAAACTCCTACAGGTATTGGGGTCGCGTCATCTCAGACAAAGAGCTGTTGCAGTCGTTCAACCAGCTGTTCCGGTGCCAGCTCGTACTGCACCTCATCACCTTGCCACAGAGACAATTGCTGGCCGTTATCAGCACTGGATTTCAGCAGCGCAATAACCGGTGCACCTGTCTGTTTGGCCTTGGCAGCAATATTCTTCAAGCCGGCGCAGTGAACACGCACACGCAAGCCAGGCACATCCCTGCGCAGACGCTCAGCCAGGAGTACCACCTCGCCCTGAATGCCCTTGTGCTCGGCAGCCAGGTAAAGATCAAAGGTCTGACGCACATTGGCCGGTACCAGTTCAAGGGTTTCAAGCAACAGAATCAGACGCTCAACCCCCATGGCAAAGCCAACCGCCGGCGTCGGCTTGCCGCCCAGCTGCTTCACCAGCCCATCATAGCGACCACCGGCACACACAGTCCCCTGCGCACCCAGCTTGTCGGTCACCCATTCAAATACCGTCTTGCAGTAGTAATCCAGACCGCGCACCAGATAAGGATTGACCTCATAGCGTATGCCAGCCGCATCCAGTGTTGCACACAGCTGCTCAAAGTCTGCCCTGGATTCCTCATCCAGATAATCCTGCAATACCGGCGCCTGCTCGAGAATCACGCGCGTCTGCTCATTCTTGCTATCCAGGATGCGCAGCGGATTGCTGTCCAGGCGGCGCTGACTGTCTTCATCCAGCTCAGCGAAATGCTGCTGCAGATACGCCACCAGCGCATCACGATACTCAGCACGCGCCTGATTGCTGCCCAGCGAGTTGATCTGCAATACAACCGCATCGCTCATGCCCAGCTCGCGCCAGAGCGCTGCCGAGATCAAGATCAACTCTGCGTCGATATCAGGCCCGGCCATGCCAAAGGCTTCTACACCGACCTGGTGGAACTGGCGGTAACGTCCCTTCTGCGGTTTTTCGTAACGGAACATGGGGCCCTGATACCAGAAGCGTTGTGTCTGGTTGTACAACAGGCCATGCTCTTCACCGGCGCGTACACAGCAGGCGGTCCCTTCCGGGCGCAGGGTCAGGCTTTCACCATTACGATCGTCAAAGGTATACATCTCCTTTTCAACGATGTCGGTGACTTCACCAATGGAGCGCTTGAACAGGTCGGTCTGCTCAACAATCGGCATACGGATTTCAGAGTAGCCATAACTGCCCAGAACACGCTGTACCGTGCTTTCCAGATACTGCCAGACCGGTGTCTGCTCCGGCAGAATGTCATTCATACCGCGAATGGCTTTGATTTTGCTCAAAACGTTTTAATTCCTGTCTACAAAAAGGTGATGCTTACAGTGGCAGTGTCAGGCGGGCTACATCGTCCCGGGCCCGAGCACTCAGGTCGATACTGCGACCTGCGTAGGAAAATTCACGCACCGCGCTGACACGACCAACGGTCACAGCCAGAGGTTCTTCGCCCTCCAGCTCAAGAGTGGTTCCCGCCTTGGCGACACCGGCATATACGGATCGACCATTGGCCGCCTTCACACTCAACCAGCAATCGTCGCCAAGTACAATTTTCAGCCCCTGCTCCAGTACATCCAGCGCGGCAACCAGCTCAGCACTGGTTTCCGATGCATCGACTACAGGCTCAACGCCTGCAGATTCAGCAGCCTCCGGCACAGCGTCAGCTGCTTCCGCATCAGCCGTGGCACTTGTCTGCTCAGGCTCTGATTCAGCAGCAGTCGTGGCCGGCATAACCGCCACAGCCGTGATTGCTTCCCCTGGTGCCGGTGATGGAGCAACCAGTTCAGACTCAGGCTCATTGATCGGCGGCAGAACCAGTGTATTACCATCCGAGGTATCAATGGCCACGGGCTGATCCAGCAATGACACGTTCGCACTGTCATTAAAGCCGTGCTGTGCCTGCCACCACCAGGCACAGGCCGCAATGAGCGCACCAATAAACAGCCAAGTACCTATTTTCAGCACCGGGTGCCCCTGGCGCCGTCCGGGCACCATGGAAACCGTGCCAATAGCCTTGACCTCGCCGGTGGTCACTTTCTGCCCGGTGGCTTCGTTATAGGCCGTAACAAAAATCACCGGGTCCAGCTTGAGGAAGCTGGCGTAGGCACGGATATAACCTCTGGAAAACACAGGATCATTCAGCCGGCCGAGATCACCGGATTCGATCGCCTCGACAACATAGGCATGAAGATGGAGCTGGCGGCTGACGTGCTCCACGCTCATGCCGCTCTGCTCGCGTGCAGCCCGGAGCCGTTCGCCCGGAAATGCCGGCGCATTCATGACGGTCGGGTCAAGCTCACTCATTGTGTACTCTCCTCATAGCGCCGATACTCCGCCGATCTTGGATAGGTGTTGCGTAGAATCAGCGCATAGGTCGACGCTTTGGATGTATTGTGCTCAGCCCGAGCCAACTGGATACCCAGCCACAGACTGGCAGGTGTATGTTCGGTACGACGCTGCTCAACCAGCATCAGAAAACGACTGAAACGACGGGCGGCGGAGGCCAGCTCGCCCTGATCAAACTCCAGCTGAGCCAGTGCGACCAGCGCATGAGGGCGGTTGCCGTTAATGGCCAGTGCGCGTTGAAAGGCTTCGGCGGCATCAGTATCGCGCTCGATCAGTCGGTAACAGCGTCCCAGGTTCTCAAATGCCTGCGCACGCCCACTATAGAAGGGATCGTCAGTCGCCGCACTCAACTGCTCGCAGGCTTCTGCATAACGCTGCAGAGAAAACAGGAAAGCCCCGTAGTTATTGTGGATACGCGCAGCATCAGACTCGGCGGCAAGCGCTTTCTTGAAATACCGCTCAGCCAGCTCATATTCCTGCTCTGACTGAAACGCCAACGCCAGCGCACTCAAAGCCGGCGCATAGTCTTCATCCAGTTCAAGCGCACGCTGCAGTGACAGCTTGGCATTGACGGTATTGCCCGCCTGCAGGTACTGAACTCCTAACCCGGTGTAGGCTTCAAGGGTTTGCTCGGGACTATGCCCCGCACCCGTGCCTCCAGACTGGGAGGCACAACCGGACAACAGCACCGCTGCTGTCAGCAGTACAACAAAACCGGACCCTTTCACACATCCCCCTTAAACCTGTGTCGTCTTTCCTTGAGCAGGCTCTTCTTGTACCACAGGAATGTATTTTTGGCTACGACGGGTGCGGTCCTCAACCTGACCAACCAACTGACCACAGGCCGCGTCCACATCATCACCACGGGTGCGGCGCACGGTCGTAATAATGGAAGCCCTGACCATGATGTCCTTGAAACGCTGAATAGCGTCTTCACTCGGACGCCGATACCCCGAATTGGGGAACGGGTTGAACGGTATCAGGTTAAGTTTGCAGGGCAGCTGTCGCAGCACCTTCACCAGCTGTCGTGCATGTTCCGGCTGGTCATTAACGCCGTCAATCAGGGTGTATTCCACCGTAGCAGAACGCTTGTCAGGCAGGCTTTCCAGGTAACGGTTACTGGCGGCTATCAGTTCTTCAATCGGGTAACGCTTGTTAATCGGAACCAACTGATCACGCAGCTCGTTATTGGGTGCGTGCAGTGAAATCGCCAACGACACATCACTGACCTGGCTCAACTTATCCAGCGCCGGAACCACGCCAGCGGTGCTCAAGGTAACACGGCGTTTGGACAGACCATAAGCGTTGTCATCCATCATTAACTGAGTGGCATCGACAACGTTTTCGAAATTCATCAACGGCTCGCCCATGCCCATCAGCACCACATTGGTGACATGGCGTTTGGACGGCTCAAAAGGACCGCAGGAGCGAATCGCCACACGCAGCTGGGCAATGATTTCAGCCGTAGACAGGTTACGGTTGAACCCCTGCTTGCCGGTGGAACAGAAACTGCAGTCGAGTGAACAGCCGACCTGGGAAGACACACAAAGCGTGCGACGGTCACCATCGGGGATCAATACCATCTCGATCGCCGAACCACCATCCATGCGAATCACCCATTTGCGGGTACCGTCACGGGAGGTTTTGTCCAGCAGGATCTCAGGCTCACGAATTTCCGCCACCTCAGCCAGCTTGGCACGCATCGCCTTGCTGATGTTGGTCATCTCATCGAAGCTGGAAGCACCTTGCTGATGCAGCCATTTCAGCACCTGGGTGGCACGGAATTTCTTCTCACCCTGCTGTTCGAAAAAGGCTATCAGTTTTGCAGGCGAGAGCCCCAGGAGATTGATCTTGGATGGGGAATCGGACATGTCGTGTTCACTCATTTTGCGGGTTAGGCTGCCCCCGCAGGGACAGCCCGGAATGGCTTAGGCGCCGAAGAAGTAAGCGATTTCGCGCTCTGCAGAGGCAGGAGAGTCAGAGCCGTGGACGGCGTTAGCGTCGATGGATTCAGCGAAGTCGCGACGGATAGTGCCTTCAGCCGCTTCCTGCGGGTTGGTCGCACCCATCAGATCACGGTTCTGAGCGATTGCGTTTTCACCTTCCAGAACCTGAACAACAACAGGGCCAGACGTCATGAAAGCAACCAGATCAGCAAAGAAAGGACGTTCTTTGTGCTCAGCGTAGAAGCCTTCAGCGTCAGCCTGGCTCAGCTGCTTCATCTGCATTTCAACAATTTTCAGGCCGGCTTTTTCAAAACGGGATTCGATTTCACCGATCACGTTTTTGGCAACAGCGTCAGGCTTGATGATGGAAAGAGTACGTTCAACTGCCATGGAAATAATCCCCAATCTATAAAAAGGTCAATAAGGCGCAATATTATACGCAAAGCACCGCAGGCTGAACAGTCAGGCGCTCTGGAATGAAAACGCCCGCGATGCGGGCGTTCTAAGATCAGTCGGCTTCTTCGATCCAGGCCATCTGGATAGCCTCCAGGATCTTTTCGCCACAGTGATCCGGATCATCATCAAACTCATCCAGTTCCATCACTCTGGAATACAGGTCCGGGAAGCTGATCTTCAGCGGGTCCTGCTCGGGATAGGCGTCCGCCAGTTCGATGGCAATGTCGTGTACATCAACCCATTTCAAGCCCATAACATCACTCCTCAGTGACCTTCCGACACCTGGTTAATGGTGTACTTGGGAATTTCAACCACCAGGTCCACCTCGCCCACCAGCGCCTGACAGCTGAGGCGAGACTCGGGCTCCAGTCCCCAGGCCTTGTCCAGCATGTCATCTTCCAGTTCATCCGCTTCGTTCAGGGAATCATACCCTTCACGTACGATGACATGACAGGTGGTGCAGGCACAGGATTTCTCGCAGGCATGCTCGATCTCAACCCCGTTTTGCAGCGCCACATCACAGATGGACACTCCCGCTGCGGCCTCGACAACCTTACCTTCCGGGCAAAGCTCTTCATGCGGCAGAAAAATAACCTGAGGCATCAGCGCGTCTCCTTATCGATTTCATCAATGGCATGACCGGACAGCGCACGCGAAATGCTCTGATCCATACGGCGTGACGCAAAAAAGTCGCTCGCCTTGGCCAGTTCTTCTATTCCCGTCTCTATACGACGGTAGTCAGACTCCGCCGCGACCTGCTCCAGACGAGCCATGGCCAGCTCAAGCCCTTCACGCTCTTCGGCCGACAAAAGGTCGCCGTCAGATGCCATGGCGCCACGCAGCGCCGCAACAATCCGCTCGGCCTCGACCTGCTGCTCACGCAGATTGCGCGCTGCAAGGTCGTCTTCAGCATGGCTATAGGACTCTTTCAACATGCGCGCAATTTCGTCATCGCTCAACCCGTAAGAGGGCTTGACCTGAATACGACTGATCGCGCCTGTGGATAACTCTTGCGCCGCCACACTCAGCAGACCATCAGCATCGACCTGGAAAGTCACGCGAATCTTGGCGGCACCCGCTGCCATCGGCGGTATATCACGCAATACAAAACGCGCCAGTGAGCGACAGTCCTGTACCAGCTCACGCTCGCCCTGCACGGCATGGATCGCCATCGCCGTTTGACCGTCCTGGTAGGTGGTAAATTCCTGCGCACGTGCAACCGGAATCGCCGTATTGCGGTGAATGATCTTCTCGACCAGCCCACCCATGGTTTCCAGCCCCAGCGACAGCGGAATTACATCCAGCAACAGCATATCGCTGTCCGGCTTATTGCCCACCAGTACGTCAGCCTGAATCGCCGCACCAATGGCAACAACCCGGTCGGGGTCGATATCGATATGCGGCTCACGGCCGAAAAACTCACCAACGGCACTGCGCACCTTGGGAACACGAGTCGAGCCCCCGACCATCACCACCTCCACTACCTCTTCCGGTGCTACGCCAGCATCCTTCAGGGTACGGCGCGTGGTACGCAGGGTTCGCTTCACCAGGGGGTCAATCAGCGCATCGAACTGTTCTCGAGTAACCTCAACGGCCAGGGCGCGACCATCCAGCTCAATTGACTCGACCACCTGGTCACTATCAGTCAGCCCTTCCTTGATACGCCGCGCCAGCGCCGTCAGGCTGACAGCGGAAGACGCACTCAGCGCATCACCCTGACCGGAAAGCTGCAGCAACTGCTCCGCCAGCAGACGGTCAAAATCATCTCCGCCCAGCGCCGTATCGCCGCCGGTGGCCAGCACCTCGAATACACCCTTGTTCAGGCGCAGGATGGAGATATCAAACGTCCCTCCACCCAGGTCATATACGGCAATTACGCCTTCATCCTGCTGATCAAGACCATAGGCCACCGCTGCCGCCGTTGGCTCATTCAGCAGACGCAGCACCTTAAGACCCGCCAATTGAGCAGCATCCTTGGTCGCCTGACGCTGAGCATCATCAAAATAGGCCGGCACCGTGATGACAACGCCTTCAAGGTCGCCCCCCAGGGAGGCTTCGGCCCTCTGCTTCAGGGCGCTCAGAATATCAGCCGATACTTCTACCGGACTCTTGTCACCGGCCGCCGTCTGCAAATACGGCATGCCGGAATCCGAGGCGGCCAGACGATACGGCAGGGTTTCACCCAGCCCCTTGATATCTTCCGCCCCCCTCCCCATCAAGCGCTTGACGGAGCTGATGGTGTTGTATGGGTCCTCGGAGGCACCAGCCAGCGCCTCAGCACCCACTGTGACCGCATCCGCCATGTAATGAACCACGGAAGGAAGCAGGTGTCGCCCCTGCTCGTCCGGCAGTGTAACCGCTTCGCTGCTGCGAACGGTCGCCACCAGCGAATTGGTTGTACCCAGGTCGATCCCCACCGCCAGCTTGCGGGCATGTGGCTCCGGACTCTGTCCGGGTTCAGCGATTTGCAGCAGTGCCATATTAATTCCGTTAGTCGTCGAACAATCTTTCTTCCAGCGCTTCCACTTCAGACTGCAGTTTCACCATGAACTGCATCTTGCGGACCAACTGCTCAGCCTCGGCCAGTGCCTGCGCACCCCAGGCTGCAGCAAATTCGGCCTGAAGCTGTTTCAGTGCACGCTCCACCTGGGCATCCAGCGCCTCCAGCTCTGCCTCGGGATCAGCATGATCCGGTGCCTCGGCAACCCGCTCTCTCAATTCCATCTGCTCCATCAGGAACAGGGGATCAAGCTGTGTACGGGTATCAGCCAATGTATCTATGCCCCGCAGGGAGAGCAGATACTGGGCACGCTTCAGGGGCGACTTGAGTGTCGCCAGCGCTTCGTTCAGATAAGTGGTGTATTGAACCGCAAGCCGCTGCTCCCGGTCAGACTGATGTGCATGACGATCCGGGTGCAGCTGTTGCTGTAAAGCGCGATAGCGCTCGGAAAGCTGAGCCTGGTCGATGTCAAAACCCACCGACAGCCCCAGGAATTCGAAATAGTTGCGCGTAATATCCATACCGACCTCATTCCCCGAACGGGTCAGACATTGAAGCTCTCACCACAGCCGCACTCACTGCGAACATTCGGGTTATTGAACTTGAAGCCTTCGTTCAGCCCCTCGCGCACAAAGTCCAGCTCTGTACCGTCCAGATAAGCCAGGCTCTTGGGGTCGATCACGACCTTAACGCCACCGAACTCGAACACCTGATCTTCGGGTTCGTGCTGATCTACAAATTCAAGCACGTACGCCATGCCGGAACAGCCGGATGTTCTCACCCCCAGGCGGATACCCTCACCATGACCCCGTGATTCAAGGTAGCGCGCGACGTGGTCGATCGCGGCCTGTGTCATATTAATTGCCATAATTACCCCATTCACGGGGAGCCATGCTCCCCGTTACGGTGTGTCACTTACCCTGTTTGTTCCGGTAGTCGGCCACTGCAGCCTTAATGGCATCTTCCGCCAGTACTGAACAGTGGATTTTTACCGGCGGCAGCGCCAACTCTTCTGCAATTGTCGCGTTTTTCAGCTCACTGGCCTGTTCCAGCGTCATACCCTTGACCCACTCGGTCACCAGGGAGCTGGATGCAATTGCGGAACCGCAACCGTAGGTCTTAAAGCGCGCATCTTCGATAACGCCCTCATCATTGACCTTGATCTGCAGACGCATGACGTCGCCGCACGCCGGAGCACCGACCATGCCGGTACCTACATGCGGATCTTCCGCATCCATTTTACCGACATTGCGCGGATTCTCGTAATGATCGATTACCTGTTCACTGTAAGCCATGACTAACCTCCAATTATTCTACTTCGGACCTCAGTGGTGTACCCACTCGACCTTGCTCAGATCAACGCCGTCTTTATACATATCCCACAGCGGTGACAGCTCTCGCAGCTTCTCGACCGCATGACGTGTCTGCTCAACGGCATAATCCACGTCTTCCTCGGTGGTAAAACGTCCCAGAGAGAAACGGATTGAACTGTGGGCAAGTTCGTCGTTCAGGCCCAGTGCACGCAGCACATAGGAAGGCTCAAGGCTGGCCGAAGTACATGCGGAACCGGACGATACCGCCAGATCCTTGATCGACATCAGCAGTGACTCACCTTCTACGAAGGCAAAGCTGATATTGATAATGCCGGGCACGTACTGCTCGGTAGAGCCATTGATATGAACCTCCTCCATATCCTTGACTGCATTCCAGAGACGCTGACGCAGTGTTTCCAGGCGCGCCTGCTCGGCGGCCATCTCCTCAGTCGCGATACGGAACGCTTCGCCCATACCTACGATCTGGTGGGTGGGCAGCGTACCTGAACGCATGCCGCGTTCGTGGCCGCCACCATGAATCAGCGCTTCCAGACGCACGCGCGGTTTGCGGCGTACATACAGCGCACCGATACCCTTGGGTCCGTAGATCTTGTGTGCACAAACGGACATCAGATCCACTTTCATTTCACTCAGGTCGATCGGCAGCTTGCCGACACTCTGT
>Ga0193959_1000680_pt1 | contig 13849 bp, 18 predicted proteins | sample FB_2_MG_FD_140333 | JGI IMG/M metagenome (GOLD analysis project Ga0193959, IMG submission 140333) | Microbial mat bacterial communities from the Broadkill River, Lewes, Delaware, United States - FB_2_MG | ecosystem: Environmental > Aquatic > Freshwater > River > Microbial mats | place: USA... | reverse complement strand
AGCCAAATATATTTTTTTAGGGATATTTGTATTTTTAGGTGCTACTATTGTTACAAAAAGTATTGGTAAAATTGTCGAGCAGAAAACCAAGAAGGATGAAAAAAATGACTAGCGTAGATTATATAAAAGAGATGTTTGCCCTTCAGCAAAAATTAAATGATGAAACAAATGGACTTGGCTGGGAAAATGGATATACTAATAATAATCGCATAATTAATTGGAAAAGATGTATATATATGGAGAGTGCAGAGCTTATAGATAGTTTTAACTGGAAGCACTGGAAAGATATTAATAAGGCAACTGATTGGGAAAATGCAACTATTGAAATTGTTGATATTTGGCATTTTGTTATGAGTCTGCTTTTGGAATATAATAAGACACAAGGGAAGAAAGATATAAACAAACTTGTTAAAGATGTTATAGATGTTCAAGGGTTTGAAAGATTTTCAAAAGAGCCAGATAATAAAGAAAATGCGGATACTATGGAAGTAATCAATGACATAGAATCAATCATGCATATGACAACAGCATTAAGAATAGATTTGTTTGATGGATTACTTAAAGAGTATTTTTCAATGGCTCTAAAATGTGGTGTAAATCTTAAAATACTTTATAAGTATTATCTAGCGAAAAATATACTCAATCAATTTCGTCAAGACAATGGCTACAAAGAGGGAACTTATAAAAAAGTTTGGAATGGACAAGAAGACAATGAAGTTATGATAGAAATACTTGACAAAGGTGATTTTAATGCACAAACACTTTATGAAGAATTAAATAAAGCTTATAAAAAATAATGAAGGATACTATAATAGCAAAGGCAACAAAAGATTTTTTCTCAGGAAAATTTCTTTTTATGTCTTTAGCCCCTTTTGTTGTGCCTATTATCGTTTTAGGAGGTTTTTTTATATATGGAAGTAGTGAACTAATTACACTTTTACAAAATGGTGCAAGTAGCGGAGACTTTTCTTATATAGATGAGCAAGCGTACCCCACACTAACATATATTTTAAGTTTTACGGTTATTCATTGGTTAATTATGAGTCTTTTTGTAGTGTTTGGGACCTTGGGAACAGTTCTTCTGTCTTTAATGATAGCAGTGATTACAGTTGGTCTTTTGACGCCTGCTATTGTGCGAAGTGTAAGAAAGAGACACTATGGACATATAGAACCAGCAAAGGAAGATAGTTTGTTGTTCTCTTTATGGGCAATTTTTAAAATTTTTATGAAGTTTTTACTTCTATTTTTATGTACTTTGCCATTTTTACTTTTACCATTTGTCAATTTTATGGTTTTTCAATTACCATTCTTTTATCTTTTTTATAGATTAATGATTTATGATTTACTTTCAACTGGAGTGAGTAAAGATGCATCAAAAATTATAGAAGAAAACAAAGTTTTTCTTTTTGTTGTGATGGCGATTTTCTTCTTTTTGTCTCTTATACCAATGTTTGGATTACTTTTACAAGTCTTTTTTGTCGTATATCTTAGCCATTTTATTTTGGCTAACTCTGTATCCATTGCATATAATAGTAACACTTCTTTAGAAAAAAAATAATTAATTTTGAGTTTTATTGTTTATTTTATTTAATTATTGTATAATCTGCGACACTTTATTTTAGGATTAATTATGAGAAAAGAAATTTTATCATTATTCCTAAGAAGTATTATACTATTTGGACTTTTTTTAGGTAGCTTAAATGCTACAACTTTCACTGAGAAACAACTAGAAATTTTGAAAATGGTACGAGAAGTAGCTCTTTTGTACCCTAACAATGTAGGTGAAACTTTTGAAGACACGGCTATGGCAATTTGTTTGACAGAAACAAGTGCTGGTGTTTTTAAAGTTGGCGACATTGGTAAAGACCCAAATATATTTAATGCTTCTTTAGGAATTATGCAAGTTAGATTAGAGACCGCAAGATTTTTAGCAAACAAGCTAAATTGGACAGAAGTTATAAATATGAGCGATGTAAAACTCGTAAATAAACTTCTTGGGGATGATAGATTTAACGCAACTGTAGCAGTCAAATTTATTGTTTGGTTAAACAATTACACAAACCAGCATTATTTCCGGACAGTAAGTAGATACAATGGTGGAAATTACAATCGTCCATATTATGGTAAAGTAATGAGAAATATGGATCTAATAAGAAGAAAAGCTAATTTAAATTAGCTTTGTCCATTAGCACAATTGACACATATAGTAGATTCTGGAACAATGCAGAATCTACCACCTTTGAAGTCAGTCAGATATAAAGTTTCATCATCCACTTATGCATCTTAAATAAGGTGAAACTTTCAAGATGAGTGAAGAAGAGGGTATCTTATATATGATTATAGATAAATTATATAGCGTCTGAGTTGCTTGCTTCAGACGCTTTTTTGATTACTTTTTGAGTTAAATGATTTTAGTTAGAAATTGAACTACTTTCAAGTCTTATAGAATGTCCAGTTCCACCATCCAAAAGAACAGTATACTTTCCTTTAGGTTTTTTAAAAGTAATTTCACTACTATCATCAAATTTTGTTTCAAAAATGACTTTACCTTTTTTGATAACTAATAAAGATACTCCTTGTGCGCTTGAACCATCACTAAATCCAGCTTCACATAAAATAGTTTCATCATCATTATCCATGCATCGCATCATTGCAGTATGCGCATACATAAGATTTGATATAAAAACTAACATTATTAATTTTGCGAAATTTTTTTTCATTTTCATCCTTTATAATTTTATTTATTGAGTACTTTTTTACGGCGTGAAAGATAAAGCATCCATCCTGTTATAACAAAAATAGACATTAGTATTGATCCAATAAAAATACTAATACGCCCAAACCACCCGAAAAACTCACCGCTATGAATTGTAGACATACTTCGTACTATTTGCTCTCCTATAGGTAATTTGTTGAAATTTTTATGAGAGACAAGCTCCCTTTTTTGTGTATCAATGCTTATAAGATTATAAGCATCTGAGTGCATACTATCTTTGTTTAAATAGCTAAGATTCACAATTTTATTTTTTACTGATAATTTTAGTATGGCTTTTTTATATACGATATTTTGTGCATTAAAAATTTTCCATGCCACATCATAAGTACTCAATGGTATTTTCATTTTTTTCATTTTTTTTGAACGCATCATTTTACCACTTATTGGTATATTGACATTTGCAAAAGACTGAATCATATTGCCATACCAGGCATATGACCAGTATAAACCACTTAAAATAATTATGAGGTACCATGGAATTAGCCACATACCAAGAGCAGAATGTAATTGGTATAAAAAAGCTCTTCCTTTTTTATGAAAGTTAATTTTAAAAGAGTTGAAAAATCTTCGTTTTAATCTCCCCCAATAAAGATAAACTCCTGAAATCATAAGTAAGAGTAAACTAATGCTAGTTAGTGCCACTATTTGACTTCCTATGTGTCCCGTGAGTAGTCGCCTATGAAAATCGTTCATAAATCTAAACATTCTCTCACCTTTTAGAAGAGTTAGCTCAGAAGTATTTAAATTGATACTATAGAGCATAGCTTCATGCCCTTTTTCGCCTTTTTGCATTAAACTTGCAAGAGGTAAGAGAGATTTTTTATCATCGATAATCATTCTTACTCTTGCTAAAGGTTCTTTTTGTTTTACTATTTTTATTATATCGCTTGGTAAAAATTGAACTTTTTTAGTATCATTTTTTTGGTATAGTGCAGGATTGAGTGCTGTTTTTATCTCTTTTTCAAAAGATAAAACAGCTCCACTTAATGCAACTACAAATAAGAATAAAGAAAAAAATATTCCTAAATACCAATGCACTTGAAAGAAAATTTTTCTAAAGAAATTTTTATTCATTGACATTGAAATGCAGACTCATTACATAATTTGTTTGTTCAAAATCTTTATCATCAGCTTTTCCTGGTGTTTTATCTGTATATTTGAGAGATGCAACATAATCACCTTGCCATGGAGTTTCAATGGTTACTTTACCAAATTTATCACTTTTAAATTTTTTTGACCAACCATTTGGTGCTACAACACTAAGTGACATTTTTGGTAATACTTCTTTATTTAATTTCAAGAAAAAAGTATTGCTATTTGGACTTTCAGGGACAATGTCAAGGTATAAAAGATCTTTATTTTCTTTTCTCCCTTCTCTTGCTAAGAAGATTGTCTGAACTGTAAAATCAACAAATTTTCCTTTTCTAGGAGACATTTTTTCTATAAGTGCTATATCTTTTTGTGTGTTTACAGTTATCTCGATATGATCACTCTTTCTTTTTGTACTAACATAAGTGCTTTGAGGGTTTAATTTCAATCCTTTGATAGCTTTTAACCGTTTACCACTCTCTTTTTCTTTAAAATTTGGAAAATGTCCAAAGTATGCTTTAAGAGTTTCTCCTGAGCGTTCTAGCCATAATTGGTGAGCAAATATTTGCGTTGCAAAACTAAGTATTATAAAAACTGTTAATAAGATTTTTTTCATTTTTTTTCCTTTAATTAAAATATATATTTAAATGAGAGACGGATGTCTCTACCGCATTCTTCAACAAAACTTCCATCAGCTCCTTCAAAAGATGTTTGTGCATAGTACTCTTTATCAAACATATTATTGACAGCTAAATTTATTGTGAGGTTTTTAAGTGACTTTGGTTTATACTGAGCTTGGATATCATGTAAGATATAACCTTTTCTTTGAGTAGAAGTTGAGGGTAAATCATCAATGGCACTTACAGAAGTAAGTGTATATCCTATTTGGATTTGAGGATTTATAGCCCAAATATTATCAAATTTTAGAGTGTCTCCAACAGAGCTTGCTGTTCTCCTCTCAGCTATAATGATATTTCCATCAGCATCTTTTGTATTTACATGTAAAAAGCTTAATGATGTTTTAAAAGATTCTAATTTCCAACTTGCTTTTAACTCATAACCTTTTGAAATAACATCTAATGGATTATTATATATTGCATCAATACGCCATTGTTTACCAGATTTTTCAATAAGATCACTGATGGTTGTTTTAAAAATTGTTCCACCAATACTAAAATCATCACCATTAATAAAAGCGCTTTTTAGGTTATATTTTAAACCACCTTCCATTTGTTTAGAAGTCTCAGGTTTAATATATCCGTTAATTGAGCCATTATATAATGTATCTGGTCTTGTATTTGAAAGCCATTGGATAGGAATAATACTTCCTATTTTTATAGATTCGCTATAATTTGCAAAGGCATTTAATCCTTCAATTATTTCAATATTTAAGCCAAAATTTGGTGAAATTTCATTTCCATCAAAAGATTTATTTGTGCCATAATCAACATTGTATTCATCTAATCTTAGTCCATAATTTAAAGTAACAATATTATAATTTGTACTACCTTGTAGAAAAAGACCTAGTGTTTCTGAAGTATTAGTTGAAGCACCTTTTGTAATACCATCTTCGACATTATAATCACCACCAAGTGTATATAAATGGTAAAAGTTACCAGTTTCAAATGTCATAGTGTTTTTAATATTACCACCAATATTTTTACTTGTAACATCAGTATCACTTGTTTTATTTTCATAATTTCGTTTATTGTAATAAAAGTTTGTTTTTAAATCTATCCAATGATTATCTGGATTATAACGATGATCTATTGTATAAGTATCCCTTGTACTAATTATGTGGCTAGCATCTTTACTAGGATCGGGAACACCCATATCACTCCCTTGACCACCACCGAGATAGTACCCATCATTTTCATTATGCATAAAACCAATTTTCAAACTATTGTCTTTGAAATTAAGTAAACTGTATTTCAAAAAGTAATTTTTATCTTCGACGGCTGAATTTAAAGCATCACCACCATCTCCTGTACGATAGTCTTCTTGATTAACACCTGATATATCAAAAATTAATCCACTATAATCATTGATGCGCCCATAGATGGAGGTACCACCACTATATCCATCAGAGGCACTATAAAAGCCACCTCTTATGATAGCACCCATATTTTGATCTTTTAGGAGCATATCTTGTGCATCAATTGTTTCTAAAACAATACTACCACCAAGTGCACCACTACCTGAATCTGCACCTGCTATAGTTGAGACTGCAACACTTTTTAACAAAGCGGGATCAATCCCTCCAATATCTCCTGAATGTTGGAATAGACTTCCCCCTTGTTTGGCTCCATCTATTGTTATGTTAAGATTTGTACCTTCAATTCCTCTTAGATAAATACGCTGGGCATTTCTTGCACCACCACCAACATTTATAGAAGCTTCATTTTTAAAGACATCTTTCATCTCTTTTGCTTGAGTTCGTTCAAGGGTACCTTGCGATATGATTTTTTCCTCGCCAATTCCACTTGAACTCTCTTCAAGTAGTGTAATGCTTTCAAGTGTTACAAATGCATCTGCAAAAAGTATGTTTGGGAGTAAACATAATGATGCCGTTGCTATACTTAAAGAAAAAGACTTTTTTTCGCCATTCATATAATCTCCTAATGATTAATTTTATATTGGCTGGCTGGACAAGTTTAAGTTTAGCTGGCTATGTTGTTTTATTTGTTAACTTATTTTAAATATTATTGGTAAAACGACTTTAGTGTTATTTTTTGGTCTAGGTAATTTTGTATTTTTTAGTTTTAAACCCGCTGATATAGCAGCCTTATCTAATAGTTTTTTACCAGAGCTTTTAGTTAATTTTACATGTAAAAGATTCCCTAAACTATCAATTTGCAATTCTATTGTTGTAGTTCCTTGAAACCCCATTTTTTTTGCGATATGAGGATATATTAGGTTAGCAAGTACTTTATTTCTGATAATGGCAAAGTTAGTTTCAACAAAATTTTTTCTTTGTATACTTTTTGAATGCATATTTGTTGTTTGAATTGGATTTTTAACTTTTTTAGGTTGTACTTTTACTTTTTTCTTGGGTGTAACAATCTTTTCATTTGTAGTTACAAGTTCTTTAGTCTCTAGAGTTTTTTCAACTCTTTTTTCAACTACTTTTTTTGCTATAAGATTATTAGGTTTTATAATTTTTTTCACAACTTTAGGTTTTTTTTCTAATATCTTTTTCACTGTTTTTGGTTTTATAACTTTTTTTACAATTTCTTTTTTTTTGATCTCTTTTGTAGGCTGTTCCAAATTTTTTTTTGGAATTTGTACTATAGATAAATCAACACTTATTGGTTGATTGACGGTAGCAACTTTTTTAGTCTCTTCTTTAAAAAAAATGACAGCCCCTACTAAAGAAGAATGTATAAATAGGGATAATATAATCCATTTTAGTTCTGTGTATTTAGTGAGTTTATTCATTGTAATTTGTCCATATTAATTTCAAACTTACTTGGTTAAGATAAGTTTATTATCTTTTGTTACTCTTAAAATATACACAGAGCTATTGTGAATTATTTTAATAATTTTTACCTTTGAGTCAAAAAGATCTTTTGTATCTATATGTTTTATACTTTTATTCATTTTGTACCGCCATGTTAATTTTTTCTATTCCTCTGTTTTTTAAAATATTTACAATAAAAACAAAATCTTCATAGTGAGTTAATTTATCTGCTTGTATGAAAACAATATCGTTTTTAGTTACTTCAGTGAGTTTTTTTTCTATCAAATCTCTTTTTATTTCAATGCCATTTATAAAGAATTTGTTTTGATTATTTATAGCTATTTCATAAGAATTTGGCTTGATTTTAGCACTTGAACTTCCATTTGGTAGGGTAAGTTCAATTTTTCCTAATGAAATAAAAGACGAAATAGTCAAAACAATAGTTAGTAGAACTAACATAATATCAATTAGCGGGACTACATTGATCCCCTCAACTTTTTTTAATGAATTCATCTTCCCACTTACTTAATGCAATATCTACTTTTCGTAAAAATCCTCCGTATATTATCGTTGAAGGAATAGCAACAATTAACCCAGCAGCTGTAACCTTTAAAGCAAGCGCTAAACCAACAATGACTTTAGAAGTGTCAAGTGCCCCACCGCTTAAACCTATATCATAAAATACAACCATAATTCCTCCAACTGTACCTAATAGGCCTACATAAGGAGCATTGGAACCAATTAATGAAATAATAGTAAGGTTATTTGTAAGTTCTCTTTCTAATAAGTTTTTATTTATATAATCTTTTACATGTAAAGATTTATAAAAAAATAAACGCTCTAAAGAATAACCTAAAACGAGAATACTCATAAATAACAATACACCTAAAATACCATAATCTACAATGAGTTTTATATCTTCCATATCACCTACTTAATAATATTAATTAAAAGATTGTATTATAATTCAACTTAAATAATTATGAATATGATATTCTTTATCATTTTCAATCGTATAGCTTCAGAAATTTTATACGATTGAAAATATAATATCAGGGATACTTTAGACATATATACTTTTGTTATGACTATAATTGCTAATTAATAACTAAATAACTCGGCTTTAATTGATAGGAGTTTAAATATCTTTAGTGTTCACAGAACTAAATGAACCTTTTTGCTATTGTCTTAAAAAGAAAATGAATAAGCACCCAACTTTTAAAAACTCATTGTAAAATTTTAATATTTTTTGTTTGGTAAAGATGTAATGAAGAGATTAAGATTGAGGAGGTAGTAAAAATTTTATTTACACTAAGAATATTGTTTTATGATAACAATCCAAATAGTCCGTCATTCTAAAACAACTAAAGTAAAAAAATTAATTTAAACTAGCTTTGTCCGTTAGCACAATTGACACATATGGTAGATTCTGGAACAATGCAGAGTCTACCATATGGTATCTCTTCTTCACAAATACTACAATTTCCATAATTTTCATTGTCAATTTTAGTAAGAACAAAGGCGATTTTTTTGAGGCGAATTTTTGCTTTTTCAAGAACAGCTTGATTGAGACTTTTTTCTTGCATCGCATCGAGTCTCGTTAGTCGTCCTAAAGAACAATCTGGAGCTATTGGGGCAGTTTTTATCTCAAGTTCTTCTATCTCATGAAGTATTTCATTTTTTGTTGTAAGTATAATCTTTTTGAGCTCTTCTCTTTCTTTGTTATCCATAAACTATACTGCGACTTTTAGGTGTCTCAAAAAACTCAACTCGAGATACATTGACATTTATTTTTTTCATTTTTTCTTGAACTATTTTTAATAGCCATGCAGAAATATTTTCACTTGTAGGAACAAAATCTACGATAATATACCCTTCATACATCTCAAAAAGATGTTCAGGTTTTCCTTTTAGTATTTCTAAATCAGGTCTTTTGTAGTTTTCTTTACATGTAATAAGGTTTTGTTTATCTGCAAAATCAGGAAGTAAGGTTCCAAAAAGTGGATCGTTGATATCTATGATGAACTTGTGGTCTAAAGTTTTATCTAAAAAGATTTTAAACCAGTTGAGATGATGAAAGTCAGTCACCATGCCATCTACGAGTTTGTCACTACTAAGATAGACTATGAGACGGCCTTGATGCCCATGAAGATGACGACAAGCAAGACAGCTATCCATAGAAAATTCCACATCTAGAGTTTGTGACCATACTCTGTGCCCATAACAAAAATCAAACTGCTTAGATATTTCCCATTTCATAATAACTTCTCCTTTAATTCGACATTATAACAAAATGAGTTTAAATAGCCTGTTAATTAGACTTAGGAAGATTTTTCTTTTGAAGAAGTATAGATTAAGCGTAAATATTTAAAAGGTTGTCTGAATTTTCTATTTTTGGCACCTCTTTTGTTAATGTTTCTTGAAAAGCTTTTGAATCAGCAAAAGTCTTACTTTCATTTGTTGTGTTTGCTTGTGATTGCTCTGTTGTGTTTGTAGTGCTTTGTTCACTACTTGAAGTAGTATCCAATCTTCCAATTTGAACTTGATTTGAATATGGGGATTGGAATACATACTGTTTTGACATACCTGAAACTTGCATGGCTTCCCCTTTCGTATCTTTATACATACAATATTACCATAATTTTAAAATTTTTTCTTTAATATTGCAACAAAAAGAAAAATTAAATAGAGATATTTTAAAAAAGTAACAGTATTGAAAGTCGATATTTAAGGCATTTTTGATACTTGTTTTTTTTTAAGATTTTTTTTAGCAAATTTATTTCATTTTTAGATTATAATTTCTATGTAGAATTAGCAATTTAAGTAAAAAGAGGTTTGAGAAAACTTTGTTAAAGCATTGGTCGTGTCTTACAATAGTTTTTAAAAACATGTTGTACTCTTTTAAAAGAGTACTTTTATACTAACAATTAAACTTGTTTATTGTTAAATTATAGGAGTATAAGTGTTTAAGTACATATTTACAGCATTGATGATTTCTCAATCATCAACGAATGAGCAAGAAAGATTTTATGACAAATGTATGTCGCAATGTGACCATGATTTTAAGGAAATGATATGAACTCTGTAATATATGAGTTAAGAGCAAATGATATTAAAGAGGAAGATATTGAAATCATTATGTCTAGAGTAAAAAATAGAATTTCTGATGAAAATTTAGATATAGAGCTCCAAAGACTTGGTTATGGCAAAGTCTTTACTGTAGATTATGATGATTACGATGAAGATAGTGATTATGATGATTTTGAGTTGATGCAAAAACCTGGAAAATTTAACGAGTATGATTAATCCAATTTAAGATATAACTTTTCTAAAGTATTTTACTCTGTGTTAAATTCATATTAGATATTATGTCAGATAGAATTTAAATAGAGGTTTATATGTTAAAAATAGTAGAATTTTTTTACTCGATACAAGGAGAAGGAAGCTTTTCTGGATTTCCTTGTATCTTTATTCGTTTACATGGATGCAACCTTTCATGCTCTTTTTGTGATGAGGATTTACACACTGGAGCATATGAAAGTATATCAAATGAAGAAATGATTCAAAGGATAGAAGATTTTCCTTCTAAGCATGTAGTGATTACAGGTGGAGAGCCATCTTTAAATAACATCAATGACTTTATAGATGCTTTACATGTAAAGGATTATCATGTAGCTATTGAGACTAATGGCTACAAGTTTGAACACATAAAAAATGCAGATTGGATAACATACTCACCAAAAGATTGGGACTCTTTACATGTAGAGGGATTTAATGAGTATAAGTTTATAGTAAACAAGAATTCAGATATAGAAAAAATCTTACATGTAAATAAGAACAAATCAATCTACATACAACCAGAGAATTTCAAAGATAAAATAAACAAAGAAAATACAGATTACTGTATAGAGTTAGTCAAAAAGTACCCTCATTTAAGACTGAGTGTGCAACTACATAAGTATTTAGGCGTAGAATAATGATTAGAGGACAGATAAATGAGTAGTGCGTTAATAGTTTTTAGTGGAGGACAAGATAGTACGACTTGTCTTGGTTGGGCAAAAAATAGATTTGATGAAGTTGAGACTTTGACATTTGATTATGGACAGAAACATAGAGTAGAGATTTATCAGGCAAAAAAGATTGCAGAAGCTTTAGGCGTAAACAATTTTGTACTAAATATCAACGCATTTTCGCAGCTAAATGACTCAGCTTTAATTGATGGGAGTTTAGATATCTCAAGTGCTCACCGAACAAAGCCAAATCTTCCTGCTTCATTTGTTCCTAACCGTAATGCTATATTTTTTACACTAGCTCATGCATATGCACAAAAACTTGGAATTAAGAATATTATTGTGGGAATTAATCAAACAGACTATTCTGGCTATCCTGATTGTAGACAAAATTTTATCGAAGCCTTGGAGCTGTCTTTGAACCTTGGCAGTGAGTCAGAGATAAAGTTTCACTATCCACTCATGCACCTTACAAAAGGTGAAACTTTTAAGATGAGTGAGGAAGAGGGTATCTTAGATACAGTTATAGATGAATCACATACTTGTTACAATGGTGATCATAATACTAAAAACGCATGGGGATATGGCTGTGGAGAATGCCCTTCATGTATCTTACGACAAAAGGGCTGGGAAGATTATAAAAAAACTTTGCATTAAGGCAGGTATGCTATATTTTTTATGAAAATTAAAGAGGTAATATGGATTTTTTAGAAGTACTTGAAAATAAAAAAGTTTTATATGCAGAAGATGAAGAGGGCATCAGAAAAAATGTAGCCGACATTTTAGAGTTGTTTTTCAATACCGTTTTTGTAGCAAATGATGGGCTAGATGCACTTGATATCTATGAAACACAAAAGCCAGATATTATTATAGTAGATATATGTATGCCAAAAGTAGATGGTTTAGATGTTATAAAACAGATACGAAAAGAGAATAAAAAAATCCCTATTATCGTTCTTAGTGCTCATAAAGATGAAAAATATCTTTGGAGAGCAGTAGAGCAAAAAATAAGTAAATATCTTATCAAACCATTTGATAAGGAGATGTTTTTACATGCTTTAAATGTCTGTGCAATGGAGTTGGTTGATTATGAATTTAAGATTCATATAGGTAAAGATGGCTTGTATGAACCGTGCAAAAAAATCGTTACATGTAAAGAAGAGGCTATTCAGCTGTCAAAAAATGAGAGCCGACTTTTAGAGTATTTTATATCGAGGGCAAATCAAACAGTCACTTTTGATGATATTGCATGCCATCTTTGGGGATATGAAGAGACAAACAAAGACGCAATCAAATCACTTATAAAAGAAGTTAGAAAAAAAATAGGTAAAGAGACGATTAGAAATCTCTATGGTATAGGATATATCTTTGAAAATTGAGTTGAAGTTTTTACACAATAAACTCTCTACAAAAACAAAAACGATAGTATTAGTTTTAGGCATATTTGTTCTTCTCTCACTTGTATTTATATACCTAAGATTTTTAGATACAAAAAACTTTATTATTGATAGTCAAAATTTTTATGCGGATAGAGTCAAATCAGTTTATACAGAAAGTGTAAAAAGAACTTCAGTTTTTTATACAAATAGAGGATATGCAAATCTTAATTCATTTGGTATTATCAACGCTTTAGAAAATAGAGATGAAAAAAAGTTAGCTGAATTGTCGAAATTTAGATGGAAAGTTTTAAAACAAGAAAATAAATATCTTAAAAACATGACTTTTTATAACGATTCGGGAAAGCTTTTAACTTTTCTAGGTGAAAAACCAGATTTACAGATATTACCTCAAAAAATAGATAAAAAGAACTCGCACAATGGTTTTTGGGTCAACGAGAGTTTTAGTTATAAGGTTTTTATCCCTTCACCAAAAAAAGGTTTTTTAGTTTTTAGTATAGATCCCAAATACTTTTTAGCCGAGATTATTAAGCTCACGGGATTTAAAGGATTTATCCAATTAGAAAATTTTCAAACACTCTATCTTAATGACTTTGAAGAGCAAAATGATAAGCTTTTTCTTGAGTACTTAAGACAAAAAGAAAAACAAGATAATCATGCTAAAAGGTCTATTATTGGTAATGACCTTTATATAATTCATCAGATAGGAGCCCAAGCATATGGGGATATCTCTAAGATAAAAACTGTTTTTTTTCAAAACATAACTTCTGGACAAAAAAGACTATATAGAGCAATCTATGAGAGTATATTTATCGTTTTGATGTTGGGAGTTATTGCTAGTATAGCACTGCATTATGGATTTGAAGTGCTTATTAGAAGGCTTGAAGAGACAAATAAAAAGTTAAAAGAACAAGAAGAAGAGTTAAAACAGTTAAATGCAAATCTAGAGATAAGAGTTGAAGAAGAGACTAAAAAGCGGTTAATCAATGAACAAGAAGCAAAAGAAAAAGAGAGAATGCTCATACATCAAAGTAAATTAGCAAGCATGGGGGAAATGATAGGAAATATAGCACATCAATGGAGACAACCCTTGACACAATTAAGTACTATTTTAATT
>Ga0193959_1000678_pt1 | contig 13871 bp, 16 predicted proteins | sample FB_2_MG_FD_140333 | JGI IMG/M metagenome (GOLD analysis project Ga0193959, IMG submission 140333) | Microbial mat bacterial communities from the Broadkill River, Lewes, Delaware, United States - FB_2_MG | ecosystem: Environmental > Aquatic > Freshwater > River > Microbial mats | place: USA... | reverse complement strand
TTTTTATTTAAAATTTATTAAATTTTATTCCTTAATCATCGCAATATGAGGAATACCATCTTCCAAATATTCTTCACCTATTTGAATAAAACCATGAGAATTATAAAACTTTCTTAAATAAGTTTGAGCTGATATTTTTATAGATTTCACATTAAAATTATCTTCAATTGCTTTTATTGAATTTTCAATAATTACATGCCCATAACCATATTTTCTTTCATTTCCTGCAACCACAACTCTCCCAATACTCGCCTTTTCAAAATAATCTCCCGGTTTAAAAATTCTTGTATAAGCCACTACTTTATCATTTTTTAAACCAATAATATGAAGGGCTTTTTGATCTTTAAAATCTAAATCCTGATAAACACAATCTTGTTCTACAACAAATACTTCACTTCGTAATTGTAATATAGCATATAATTCATTTGTTGTTAATTCTGAAAATTCTTTAACAATGACTTCTAACATATTAATCTTGTATAATAATTTCTTTTAAATCGTCTCGGTTAAATTCTGGCTGTAAATTTGAATGATGAATATCAAATTTTTTATGTAATATTTCTTCTACTTGTTCACATACTAAATCAAAATCTGATAATTTAATATCTTCGTTAAATTCAATATGTGCTTCAAAATGACAATCATGATCATTTAATTGCCAAATATGAACATGATGTACATTTTTTATTCCTGATACCTTTGAAACTTCATTTACAACTTCATCAATTTTAATATGACTCGGTGTAAATAACATTAATATTTTTAATGAAGTTATTAAAATATTCCAGCTTATGTAAATTAAGTATACTGAAATCATGAGCGTTAATATAGCATCAATCCAATAAATTTGATAGTATTTCATTAGTAAACCACCAATTAAAACAGCTACTGAAGTAAGCATATCTGATAATAAATGTAAATATGCAGATTTCATATTTATATTATCTTTTGCATCATTTTTTAATAATAATACGCTAAATCCGTTAGCTAGAATACCTAATACTGCCAACCAAATAACCAATTCAGAATTAATTTCAGTAGGATTATTAAAACGTTCAAAGGCTTCTATTCCTAAAAAAATAGCAATTACAACCAATGACATTGCATTGATAAAAGCTGCAATTATTTCAGCTCTTTTATATCCAAAAGTTGATAGTCTTGTTTGCTTTTTTCTATTTACTAAAATATTAGCTACATAACTTATAACCAATGAAATAACATCAGAAAAATTATGAACAGCATCTGAAATTAAAGCTAAACTTCCAGAAATAAACCCTCCAATTAATTGAGCAACCGTAATTACAATATTTAATACAATTGATATTAATAAATTTTTACCTGAAAGAGTAGGATGATTGTGAGAATGATTGTGGCTCATATGATAAATTTTATATCACAAAATTACGTCTTAAATTTACGCAACTTTGTTGCAAACATCACATATACCTTTAATAATTAATTCACTTGAACTAATTTTAAAATTTGGTAAGGTTAATTTTGGAACTAAAATACTATTTACACAAGTTGTAGTTTCACATTTTTCACAATAAAAGTGTGGATGAACATCTATATGATGATCTGCTTCACAAGTAATTTTACATATAGCATATTTGGTGGAAGAGGTTCCATCATTAATTTTATGCACCAGTGCTTTATCTTCAAATGTTTTTAAAGTTCTATATAAAGTAGTTCTTTCAGAGTAATAAAAATTTTCTTCTAATTGCGGTAAACTTATGGCTGATTTTTGTTCTAAAAAAAACTGCAATACGAGAATACGCATTGCAGTTTTTTTAATATTTTTTTTATCTAAAAGAGTTGATATTTCTTTATTATAAGACATGTTAACAACATTTAGTTGGTATTTTTTCTACTCTATTTTGATGACGTCCACCTTCAAATTCAGTAGTTAAAAATACTTCAACAAATCCTAATGCTTGTTGTAATGAAACAAAACGTGCAGGAATACTTAAAATATTAGCATCATTATGTAAACGAGTTAATTCAACCAACTCATTATTCCAACAAAGTGCAGCTCTTACATTTTGATGTTTATTAGCAGTCATCTGAGCTCCATTCCCACTTCCACAAATAATAATACCATATTTAGCTTCACCACTTTCAACAGCATCTGCAACCGGATGTATAGCATCTGGATAATCCATACTATCATTAGTATCGGTTCCAAAGTTTAAAACTTTAATACCTTTGCTTTCCAATTGCTTTATAATTTCAAATTTGTACTCAGTTCCAGCGTGATCATTTCCTATTGCAACTACCATAAAATTGTTTTTGTTAATAAGTTTAGACTGCAAAAGTACAAAATCACCGTTATTAACAGGAAAAAAAGTAATTGTTAATAGTAATTTTTAAAATCTTGATTTACAAAAGCTTTAAATTTAATTAACAATGTGAATAAGTTTAGGCTATAAAAAGAAAACTATTTTTTGATTATTAATAATTAATCACTAATACATAAACAGCAATCAAATAAACAAATTTATTTATTGATTTTTAAAAAGAAGTTATTAACGTATTAAAGTATGGTTATAAACATTTATAAACAGTTTATTTATTCAAAATAGTAGTTAACTAACAGTATTAACAGATTGTTTATAACCTATATGATTTTATTGATTTTAAAGGAATTAAAATATTATAACTTGTTAATATCTGCTAATAAGTGATAAATCAAAATTTAAATTAACAAAGTTATTGTACATATTAACACTATATAATAACAAAAAATATTTTTTTAAATTTTAAATAAATCTTTCTATATATATTATATATGTTAATAAAGTTAAAAACTATAAACTAATAGAAACTTTTAAAATAGTTGGAGTAGTAGAAACAGTTTCAATACGATCTTCTGAAGAAAAAGAATTATTAATACTTCTCACAGTAAAATATATTCCTATAAAGAAAATAAGTAAAAAGAAGAAAATAATTTTATATAACCGTTTCATTGTAATGCTATTGTATGTTAAAAAGACGAGTTATTTTAACATTTGTTACAATTTTATTAAGAAAAATTTAACTTTTTTTAACTGGTACTATAAAACTTATGGCATTTTCTATCATTGAAACTTTAAAATTTCCTGAACCTATTAACTCTCCATCAGCCTGTATATAAGTCTTTCTGGAGTCTAAAACCTTAATATCAATACTTGAAGTTTTGTAGTTATTAACAAGTTTATGGTTTGTTATATTACCGTTGAATAAACCTTTTAAATTCCCTAAAATATTAAATAAATGAACTTTATGAATGTGTGAAATATCAAATAATCCATCCGTAGGATGTGCATTTTTAGTTAGTTGCATGCCTCCACCAGAATATTTACATATGCCAATAAGTAACATTAATGTTCTTTCTTTAATTAAAATATTATTAAATTTAATTTCAAGCTTGGCTTTTTTATAGCTGGCTAAACTTACAATAGCACCGGCTAAATATGCTAAAAAACCTAAATTTTTAAACTTATGAACTTTATTAACAACATAACCATCAAATCCTATTCCGGCTAAATTATTAAAGTAAATTATTTCACTTTTTTTTGCTAGTGTAATTTTACCAATATCTTGTTTTAAAGAGTTTCCACCTTTTATGATTTCAATGGCTTTTTTATAATCTTTAGATATGTGATATGTTTTTATCCAGTCGTTTCCAGTTCCAATAGGTACAATTCCTATTTCAATTTCTGAAAAAATTGCGGGTGTTATGTATAAAATTCCATTAACAATAGTGTGTAAGGTTCCATCGCCTCCAACGCAAATAAATTTCCTAAAACCATTTTCTACGGCTTGTTTAATTAAATCTAAGGCATGGTTTTTATGTTTAGTAATTGCAAATTCAAATGAAAATTCTTGTGTTTGTAACTCAGTAAAAATTAATGGCCATTTTTTTTTAGCTGCTCCGTTTCCTGAAACTGGATTTACAATAACAAACCATTTTTGCGACATAGATTAAAATTTTAAAAAACAACGCAAAGTACAAATTGTAGCTTATATAACCATTTAATAACAGCTTCAACTATAAATATTTGTACTTTTGATTGAAATTAATAAATATTGAATGTCGAAAAAAAAGAAAATTTATAAAAAGAAGGGGAATGTTGTTAAGGATTTAACTCGAAAAATATTAAAATTATTAAATCAGTCTCCTAATAAAAGCTTTAATTATAAGCAAATATCTTCTAAGTTAGAATTAACTGATGCAAATGGTAGAAATCAAATAATTCAGAAATTAGAAGAACTTAAAGGTCAACAAAAAGTTGAAGAAGTTGAAAGAGGAAAATTTAAAGTTATTCCTTTAGATAAATATTATATTGGAACGATTGATGCTACTACAAATGGAAATGGATATTTTATTTGTGATGAATTAGAGCATGATATATACATACCAGCCAGAAACTTAAATAAAGCTTTAAATAAGGACACCGTAAAAATTTATAAATACAATAGAAGAAATAGTAAAAAAGAAGAAGGTGATGTTGTAGAAATTATAAAACGTTTTAAAACTGAATTTGTTGGAGTTCTACAGTTAAATAGAAATTTTGGTTTTGTTGTTCCAGATGATTCAAAAATGTATGCCGATATTTTTATTCCACAAAATAAATTAAGAGGAGCTGAAGATGGTGTTAAAGTATTGGTAGAAATTACAGATTGGCCAGATAAATCTAAAAATCCTTTTGGTAAAATAAAAGAGGTTTTAGGTATGCCTGGAGATCATGATACTGAAATTCATTCGATACTTTTAGAATATGGATTGCCTTATAAATTTCCTGAAAATGTTGAGGCAGAGGCAGCAACAATTCCTTTAGAAATTACTGAAGATGAAATAGCAAAAAGAAGAGATATGCGTAAAGATTTAACCTTTACTATTGATCCTAAAGATGCAAAAGATTTTGATGATGCCTTATCATTTGAAGTCTTAGAAAATGGAAATTATGAAATTGGAATTCATATTGCTGATGTATCACATTATGTACAAGAAAAAACTATTTTAGAAGAAGAAGCTTATACCAGAGCAACTTCTGTTTATTTAGTTGATAGGGTAGTACCTATGTTGCCAGAAGTTTTATCAAATGGTGTTTGTTCCTTGAGACCAAATGAAGAAAAATTGACTTTTTCTGCTGTATTTGAAATGAATGAAAAAGCACAAATTGTAAATAAATGGTTTGGTAGAACTATAACATATTCCGATAAACGTTTTGCTTATGAAGAAGCACAAGAAATTATAGAAACGGAATCAAATCAAATATCAAAGGAAATTTCTATAACCGATAAAGCTTATATAGTTGCACCTGAAATTGTAACGGCAATTTTAAAATTAAATGAATTAGGAAAAAAACTTCGTAAGAAGCGTTTAAAGGAAGGTGCAATTACTTTTGATAGAGTAGAGGTTAAATTTAATTTAGATAAAAATGCAGAGCCAATAGGTGTCTTTTTTAAAGAATCTAAAGATGCTAACAAACTTATTGAAGAATTTATGTTGTTAGCTAATAAGAATGTGGCTGAATTTATTGGTAAACAAAAAGGTGTTCCAAGTAAGAACACTTTTGTTTATCGTGTGCATGATGAACCTAATTTAGATAAATTAAATGCGCTTCAATCTATTGTATCTAAGTTTGGTTATAAGAATAAAATTGATACTCAGGATAAAAAAACAACGTCATCATCATTAAACCAGTTATTGAAAGATGTACATGGAAAAGGTGAAGCTAATATGATTGAAACTTTAGCAGTTAGATCTATGAGTAAAGCCGAATATACTACTGAAAATATTGGACATTATGGTTTAGCTTTCGATTATTATAGTCATTTTACTTCACCAATTAGAAGATATCCTGATGTGATGACTCATAGATTATTACAACATTATTTAGACGGTGGAAAATCTCCAAAAGCTGAAGTTTATGAAGAAAAATGTAGACATTCATCTGAAATGGAATATTTAGCTTCAAGAGCAGAAAGAGATTCTATAAAATATATGCAGGTAAAATATATGGATAAACACAAAGATCAAGAATTTGAAGGTGTTATTTCTGGAGTTACTGAATGGGGTATTTATGTAGAAATTATTGAAAATAAATGCGAAGGAATGTGTAGAATTCGTGAAATTAAAGATGACTATTACATTTTTGACGAAAAGCAGTTTGCCCTGGTTGGTCAATCAACTAAAAATATGTATCAGCTTGGAGATCATGTTTTAATAAAAGTTAAACATACCGATTTAGAAAGAAAACATTTGGATTTTACTTTATTAAATAAGATTAGTAAATAATTAACCTATAAAGGCACAATTATTGTTTAATTGGGTTGTTATAGATTCAAAATATATTTTAAAATGAAAAAACTGGCAGTATTACTTATGTTTTCTTGTTCAATATTATTTGCTCAAGAACCAATTACTAAAAATTTAGGAGACTTTAATTCATTAAAAGTTTTTAACGGCTTAACTGTTGAATTACAAAAATCAAATACTTCAAAAATTGAAATTACAGGTTCAAAATCTGAAAATGTAACTGTAAAAAATTCAAATGGAATTTTAAAAATAAGACTAAAATTTCCTGAAAGTATTATGGTTGAAGATGTAAAAATTAAATTGTTTTATAATGATAATATTGATGTGTTAGATGCTAATGAAGGGGCAAAAATATTTTCTGATCAAATTATAAAACAGCAACATTTAGAAGTTAAAGTTCAGGAAGGTGCAAGTATTAATTTACCTGTTGAAGTAAAATATTTGACTGTAAAAGCAGTTTCAGGTGGAATTATTGAACTAACAGGTGCAATTAAAAATCAAACTATTGAAGCTACAACTGGTGGTATTTATGAAGCTTATAACTTAAATAGTAAGGAGTCTTTTGTAACTGCTGCATCTGGGGCGAGAGTAGAAATTAAAACTTCTGAAGTATTAGATGCAAAAGTTCGTTTTGGTGGAACAATTTTTTATAAAGGAACTCCAGAAGTATTGAAAACAAAAAAGATAATAGGTGGAACTATTAAAAACAAAAACTAGTAAAAGTGAGTTTTATAAAAGTTACCATTGGTTCTGAATTAATTACTATCTTTGTATCTTAAAATTTTAAAAAATGAATGCATTACATATTTTTTTAGGAATGGTTGGCCCTTGGCAATGGATTATTATTGGCTTGGCAATTTTATTATTATTTGGTGGTAAAAAATTACCAGAATTAATGAAAGGTCTTGGTGGTGGAATTAAAGAATTTAAGAAAGCTACTAAAGAAGAGGATGAAGAAGATGATAAAAAAGTAGAAGATAAAAAGTAGTTAATACTTGATAATATAAAAAAACCTGAATTTTTAAATTCAGGTTTTTTGTTTTATATGACTTAATACTTAATATTTTACGGCAGTTCCAGATGCTGTTACCATTAACATTCCTCCATTTGGACCTACTGTTTCATAATCTAGATCAATTCCAATAACAGCATTAGCTCCTAATCTCATAGCTTGTTCCTGCATTTCTTTTAGAGCGGTGTCTTTAGCTTCTCTTAAAACTTTTTCATAAGATCCAGATCTACCTCCAACTATATCTCTAATACCTGCAAAAAAGTCTTTAAAAATATTAGCACCAATTATAGTTTCACCTGTAACGATACCTAAATAATCAGTTACTTTATGAGTTTCTAAGTTGTTTGTAGTAGTTAATATCATTATTTCTTAGATTTTTTATTATCAGTTTCTGTTTCACTTATTTTATTTGCAGCTACCAAACTAGTTACCATATCATTTAACATACTGCTAGCAGCATTCGGATTGTTTGGTAACAAAATTAAGTTTGATTTTGTATCAGATCCAATACTTTGTAAAGTATCATAATGTTGTGTAATTACAATTAGTGCAGAGGCTTCCTGGCTGTTAATACCAGCATTATTTAATACATCTACACTTTCTTCTAAACCACGAGCAATTTCTCTACGTTGATCAGCAATACCTTTACCTTGTAATCGTTTACTTTCAGCTTCGGCCTTTGCTCTTTCAACAATTAAAATACGTTGCGCATCTCCTTCATGTTGTGCAGCAATTTTTTCACGGTCAGCTGCATTAATACGGTTCATGGCAATTTTCACATTTTCATCAGGATCAATATCAGTAACTAATGCTTTTATGATATCGTATCCATAATCAAGCATTGCTTCTTTTAAATCACGCTGAATGGCCAATGCAATTTCTTCTTTCTTTTCAAATACATCATCTAGTATCATTTTAGGAACTTCGGCTCTTACCACATCAAAAATAAAGGCAGTTATTTGCTCATCTGGGTTTTGAAGTTTATAAAAAGCATCATATACATGGTTTGGTCTAATTAAAAACTGGACAGATATTTTAAGGTGAACAAAAACATCATCTTGTGTTTTAGTTTCAACAATAACATCTAATTGTTGAACACGTAAACTAACACGACCTGCAACTTTATCAATTAATGGTATTTTAAGTTGTAAACCTGGATTTCTAGTACTTTGAAATTTACCAAATCTTTCAATTACTGCAATTGTTTGTTGTTTTACTGTGAATAGTCCTGATACAACAAGTACAAGAACTATAAAAAGGGTAATATAAGTTCCAATCATTTTTCAATTTTTTTTAAAGGTTAATGAATCAAATAAAGGTACAATGTTTTAATAAAAGAAGTTAAGCATTGTAATTATATGTTGTTAAATTTTTTAAAATGTTACACTACATTAAATTTAGTGCATAAAAAAAGGAGCAAATAGCTCCTTTTATATTTTTTAAATTGTAAAATTATAATTTATCTATTGTGTTTTTTAGTCTTTCAACGGTTGCAGATTTTCCAATCATTTCAGCAATATCAAATAGGTGAGGGCCTTTCATTGCACCAACTAAACTTAATCTAAAAGGTTGCATTACTTTTCCAAATCCTATTTCTTTTGAAGTAATCCATTCTTTAACAATTGTTTCAATATTTAAAGAACTAAATTCTTCAATATTTTCAATAACAGCAATTAATTCATTCATTAAATATGGAGTTCCTTCTTTCCAGTTTTTCTTAGAGGCTTTGGCATCATATTCAGTTGGAACTTCAAAAAAGAAATTACTTAAATCCCAAAAGTCTGAAATAAAGACAGCTCTTTCTTTAATTAAAGAAACCACTTTAGTAATGTATGCTTTGTCTTTATCTATTCCTTTTTCTACTAATACTACAGTAAATAAATCAGCTAATTCTTCATTAGATTTTAACATCATATATTGTTGATTGAACCATTTAGTTTTGTCTGGACTAAATTTAGCACCACTTTTACTAACACGATCTAAAGAGAATGTTTTACACAATTCTTCTAAAGTGAATATTTCTTGTTCAGTACCAGGATTCCATCCTAATAAAGCTAGCATATTTATAAAGGCATCAGCGAAATAACCATCTTCTCTATAACCGCGAGAAACTTCGTTTGTTTTTTCGTTGTTATATTCTAATGGAAATACAGGAAAACCAAGTTTATCACCATCACGTTTGCTTAATTTACCTTTACCTACTGGTTTTAAAATCAATGGTAAATGTGCAAATTCAGGTGCTTCCCATCCAAGAGCTTCATATAAAGCAACATGTAAAGGAACTGAAGGTAACCATTCTTCACCACGAATAACATGACTAATTTCCATTAAATGATCATCTACAATATTTGCTAAATGATAGGTTGGCATACCATCGCTTTTAAACAAAATTTTATCATCTAATAGATCTTTTTTAAAGGTAACTTGACCTCTAATTAAGTCGATAGTAGAAATTGTTTGTTCTTCACTTTCAGGTTCATACATTTTAAAACGAACTACATATTTATCACCATTAGCAATACGTTGTTCAACTTCTTCTTTAGAAAGAGAAACAGAGTTGGTTAATTTTGCTCTGTTATGCCAGTTGTATATAAAAGTCTTTCCCTTTTCTTCATGATCTTTTCTGTGGAAATCTAATTCTTCAGCCGTATCAAAACAATAATAAGCTTTTCCTTTAGCTATAAGTTCTTCAGCATATTGCTTGTATAAATCTTTACGTTCAGATTGACGATAAGGTCCAAATTTTTCATTTTTACCTGGTCCTTCATCATAAGGAATATTACACCAGTTTAATGCATCAACAATATATTGTTCAGCGTTTGCAACATAGCGAGTTTGATCGGTGTCTTCAATTCTTAAAATAAAAGTACCATTATGTTTTTTGGCAAATAAATAATTAAAAAGGGCAGTTCTTACACCACCTATATGTAATGGTCCTGTTGGACTTGGAGCAAATCGTACTCTAACGTTGTTCATTTTTATCTGTGTTTTAAAGTGCAAAGATAATTTTTCAACAGGAATATGTAAGTTTTTAACAAAAAAAAGGCTGCTCGAAAGCAACCTTTAAAATCAGCCCAATAATTGATTTTAAATACCCTTTGAATTTAATCAAAGAATTTCTTAGTGTGGGGTAGTAAGAACGACGACATTATTTATTTTCTAATCGGAAAGTATTATCATAATTTTTTAATGTTTCCGATCCTTGTATTACTTTATTGATGAAATAAAAATTTAAACTAACAACTATTAAAATAAACAATCCTGTTAATAGTTTTTTACGATTTATGAATTGCATTAGTTATAAAATTAATATTGGGATATCTATTTCAAAAGTAGTTTATTAGCGGAGTAATTGAATAGGGATAAACCCTAATTATTATAGGGGGAATTTCCCCTATTTATTATTTATCAAATTTCAATTAAATAGTTAACTTTAGCATTCACTAACAAATTAATTAATATGAAGAGAATTACATCAGCCGAAGCTAAAAAACTGAATCAAGATTTCGTTAAAACTAGAAGCAAGGCAATTAAAAAAGCTATAGGTAAAAATGATGCTTTATCTAGTTGGTTTTCAATTGATGAATTGAAAAATTTTATTTCAGATGTTGAAAAAGAGGGAAAAGATAAAGGAATTACGGTAAATGGAATTCGTGTTTATTTTGGTGCTTACCCAAAAGAAGATAAGGATAAAAAGAAAGATAATATGTCTACTGTATTTTTAGTTCCAACAAAACCATACGCAGGATCCATGCAAAAAGATGGAGTAGATGAAGGTGATGAAGGAGGAAATGATATTGAGGAATTAGGAGGGTTGAATAAAGGAAGTCAAGGAATTCCACCGGATTCTGAATACCCTCAATAAAATTGGATTATTTATTCCTTTTTTACCCAATATTATATACGGTTTTATTAATAATTGGGTTATTGAATTATGATAAAATTAGAAATAGCTTTTATTTAAAACTATTTCTAATTTTTATTGGGTATTCTTTACTTATTGAAATACTAGGATTTCTATTTGGATTTATATTTAGAGTTAATAATCACGTTATATACAATTCTTGGGGGTTAGTAAGTCATTTTTTTTATATGTTTTTCTTTTTAAGTCAAATTAAGAATAAGCCTAGAAGAAAGTTAATAAAATGTTTAATCATTATTTATTTCGTTTTTACAATTGTAGAGGTTTCTTTTTTTACTAATTTTTTGAATCAATTTTTAGTTAAAAACGAAATCATTGGTAGCTTTTTAATAATGATAAGTGTGCTGATGTATTTTTATGAGCTATTAAAAAGTGATAAAATATTAAACCTTAAAGAATCTATGTTTTATTGGATAGGGTTAGGAGTTTTATTGTTCAATGTTGGTTTTATTCCTGCCTATGTAGTTGCAGAGTATATCTCATTTGGAGTTGCTTATAGAATCATTACCTTGATTTTAAACTTGTTAATGGCTGGATGTTTTATAACAGGTTTTATTGTGAGTAAAAAGGAGTATAATTAAACCAACTTAAATGAGATCTATTTTATTTGAATATAGGTATATGGTATTATACTCTATTACATTAATTGTTGGTGTTTTTTACTATGGAAAAAATAAGAATTACATTAGGTTGAGATTATGGTTGTACCTTTTAATTTATTCCTTATTTACTGAGATTAGTGGTTATTATTTTGCAAATATAAGTTGGTTAAGGTTTAACCTTACCAATAATTTATAGGGTTATAAGTGTATTGTTTTTTTTTGATAACTATTGTTGTATTTATTTTCTATTTAGGTCTATAACCAGTTTTAGTAATTGCAGAAATGATTGTTTGGCAGGGAATTTTTAAATACATTGTACTTGCATTAAACTTTAGTATGAATCTTTGTTTTATAATAGGCTTTATAGTTTCAAAAAAAGAATTTAATAATTAATATGGATCAAAAAGAAATTCAAGCATTAGTATTAGTAGTAACTATTATAATTTTAATTCTTGGAATTACATTGATAGTGTTCTTTTCGTATTTTCAAAAGAAAAAAACAGCATATTTGTTAAAACAGCGTGAAATACAGCAACGTTTTGATGAGGAAATAAATAAATCGAAATTAGAAATTCAAGAACAGGCTTTACAAAATATAAGCTGGGAAATACACGACAATGTTGGTCAATTGCTTTCGGTGGCAAAAATGCAATTGAATATGATACAGTATAGTTTACCAGAAAAACAGCAATTACAAATTTCCGAAACTGGTGAAATTATTGGTAAAAGTTTGCAAGAACTACGAGGCTTAGCAAAATCATTGAATCCTGAAACTATTAAAAATAAGGGATTAATTGATTCTTTAAAATTAGAAGTAGAACGTTTTAACAGGTTAAATTTTATTGATGCTAGTTTAAATGTTTCTGATGAAATTTTTAATTTGTCAAATGAAAAGGAAATAATTTTGTTTAGAATTTTACAGGAGTTCTCAAATAATACTTTAAAATATTCCAAAGCAAAGAAATTGTTAATAGAGTTAAATTATAATAAAAAAACCCTCGATATTTGTGCTTCAGATAACGGAATTGGATTTGATATTAAAGACACTTCAAAACAAAATGGTATTGGATTATCCAATATGAAAAGTAGAGCAGATTTAATTGGGGCTAAATTAAATATGGAATCTATTGAAAATGAAGGAACTAAGTTATATATTAGTTGTCCTAAAGAATTGTAAAAATAGCTCAAAAGAAAAAAAAATGAAGCCCATTGATATTATTATAGTAGATGACCACTTGTTATTTTCTCAGGCATTAAATGGATTAATTTCTAATTTAGAAGAGTTTAATGTAATAAAGGTTTTAAATAACGGAAAGGAATTAGTTGATTATTTTTCTAATAATGAAAAGCTACCTGAAATTGTTCTTATGGACATCCAAATGCCAATAATGAATGGTATTGAAGCTACATGCTGGTTAAAAGAAAATAAGCCTTCGGTGAAGGTTTTGGCATTGTCAATGGAATGCGAAGAGACTACTATTTTAAAAATGCTTAGAGCTGGTGCTAAAGGGTATTTACTTAAAGATATTCATCCAAAGATATTGAAACATGCTTTGCTTGAGGTACATAGTAACGGATTTTATTACACCGAAACTGTTACCAATACTTTGTTAAATTCTATAAATGGATCTAAAAATGGAACTTCCATAACTTTTAAAGAAAAGGAATTACAATTTTTAAAGTTATGTTGTTCTGAAATGACTTATAAAGAAATTGCTGGAAAAATGTTTTTAAGTCCTAAAACAATAGAAAATTATAGAGAAGCATTGTTTGAAAAAGTAGAAGCAAAAACTCGTATTGGTTTGGTTTTGTATGCGATTAAAGAAAAAATTGTGATACTATAATTTTATTTTGGTTAATTTTAACCTATAATAGAGGTTAAAATAATAGTATTGAGTGCATATAATAACATATTTGTTAAACTACAACAGTTCATTAAAAAATTCTACATTAATGAATTGATTAAGGGCATTTTGTTGTTTATTTCAACAGGGCTTTTATATTTCATTTTTACTGTTTTTATTGAATATT
>Ga0193959_1000677_pt1 | contig 13887 bp, 10 predicted proteins | sample FB_2_MG_FD_140333 | JGI IMG/M metagenome (GOLD analysis project Ga0193959, IMG submission 140333) | Microbial mat bacterial communities from the Broadkill River, Lewes, Delaware, United States - FB_2_MG | ecosystem: Environmental > Aquatic > Freshwater > River > Microbial mats | place: USA... | reverse complement strand
CTGAGCAAGGGCACCGACACCGGCGCGCTGGTCAAAACACCGATTTTCCGCGCCATGGAAGAAGGCAAGCTGGCCCGTATCGAGGAGCTGACCCGTATCCCGTCGGATGTTCAGGATGCCCTGATCACGATCCTGTCGGAAAAAATGATGCCGATTCCCGAGTTGAACACCTCGGTCATGGCTACCCGTGGCTTCAGCGTCATCGCCACCGCCAACGACAAGGACAAGGGCGTCAACGACCTGTCCAAGGCCCTGTCCCGCCGTTTCAACACCGTGCGACTGGAGTTGCCGGACGACGAACAGACCGAGATCCAGATCGTGGAGCATCAGGTCGGCCGTCTGTGCAAGGCCGAAGACCTGCCGCTACCCATCAACCTGCCGGACGAGATCACACGTGTAGTGCGCATTTTCCGCGAGCTGCGTGACGGCCAGTCCGGCAGCGAGAAGATCGAAAAGCCCAGCGCCACGCTGAGCCCGGCAGAAGCGATTTCGGTGATCAGCCAGGCGATCAGCATGTCAGCCTACTTCGGCGGCGATGACTCCATTCAGGCAGAACATATCGCCAGCGGTCTGGAAGGCGTGGTGGTACGCGAAGCAGAGGATCGCCAGGTATTCCGCAACTATACCGACCGCATCCTGAAAAACCGGGCCGCTGACCGCGACCTGGACGAAGCTCTGCGCCAGATTCTGTGAGCCGGGAGTACCGATGAAACTGGATGATCAGGTACACCTGCTCGGTATCCGCCACCACGGACCGGGTTGCGCCGCCGCGCTGCAACGGGCGCTGGCAGAGCTGCAACCCGATCTGATCCTGCTGGAAGGTGCCAAGGAGCTGGAAGACAGCTGGCAAGACATGCTCAAACCGGATATGAAGCCCCCGGTTGCTCAGCTGATCTATGATCCCAAACAGCCTCGCAACAGCATGATCTACCCTTGGGCGGAGTTCACGCCCGAATGGCAGGCGATGCGCTATGCGGGCGAACAGGGCATTCCGCTGCAGATGATCGACTTGCCTGCGGCGGCCACCTTTGGCCTTGAAGAAGCGGACGACGAGGCGCAGGAAGCCCAGCCGGATGATGCAACATCGGAGGCCACCGCTGAGGCAACCGCCGACACGTTCGAGGACGAGGGCGACGAAGAAGACATGACGCCCGAGCGTCCGTCTCTGAACGGTTTTCTGCGTCAGTGCGGCCTGGCCGACCCCGAAGCCTGGTGGGACCAGACAGTGGAGCATCACCGGGGTGGACTGGACAGCTTTACGGCCATCGCCGAACTGATGCACACGGCACGTCCCAATCCACTGAGCGAGGTCGAAGCCGACCCACGTGAAGCCATCCGTGAAGCCTGGATGCGACGTGAGCTGCGCGCCGCGCGCAAAAGCGCCGAGAATATCGTGGTGATCTGCGGTGCCTGGCATATCCCGGCCTTCACTGCCAAGGTGAAGGTCAAGGACGACAATGCACTGCTGAAGGGCCTCAAGAAACGCAAACTGGCACAGGCCTGGATTCCCTACACCTATAAGCGCCTGAGCACCCACTCCGGGTATGGCGCAGGAGTCAACGCACCGGGCTGGTATGAACATCTGTACCGTTTCCAGCATCAGGATGCGTCGCAGGAGCAGATGACCATCGCCTGGATGGTCCGCGTGTCCACCTGCCTGCGTGCGCAGGGGTTTGCCACATCCAGCGCTCAGGTCATCGATGCCGTACGGCTGGCACTGAGTCTGGCACCCTTGCGTGGCATGCCCGCCCCCAGTCTTGCCGATTTGATGGAGGCGGCCCGGTCGGTCATGACCGAAGGGCGTGATGCGCCAATCCAGATGATCGAGCCCGAGCTGATGGTCGGCAGCAAGGTTGGTACCATTCCGGCTGACAGCCCGATCTTGCCGCTGGAAGAGGATTTCAACGCCTGCATCAAGCGCCTGCGCCTGAAACGCACGGAAAAGAGCCAGAGCGTAACACTGGATCTGCGTCAGCCCAGCGGGCTGGAAAAATCCCAGCTGTTCAACCGCCTCAATCTGCTGCAAATCCCCTGGGCTCAGGGTGGCCAACATACCGGCACGGGCACCTCACGCGAGACCTGGGAGCTGTGTTGGCAGCCCGAGTTTGCCATTGGCCTGCTCGATGCCAGCCTGTACGGCAATACGCTGGAAACAGCCGCCGTGGGCAAGCTCCGTGAGCAGATGGAAAAAGCGGATGATGCGACCGGGCTATTGAAGGTGCTGGACAACCTGTTCCTCTGCCACCTGCCCCAGCTGATCGACGCGGCTATCAAAAAACTGGCCGACCTGGTTGCGGTATCTTCGGACCTGTGTGAACTGATGCAGGCCTTGCTGAAGATCGCCCAGATCATCCGCTACGGCTCGGTACGTGCGCTCAAGGCCGATGACCTGATGCCGCTCACCGATGTGATCAGCATCCGTGTCAGCAATGGTCTGCCCCAGGCCAGTACCGCGATTGATGATGATGCGGCACGCGATCTGCTCAAGGCGGTTGACGCCGCCCACAGCGGCATCAATATGCTCAACCGGGAGGAGCTGATCACCCGCTGGCGCGACAGCCTGCTTGGCCTCTGGCACAACCGACAGATCCACCCACTGATTCAGGGCCGTATCGGGCGCATGCTGCTGGATGCTGAACTGCTCGATTCCCAGGCACTGGAGCATGAATTGAGCCTGCGCCTGTCTGACCGTCAGGAGCCCATGGCCGCCGCTTACTGGGTCGAAGGCATGCTGGCCGGCAGCGCGGCAGGCCTGATCTACGGCACCTCGGTATTCCAGCTGCTGGATCACTGGATCGGCCAGATGGAAGAAGAGGCTCTGCTGCAGGTACTACCTGTGCTACGCCGTGCCTTTGCCGAGTTCACCGCTCAGGATCTGCAGCTGGTAGGCCGTCATGTGCGCCTGGGGAACACTCGCGTCTCCGATGTTCCCCATCGTCATGACGAGCAGCTGGCCGCTCAGGCGCGGCAGCAACTCAGCCTGCTGCTTGGACTTAACCCTATGCCTCAGGAGAGCCGCTCATGAAACCGGAACAACAACTGACCGGGCTGACCTCTCAGGATGATGAACGCCAGCGCCGCTGGCGCCTGGTGCTGGGGGAGCAAAGCGGACTGGACCCCAACCTGTCCGCCAACGATGCCAAGCTGGACCAGCTGCTGGAGCAGCTCTATGTCCCCGGCGAACAGGGTGGTCGCTCTGGATACGGGCATGGATATGGATACGGCGGCTACGGTCGCAGCCTGCCCAAGGCCGCACTCTGGTTCAAGGATATCCGCTCCCTGTTCCCCGACAGTGCTGCCACCATCATCCAGAACGATGCCCTGGAACGACTGGATATGGCATCGCTGCTGCAGGACCCCGCGTTTCTGGAAGCGGTCGAGCCGGACGTCAACATGGTCGCCAACCTGTTGATGATGAAAGACTACATTCCCGACGCCGCGAAGGAAAACGCCCGCAAACTGGTGAAGGAGCTGGTCGAACAGCTGCTCAAGCACTACCGGCCGGCCGCCGAACAAAGCATCCGGGGTGCGATCAACCGCGCCACACGTAACAACCGTCCACGTCCTTCGGAAGTGAACTGGAACGCGACCATCCGCAAGAACCTCAAGCACTGGCAGCCTGAGGAACAGATCATTTTCCCCGAGCGCCTGGTCGGCTACGGCCGCCGCCAGCGCAAGGCGAAACAGGTCATTCTCTGTGTGGACCAGTCCGGCTCCATGGCCGACAGCGTGATCTACAGCTCCATCTTTGCCGCCGTGATCAGCTCCATCCCGTCCATCCGCACCCAACTGGTGGTGTTCGATACCGAAATTGTGGATCTGACCGAAGAGCTGCAGGACCCGGTGGACATGCTGTTCGGCATTCAGCTGGGGGGCGGCACCGATATCGCCAAGGCGCTGACCTACTGCGAAAGCCTGATCACCAACCCGTCCGAGACCCAGCTGATCCTGATCAGTGACCTGTACGAAAACGGTGACAAGAAGGCGCTGGTGCAATGTGCTCAACGCATCATCGAGGGTGGCACCAATCTGGTCACCCTGCTGGCGCTGTCGGACGATGGCGCCCCCATCTCCAACCGCCATATCGCCTCACAGTTTACGGCGCTGGGCTCCCCTGCCTTTGCCTGTACACCGGACCTGTTCCCGCCATTGATGGCTGCAGCCCTGGAGCGTCGCGACCTGCATCAGTTCGCATCGTCCAACAACCTGCCGGTGGTAACCGGAGAGGAATAACCAACCCGGCCTCTTCCCGTCCGGGACAGAGGCCTGTTGCCTTCTCTGCAATCGTTGCCAAGCTTAAGTTGACTGTATCCGCAGGGCCGGATAGCGTTGCTGCCTTCCAGGACCGGTTCGGTCCCTGTCCTCATTGTTACGGAGGTGATTCCATGTCCGATTCCATTCGCCTGACCCAGTACAGCCACGGTGCTGGCTGTGGCTGCAAGATTTCGCCCGCCGTGCTGGATACCATCCTCTCCGGCAGCGGCTCTCAGGCACTGGACCCCAACCTCTGGGTCGGCAATGCCTCACGAGACGATGCCGCTGTCTATGCGTTTGATGAATCCACTGGCATCGTGTCCACCACCGATTTTTTCATGCCGATCGTGGACGATCCCTATGATTTCGGCCGCATTGCCGCCACCAATGCCATCAGCGACATCTACGCCATGGGCGGCACCCCGATGATGGCAATTGCCATTCTGGGCTGGCCGGTCAATGTACTGCCGGCTGAAGTCGCCCGCGATGTCATCCGGGGAGCACGTGCCGTCTGCGATGCGGCCGGCATGCCACTGGCGGGCGGCCACTCCATCGATGCGCCCGAGCCCATTTTCGGCCTCGCCGTGACCGGCCGTGTCGACAAGCACCAGCTCAAGCGCAATGACACCGCGCGGGTCGGCAACCGGCTATACCTGACCAAGCCACTGGGCATCGGCATTCTGACCACCGCCGAAAAACAGGGCAAGCTGCGCGCTCAGGATCAGGGCGTTGCCCGCGATCTCATGTGCACCCTCAACACGGCCGGACAGCACTTTGCCCAACTGGAAGGTGTGTGCGCCATGACCGATGTGACCGGTTTCGGCTTGCTGGGCCACCTGGTGGAAATGGCCGACGGCAGCGGCCTGACCGCACGTCTGGATGTAGACACGGTGCCGCATATCGATCACGTCGATCACTACCTGTCCCAGGGCTGTGTGCCCGGCGGTACCGGTCGCAACTTTGACAGCTACGGCCACCGGGTGACCGAACTGAATGAGCGTCAGAAACAGCTGCTGTGCGACCCGCAAACCAGTGGAGGCCTGCTGATAGCCGTCACCCCCGAGGGCCAACAAGCCTTTACCGAGGCCGCCGAGGCGCTTGGCCTCCTCCTGCATCCCATTGCCGAAATGGTGCCGGCCGGCGAACATGCGGTTGAGGCCGTCTGATGAACATGAGTGTCAAGGGCGAGCGCACCGATGACTATCGCCGCATCTTTCTCAGTGGCAGCCCGATGATGGATCTGCGTGCCCCGGTGGAGTTTGCCCGGGGCGCATTTCCCACCAGCACCAGCCTGCCGCTGATGACGGACGATGAACGCCATCGCGTCGGCACCTGTTACAAGCAGCATGGCCAGGATGCGGCCGTGCGGCTGGGGCACCGGCTGGTGTCCGGCGAGATCAAGGCGGAGCGCGTACAGGCCTGGATCGAGTTCGCGCAGGCCAATCCAGACGGCTATCTGTACTGTTTTCGGGGCGGCATGCGCTCCAATATTACCCAGCAATGGCTGCATGAAGCCGGGGTCGATTACCCGCTGATCAGCGGTGGCTACAAGGCCCTGCGTGGCTTCCTGCTTGATACGCTGGACGCGGCTGCACAGGAGTGCCGGTTCGTTCAATTGGGCGGTCTGACCGGCTGCGGCAAGACGGAACTGTTGCACCAACTCGGCAATGCGCTGGATCTTGAGGGTCAGGCGCATCATCGCGGCTCCAGTTTTGGTCGCCACGCGACACCCCAGCCCACTCAGATCAATTTCGAAAATGCACTGGCCATCGACCTGCTGTGCAAGCGTGACGCAGGCGTGGAACGGTTCGTGGTTGAGGATGAAAATCGAGGCATCGGCAGCTGTCATGTGCCACTGGCACTGCATCGGCGCTTTATGGACTCGCCACTGGTCTGGCTTGAAGACAGCCTCGACAACCGTATCGAACGTATTCTGAGAGATTATGTGATCGACTTGTCAGCCGAATTTATCAGGCTCAAGGGGGAAATCGAGGGGTTTGCCGCCTATGCCGGTCGTCTGCGACAGAGCCTGCACAACATCATCAAACGCCTGGGAAGTGAACGCTATCAACGCCTGTCTACCATTATGGACGACGCGTTGACGCAACAGCAGCATTCAGGCATCACCGAGCGCCATCGTGACTGGATTGCAGCGCTGCTGAACGAATACTACGACCCCATGTACCGGTTCCAGAGCGAGCGCAATGCTGACAGAGTCGTGTTTCGTGGCAAGCAGAGCGAAGTATTGGAATACCTGGCGCGTTAAAGCAGCCTGTACGGGAATGGAGACCCACTATGACATGGGCGCTGTTAGCACTCAATATTGTATTGTCCACCACGGCGGGCATTTTCATACAGCAGCAGGACGACAGTCGGCTGCCTGAGATAAATGCTCTGATCTCACTGGCAGAACCCACCGATGACAGCCAGGCATTTCGCTATCTTTTGGGCATACACAGCCCGGCAGGGAGTGACCCCAAAGCTGTTGGCCAGGCACTTCTTGAGCAGATCAGACAGCACGAAAAGGCCTGGGCCAGCCAGCCCTTTGCCCCGGATGAAACAGGTATTTATCCGGCACTTGAGCAAACATTACCAGAGCCCTCAGGTCCACTGTTTTGCCAGTTCAGTCAGCCTGACTGTCTGGCGTCTATAATCAACGCCAGCGAGACATTGAGACAGACGGTTAGCGAACATCAGGAGCTGCTGCAGCGCTGGCATGCATTCAGTCAGTTAAGCGATTACCGCGTACTGACAAGGCCCCATTTATCCGAGCCCCTGCCACTCTACCTCTATTTGATCAAAGCCAACCGACTCTCCATCCTGAACAGTTTTCGTATCGCACAGGAAGGTCAGCCGGAACGTGCACGGCAGCAACTGGCGGACAACACGGCATTCCTGAGGCGTTTTCTCGCACAGGAAGGCCATCTGATAGGTAAAATGGTGGCGGTTCGACTGCTGTCAGATCAGTTGGATAGCCTCAATGCGCTGCTGATTCGATATGGCATGAACGCTTCGTTCAGCATTCCACCACTGAGCATGACAGAGAAAAGTTTTGAGCAGACCGCTGCGCGTGAGCTATCGGGCTTCGCCCAGCTCCATCAGCATCTTGACGGCCGCCCGGATCTGCTGAGCCCGGCAGCTGACATTCCGGCCTGGTATGCTCACCTACTGTTCAAGCCCGACCTCACGACCAACGCCATCTGGCCGGTTTACAACGATTTCATAGCAAGCTCAGAGATGTCGCCCGCTGATTTCACACAGCACGTCACCCAGACGGCGCGGCCACAACCTGCACCACACTGGATTCGAAACCCGGTTGGCACCATTCTGAATCAGGTTGCACTGCCGAACATGCGTCACTATGCAGGCAGATTGCATGACCTTGATGTCAAAATCAGGCTTTTCAATACAGTGCACACTCACGCAGACCAACTGCGGGGACAGACACTGTACCGGTTCAGTAATCCTTACTACCCCTCTGATCCCAGGGATTTGAAAGTAGAGACATCGGCCATTTGCCTGACCGGGCCTCTGGCTGACACAACGGGTATCCGCTGCCTGAGAGGCTTCCAGTGAAAATGTGAGTGCAATTTTGTTCTATATCGCCTGCCAACCATGCGGTTAGCCTGACAGCATTCAACCCAGCAGAGGTTTTTTGCCATGTTTGCCATCGCACTTTCCATGTTCAGCTTTGCTCTGGTCGGCGCCATCACACCGGGGCCCGTCAATATCATTGCCACCAGCTCTGGTGCCAGCTTTGGTGCCCTGCGAACGCTGCCACTGGTAACAGGCTCGACACTGGGTTACGTGCTTGTCGTGCTGGTCAGCGGGATAGGTATCAATACCTTGGGAGATATCCTGCCACAGCTCACAACTGTGCTGCAGTATCTGGGTGGCGCCTTCCTGCTGTACCTCGCATACAAAATCGCCACATCCGTACCAGAGACCGGCTCCCAACAGGCATCACTTTCCACACCGCCCACGCTGGTGGAAGGTGCGCTGGCACAGCTGCTTAACCCCAAGGCCTGGCTGGTCGCCATGTCCGGCGTGGCGCTGTTCGTGTCAACTCAAATCAGCAGCGGTTCCTATCTGGTGCTGTTTTCCGCCATTTCCTTTATCGCCTGCTTTATCGGCGTTGCTACCTGGGCCATGTCAGGCCAGTTAATCAGCCACTGGCTGAATACGCCCACCCGACTCAGGTTCTTTAATCGTACCCTGGGTGTTATGCTGGCATTGACTGTGACCACCCTGTTCATGGAACCCTGACGCATGACACCTCGGGAAATCCTCAAACTGGAACGCTGTGCCACGCTGCCTTTCGTCGAGATGCGTCTGGCCAGCCAGTCCTGCGCCTGTTATCAGGCCCACTCGCACGATGAGTTCTCCTTTGGCGTCATTGATCAGGGTGCTGCAGCCTACCGCAACAGCGGCGATCAGCATCGTGTTGCGGCCGGTACGCTGGTAACGATCAATCCGGCCGACGTGCATTCCTGCAACCCGGACGAAGGGTTATGGTCTTATCGCATGCTGTTTGTCGACACTCGCTGGATTGGCCAGCTGCAGCAGGAACTGCTGGGGGGCCAGACCGACTATCGAGCCTTCGAAACCCACTACCAGTCACAACCGGCCCTGTCTCAGCGTTTCTCCCATCTGTACCAGCTACTGGCGACGGCACAGGACCCGCTGGCAGCAGAAACCGAGCTGATCGAGTTCCTGCAGCCCCTGTTCACCGTGCCTGATACCGACCTTCAGGCAGCTCCCCGCTACATGCCGGAAATCCGGCGGGTCACCGAACTGATTCTGGACCAGCTGGGCGAATCTCTGCCACTGGAGCAGCTGTGCGCCGTCAGCGGCCTGAACCGCTACCAGCTGATCCGCCGCTTCAAACACATTCACGGCATGGCGCCCCACGCCTTTCAGCTGGACCAGCGCATCAAACGCGCCCGCCAGCTGTTGCGTGATCAGAATCAGCCCCTGACCGATGTGGCTCAGCAACTGGGCTTCGCCGACCAGGCTCACTTTCAGCGCCACTTTCGCCAGCGCACAGCCCTGACACCGGGCCGCTATCGCTCTTTTTTCAGCCAATAGGCCTTTTCAACACCGGTTACCCCCAATTTCTGTGGCCAGTATCCAGGCTTTGAGGTAAGCTGCCCACCCCGCTGTGCTGAGAGCCTTCCCGAACCGACTGACATCTTCCGGTTCATGCTCCCTCCAGTTTTACAATTACCCTTTGTCAGTGAGTCGTTCATGAGTTTTGCCAGTCTCGGCCTGTCCGATGCTATTTTGAAAGCCATATCCGAACAGGGCTATGACGCCCCTTCCCCCATCCAGCAACAGGCGATCCCGGCCGTGCTTGAAGGGCGTGACGTTATGGCTGCCGCCCAGACCGGAACCGGCAAAACGGCAGGTTTTACCCTGCCCATGCTGGAACGCCTGAGCAAGGGTGAGCGAGCCGGTGCCAACCAGGCTCGCGTACTGATTCTGACCCCTACCCGCGAGCTGGCTGCTCAGGTGGCCGAAAGCGTTGCCACCTATGGCAAGTATCTGCAATTGCGGTCGACCGTGGTATTTGGCGGCGTCAAGATCAACCCGCAGATGATGGCCCTGCGCAAGGGCGTGGATATTCTGATCGCCACACCGGGGCGTCTGCTCGATCTGTACAGCCAGAATGCGGTGCGCTTTGACCGGCTGGAAGCGCTGGTTCTGGATGAAGCCGACCGTATGCTCGACATGGGCTTCATCCACGACATCAAGCGCATCCTCAGACTGCTGCCTGCCAAGCGACAGAACCTGCTGTTCTCGGCCACCTTCTCCAGCGAAATCCGTGAACTGGCCAAGGGTCTGGTGAACGATCCGGTTGAAGTCTCCGTCACGCCGCGCAACTCGACCGCTGAAACCGTACAGCAGTGGATTGCGCCGGTAGACAAGAAGCAGAAGAGCCCGTTGCTGATCAAGCTGATCAAGGACAACAGCTGGTATCAGGTACTGGTATTCACCCGTACCAAACACGGTGCCAACCGACTGGCAACACAGCTCGACAAGGCCGGTATCAAGGCGGCCGCCATTCATGGCAACAAGAGCCAGAGCAGCCGTACCAAGTCCCTGAATGCGTTCAAGACCAAGGACATCCAGGTACTGGTCGCAACCGATATTGCCGCCCGCGGACTGGATATCGACCTTCTGCCACAGGTGGTCAACTTTGACCTGCCCAACGTGGCAGAAGACTACGTACACCGTATCGGCCGTACCGGTCGTGCCGGTGCCAGCGGCCAGGCCATTTCACTGGTCAGCGCGGACGAAATCGATCAGCTGCGGGCCATTGAACGCCTGACCAACAAGCTGCTGACCCGCAAGCTGATCGAAGGTTTCGAGCCGGTTCACGAACTGCCCGAATCCAGCCTGGCCAAACCGGCCGGCCGACGTCGCAACCGCCCGAAAAAGCCCAAGCCCCAGCACCGTGACGGCGTGCGCTCAGGTGATGTTCACCGCGGCCACAAGCCTCGCAGCCAGGGTGCCAACCCCAGAGCAGGCAGCCCCAAACAGCGCTGATCAGCTCACAGATTTCACCGACCGGCAGCAGCTTTCAAGGCCGTGCTGCCGGCTCACCCGCCAGATATTTTCCCCACTTGTCCAATCTCGCCCATCAGCCTTGACGGCCGGCATTAATCACCGCCACCGCAACCGCCTCCCCCACAATCGCTGCCACCACCTGAGTCACTGCTGCCCGAATCACCACCACAGCCTCCGGCACAACTCGACCCACACCCGATATGAGATGCGCAATAGCCATCACCATAGGCCGGCGAGCGCTTGTTGGCACAGTCCAGCACATACTTGAACCCGTCCTCAATCCCCAGCTCGGTATCAATGGCGAACAGAGGGGGCAACATCAGCGGTCGTCTGGGATCAATTCCACTGCGAATACAGGCCAGACGCCAGGCCCGCTTGATGCCATCCTGCGCCAAAGTCGGTGCCTGCATTGCCTCCACCGGGGTATGGTGCAGAAAGCGGCCAAAGCCCCGCTTGCAGAAGCCATCATAGGCACGCGTAAACAGAATGAATTCATGCCAGGCCACATCAACTACCTGAGACGGCATGGCCACCATTCTGCGCCCGGCACGGTTGCAGATATGAAAATAGTCCCGCAGTGCACTGAATACCTGATCCAGCTGCTGATCCGTCAGGTGCGGATAGCGCTGACGCACTTTTTTGCCAATTGCAGGATGAAAGCGATACTGGTCGATAAACCGCATCCGCGCCGCCTTGCGCTGGCGACAGTACAGATACAGAACACAGCAGATCAGTAGCGGGAGTACGATATAAGACATCCGTTTTCCTTGTCGTCATCGGTGCCGATACTCTGCTGGCATCGACACTGAACTCAGCCGGAGGCATACAGAGCTACATAAGTGCTGATGGCAGCCAGAGCGACACATAGAGGGGAATACACATAGGTATCCATTTTCGCGAAGCCGGTATGGCGAATGCGCTTGAAAAAGCCCACCAGACGGCAATCACCCCAGGCACGCAAGACCAACACAGCAGCCAGACCATAACACAGCCAGACCATCACATTCACCGGCAACAGCACGGTAATCCCGCAGGCAGTAAACCACAGCAACAGCGCGCAGATTATCAGAGCCGTGCCCACCAGGGTGGTAATGACAAACGAAGGCCGAAAGGCTGGTTTACCTTCCCGTTCGGGAATTGCCAGCGACTGGCCAGCCCGTCCTCCCAATGCCCAGTAGAAGTGCCAGCCTCCCAGTACAATAAAAATGACAGCGCCCAACACAGCGACAGGGTTTGGCATGATCAATTCCTTTTGCAGCCACAATAATTTTTCGAAAGACGAATGCAGACTAACACGCCACCTTTGTACCGTTCATTTACCTCAGGTTGAGCGTTATCCCGGCGATGGCCAAATGACCGGAACGCTTCAGTTCTTGCATCCCGCTGATTGGCTCTGTAATCTGCCGCCTCAATTTGCAGGTGCCTTGCCGCTTGGGCGTGCGGGGATAATCGGGAAGTCAGGTGAAAATCCTGCGCTGCCCCCGCAACGGTAAGGTGCTGTACCCGCCAACCGCCACTGTGCTCAGCATGGGAAGGCGGCGGGAAGCTGTAATGGCCACACCGAGCCCGGAGACCGGCCTGCAATGGGTGGCGCCCCGGAGGTGCCGGTTAGTGCGCATCAGGCGGGGTGTTCCTGAAACAGCATGACGCTTACGGGACTTGCTTATCGACACACCCCGTATTCCGAATCCTGTTTTGTGCAGGCAAAAAGCCTGTCACTTGCCGGTGCGTGTAGATGTCGTGGAGTCTGCATGCGCAATCGATCTGTTTCCCAACTGTTTCATCATATTCCCGGCCAAGCCGTTCAAGTGGTGCTTGTCCTGTTCTTGCTGCTGATCGGAACCCAGCTGCACGCCGCCCAGAGGGCGGTAGCACTGATATCCGAACGCACGGCTCCGCTGCTGACCGGCGCTACGCATCGGTTTCTGGCTGATCATCCAGAGTTCGATATCCAGTTGCGCACCAGCGCTCAGCTGGAGCAGATGAGTGATGAACAGCTGCAGGGCCTGTTACAGCCTGCCGACTGGGTATTGATTGGCGGGGTGTTTGGGCCAACGGTCGAACGCCTGCTGACCCTGCCACTTCCGGCGCACCAGCACCGCACCGTTTTCCACAGTGATCGTCGGTTGCAGGCCCTGCACCAGGATGCCGATGGCGGCAATATGCAGGAACTGGACGATACAATACGCAAGGCCCTGTTTACTCGCCCCCCGGCCGACCAGCCCTTTCAGCCCTGGCTGCAGGCACAGCAGCAAGCCTTTCCGCAGTTCCGCTCATGGCTGGCAAATCGCGCCTACTGGCAGTTTCGTGATGCCGACAATCTGCAACGGCTCTGGCAGTCACTGTTGCTGGAAGCACCGGCCCCGGCAGCCATTCCCTATGCTCCCGTACGCATCCGTGAGAATGGCCTGCGTCTGACAACAACGGAAGCGGACTTGGCTGCATCTGATCGCCCTACACTGCTATTACTTGACGGCAATCAGGGCGAGCACCCACAAAATCAGGCGCTGCACCGTGAAATCTGCGCACGTGCCGAGGGTATTCGCTGCCTGTCGATCTCGGCAGCCTGGGGGGAAGGCAGCCGACTGGCAGTGGAACAGATCGAGCGTTTGGCGCCTAAAACAGCACCTTGGGCAATCATTGCACTGCAGGATTTCGTCATCGGTGGCGGTGAGTACCGTGAAGACGTCACCACACTGTTCAACCGCTTCAACGTACCAATCTACAAGGCGATCCGCATTCCCGAGCTTGATCTGCACAGCTTCCGCCTGTCCGCCACCGGACTGCCGACAGATTCGGTGCATTACCGCCTGGCCATGCCGGAGCTGCAAGGCAGCGGCCAGCCCCATGTGGTGGCACTGGCCGCTGCCCAGACCCTTGATCCACAGACCGGTGTAACACTGAGCCACCTGCAGCCCATGGCCAAAGAGATCTCGCATCTGATCAGCCGCATCCGAAACGGCTTTGCATTGCGCACTAAAGCCAATGCCGACAAGCGAGTGGCAATCATCTATTACAACCACCCGCCGGGTCGTCATAACATCGGCGCGGACAACCTCAATG
>Ga0193959_1000676_pt1 | contig 13894 bp, 11 predicted proteins | sample FB_2_MG_FD_140333 | JGI IMG/M metagenome (GOLD analysis project Ga0193959, IMG submission 140333) | Microbial mat bacterial communities from the Broadkill River, Lewes, Delaware, United States - FB_2_MG | ecosystem: Environmental > Aquatic > Freshwater > River > Microbial mats | place: USA... | reverse complement strand
TGGGAAATCACATACAGCAGCTGGGTAACACCCTTTGGCGATATCCGCCTTGAGACATCAGGATCGGCATGGGACCCTGCATTTCCTTCCCTGTTAAAGGCCGTCATTCTGGTCGTTGTCTGCATTATGTTTATTCAGTTTTTATTGCACCTTATTAACGAAGTCTCTCGGCTCAAAGCATTAACACATCGAGGCCGTCATCATGTTTGATTTATCTTCTCTCGGTATCGGCTTAGGCAGTTTAGCGATGCTGGTCCTATTGATTGGCTTGCTGCTTACTGGCATGCAATTAGCCTTTGTAACAGGGCTAGTGGCGTTAATTTTTACTCTTGGTTGGTTTGGCGTTGATGCTCTACCGCTCGTGACCAGCCGCATGTATAGCTTTGTCAACGGGTATGTTTTCTTGGCCGTGCCCATGTTTGTTCTCATGGCAGCCCTGCTCGATCGCTCAGGTATCGCTGTTGATTTATTCGACGCCATGAAGAAGGCCGCGCGTAAAATACGCGGAGGCGTAGCCGTTCAAACCTTAGTCGTTGCTGTAATTCTAGCGTCTATGTCCGGTGTCATCGGCGGAGAAACCGTTCTTTTAGGTATTTTAGCCTTACCGCAAATGTTGCGTTTAGGCTATAACCGTAAGCTCGCTATTGGTACAACCTGTGCCGGTGGTGCGCTTGGTACCATGATGCCTCCAAGCATTGTGTTGATTATCTACGGCATGACAGCCAGCGTGTCGATTGGTGACTTGTTTAAAGCGGCTTTTTTACCGGCGGCTATCCTCGCGCTATTTTATGTCGCTTACGTACTAATCCGTTGCTGGATGGACCCTTCTTTAGCGCCGCTACCGTCGGATGAAATGCAAAAAGAAGATGACGCCAAACAAACGAATTACTTCAAAGCGCTATTTTTCCCAGGTCTAACGGTCGCCATCGTTCTGGGCAGCATTTACACCGGTGTCGCGTCAGTCACCGAAGCCTCGGCACTGGGTGTTGTTGGCATTATGCTCAGCGCGCTGATTCGTGGCGAACTTAATGTCCAGATGCTCAAAGATAGCGCCAAATCGACTATGCAAACCTGCGGTATGATCATGTGGATTGGTATCGGTGCTAGCGCACTAGTCGGCGTATACAACTTGATGGGCGGCATCGACTTTGTCGAAAGCGTCATTCTGTCGCTGAGTAACGGTCATGTTATGGGCACCGTATTGATCATGATGGTGATTTTGCTGATTTTGGGCATGTTTCTTGATTGGGTGGGTGTTGCGTTACTCACTATGCCTATCTTTGTACCCATTATCGTCGGCCTCGGCTTAGACCCTATCTGGTTTGGTGTGGTGTTTTGCTTGAACATGCAGGTGTCTTTTTTATCACCTCCATTTGGCCCAGCGGCGTTTTACCTTAAGTCGGTGGCTCCCAAAGATATCAGCTTGGGTGAGATATTCTCTGCCCTGCTACCGTTCATTGCGCTGCAGATCATAGTGCTTGCGCTGGTTATCGCCTTTCCGCAACTGTCTTTGTGGTGGAAATAAGCGATGAATAAGCAAAAGATAATTGTGATGGGCGTATCGGGTTGCGGTAAATCCTTGATCGGATCATTGCTGGCTGAGCACTTGGGCCTATCATTTTATGATGGAGATGATTTTCACCCCCCTGAGAACGTAGAAAAAATGCGCCAAGGCACTCCACTCAATGACCATGATCGTCGCGAGCGGCTACACACTCTCAATCAGTTAATTACTAGCAAGCCGAATGCGGTTGTGGCGTGCTCTGGACTTAAGCCCCAGTATCGTGAGCTGTTACGTCAGGGCAATGAGGCCACGTTAATTTACTTAAAAGGCGATATCGATACGATTTGGAAACGTCATCAACAACGCGAAGGCCATTATTTTAACGGTCGAGGCATGTTGGAGAGCCAGTTTGGAGATCTCATCGAGCCACTAACCGATGAAGCGGTTCATATCGATATCGATCAACCTGTAGAGGACGTGCTCAATGATATTCTTAAAGCACTGGACGACTCGTTAACACACCCCACAAAATCTTGATCTAAGATACGCTCCCCATGAATAGATTATGGGGAGCTTTGATCTTACGCTCCGTTTATGAGCGCTTAAACGTTTCTACGCCATCAGGAGTGCTCATCAATACGACATCAGCACCACGATTAGCAAACAAACCATTCGTCACTACCCCTACCACGTTATTTAAAACGCGCTCTAACTCTTTAGGGTTAACGATCGACAAATCATGCACATCGAGAATCTCGTTCCCGTTATCTGTTACGACACCTTCACGATAAACCGGAGCGCCATCAAGCTTTACTATTTCTCGTGCTACATAGGAGCGCGACATCGGGATCACCTCGATAGGTAACGGGAAGCCACCTAAAATATCCACCTGCTTTGACGAGTCGACAATACACACAAATTCACGAGAGGCCGCTGCAACAATCTTTTCTCGCGTTAACGCAGCGCCACCGCCTTTAATGAGATTTAAGTGCGGATCAAACTCATCAGCGCCATCAATATAAACATCAAGCTGCCCAGCCGTATTAAGATCCAAGACCTCGATGCCATGAGCTTCCAAACGCTTTGCCGTCTCATCTGAGCTTGCCACGGCACTGGCAAAAAGATGTTTAATCTTTGCTAACTCATCAATAAAAAAGTTAGCTGTTGACCCTGTTCCTACGCCGACAATGGAATCATCATTGAGCTTGGGACGGATATACTCGATGGCCGCTTGTGCTACAGCTAGCTTCATTTCATCTTGAGTCATGGTTTTACCCTAATTATTCATAAATATGGCCAAATTATACGCAGCATTTGCCCTCGCTTGTAGACGAATTGCAACACAGCGAGTAGCATTTCTGCCTCTCCTTGCTAAATACTCACATTTACCGCTTAGCAAGACACTTGCAGATCTAATCCTATTGAAAATTAGTTAACAACATGGCTCACCGATACATCAAAAAAATACTCGAAGCTCGCGTCTATGACGTCGCTGTCGAAACCCCTCTTGATGAGGCTCGTGGTCTTTCAGAAAGGCTTAATAACCGTGTGCTTCTTAAGCGCGAAGACTTACAGCCGGTGTTCTCATTCAAGATTCGCGGCGCTTATAACAAAATGCGTCAGTTAACTGAAGAACAACTGGCCTGTGGTGTTGTAGCTGCTTCAGCGGGTAACCATGCGCAAGGCTTAGCCATGGCGGCTAAAAAAATGGGGGTAAAAGCCACCATTGTAATGCCCAAAACGACTCCGGAGCTAAAGGTCAACAATGTTCGCCGTTTAGGTGGCAAAGTTGTACTGCACGGCGACGCCTATGATGATGCCTCAGCCTACGCTAAAGCCTTAGTCGTTGAGAAAGGCATGACCTATGTACACCCCTTTGACGACCCAGACGTTATTGCCGGCCAAGGCACAATAGCTATGGAAATTCTTCGTCAAGAGTCAGGGCCTATTGACGCTATTTTCGTACCGGTTGGCGGCGGCGGCTTGATTGCAGGTATTGCGGCTTATGTGAAATACCTGCGCCCAGAAACAAAAGTTATTGGCGTAGAACCCAGCGAAGCCGCGTGTTTGCATGCCGCTCTGGCAGCTGGTAGCCGAGTCGTGCTACCACAAGTTGGCATTTTTGCTGACGGCGTGGCCGTTGCTCAAATTGGTGAAAATACCTTTGAGCTGGCCCGTGAATATGTCGATGAAGTGATCTGCGTATCAACTGACGAAATCTGCGCGGCTATAAAAGATATTTACGACGATACCCGCTCCATTTGTGAACCCGCTGGAGCATTAGGTATTGCGGGTATGAAAAAATATGTGGCCCGCGAGCAATGCAGCAACCAAACACTGATTGCCATCGACTCTGGCGCAAACGTGAACTTTGACCGTTTACGCCACATTGCAGAGCGCTCTGAGCTTGGAGAAAAGCGCGAAGTCATCGTCGCCGCTAAAATCCCAGAAAAGCCAGGTAGCTTTAAAAAGTTTTGCACGGCGTTAGGTAAACGCAACATCACTGAATTTAACTATCGCTACAGTAATGACGATACCGCTGTCGTATTTGCGGGCATTCAGGTTAAACCTAACAATGACGGCCGCGATGAGCTATTGGCTGAAATTCGAGAGCACTTAGACGAAGTCATTGACCTAACCGATGACGAAACCGCCAAACTACACGTGCGTTATATGGTCGGAGGCCATGCCCCCGAAGCCGTCGACAACGAAGTGGTTTATCGCTTTGAGTTCCCTGAACGACCTGGCGCGTTGATGAAGTTTCTAACCAAACTAGGCGGCCGTTGGAATATTTCCATGTTCCATTACCGCAACCATGGCGCGGCAGCCGGTCGTGTTTTAGTAGGAATGCAAGTGCCAGCGCAAGAGCATAGCCAAGTCCAAGCGTTTCTGGATGAAATCGGTTATGAATACTGGGACGAAACAGACAACGCGTCCTATCAACTTTTCTTAGGCTAGACCTTACAGCGGATATCAGCGGCGCATAACTGATATCCGCATGTAACGGCATTTATACTCAAACAACCTGAAAGTAGCATTAAGGCGCTCCTGTTTTTGAACTACCGTAGTTCTCACGGCTAACAATAAAAACAGGCAGAACCGACTATGATGCATCTCACACGTCAACTCACCGCCATCAGTGGCCTTTGTTTAACGCTATCAACTCCCGCTATTGCAGACCTATCCGGCACCCAAACAATACAGTTACTCGATAAAGACAACAGTGCTCACACCATAGGAAGCATCACATTCACTCACGAAGGCGAACAAACCCAGTATCAATTACATATTGATCATAGCCAGTTCACCGATTACTTCCTTTCTATGAAGGAGATGAAATGCTTAGAAGGCCCAGAACTATGGTGCCATCTGCCATATCCCTACCCATCACCTCGTACCATTAGCCCAGACAACACCCAATGGCTATCGCACGATTTACTCTTTATGTTTAAAAAGCCAAATGAATTTGGAGCGAATTTCTGGAACGGGATTTATTACGAATTTACAGTGACGGATGAGGGTTTAGTTGGACGAGCACGCGCAGTGGATTTAAATGAGCTGGCCGCCCCGCCCGACGACTTAGGCATACCGCCTTTTGCACCGATGATGTTAGAAGACATCGATGAAGGGCAGCGCTGGTTGCCGTCTGCTGTTATTCGTTAACCAGCCTTAGTGGGGACTTCCGGCGAGTGATCGTGTTCGCCAAAGAACGCTTTCAGTGTAAACAAAGTCAGCGACACAATCCCCCATAGCAGGCCTAAAACAACACCAGCATCGATAATTCCACGCCAAGGCTGCGGCACATGATGCACCACTTGGATGATGATGAGAATGCCTATAGTCAGCGTAAAGGTAACTATCTTACGGCGTCTTTCGCTGTGGAAAAAACCCATACAAAAGAGCGGAGCAAGCAATACGCGCACTGGAGTAACATCATTAGATAGGTATCTCATGCGAGCCGCCACACGAGGCGAAAAACCTTTTTGAAAGCCTTTATACCCTTCAGCAAACCCCATAAAAACCACACTAAACAGCAGGGCCAACCAATGATACCAATGCAGTGTTTGTGTCGTAAGCTGCAAAGCCATAGGGCCTAAGCGATAAATAGCGCTAGCGAAGATCAGACAAATGCCCGCATACCCCCACATGGCTGCAAACGTCCCCAACATAGCTACCTCAATACGTAAACAAACAAAAGCGAAGCGGTATTATAAGGGATCAATGAACAAAATCGAGATAAAAAAAAGCCGCCCAATGGGCGGCGAAGTGCACTTTTACACTAATTAATCAGGGGAGAGGGCTGGCTCCCCCAGCCAGGATTCGTTAAGCGTAAATCGCTTAGTAACCTTTTAGCTTGTCAATATATTCCGGCAAGAACAATGAAATCTCTGGAACATAGGTAATTAATCCCAAGAAGCCTAACAACAAGCACAACCACGGTAGACAGGCTTTGATTACCCAGATCATGTTCTGACCCGTGATACCTGCTGTCACAAAGAGATTGAGCCCCACCGGCGGTGTCAGCATACCGATCTCCATGTTAACCACCATGATGATACCTAGGTGGATAGGGTCGATACCCAGCTGCATAGCAATAGGGAACAGAATCGGTGCCATGATCAACAGAATAGCCGAAGGCTCCATGAAGTTACCGGCTGCTAATAGCAGTAAGTTCATGATGATTAAAAAGCCCCACGCAGGCAGTCCCCAGCTCACAATCGCTTCTGCAATATGATGAGGAATACGCTCAGTGGTCAATACGTGAGCAAACAACATTGCATTCGCAATGATGAATAGCAGCATTAACGACACTTTGGATGCGTCTAGAATGACCTTACGTACTTCAGGGTCGAATGCAGATTTGGGGAAAGCTAATAGCATCTGACCTATGTTACGCACGATAGCTGAGGGCATTGCTTCACCTTCATTACGCCATGCCACATTGCGCAATGGACCTATGTCTCGGTACCCCATAACAGCAATAAAGTAACCGTATACAGCGGCCACAGCGGCAGCCTCTGTTGGCGACGCTATACCTCCGTAAATAGAGCCCAATACGATGATGATCAGCATTAAGCCACCCAGCGCAATAAGGCCTGAACGAGCTAACGCACCAAAACCTGGAAACGGCTGAGAAGGCAAACCTTTAATACGCGCCACAATGTAAATGGCAATCATCAAGATCAAACCCATCATCAAACCGGGGATAAAACCCGCCATGAACATGCGAGATGCTGAAACTTCAGTCGCCGCTGCGTATACCAGCATAACGATAGACGGTGGAATCAAAATACCCAGCGTACCGGCGTTAGCAATAACGCCCGCTGCAAACGATTGTGGATAACCAGAGCGCACCATGCCCGCGATACAGATCGTACCAATTGCAGCAACCGTTGCTGGCGATGAACCGGATACAGCAGCAAATAACATACAAGCAAGAACCGATGCCATTGCTAAGCCGCCACGAATGTGGCCCACCGAATTCACTGCAAAGTTAATCAAACGCTTAGCGACACCGCCCGTTGATAAGAAAGCCGATGATAAAATAAAGAAAGGAATCGCTAACAAAGTGTAATGCTCAGATGTCGCTTCAAACAGTTTTAACGCAACTGATGCCAACGAGTCATTTGAGAATAATAAAATAGTGGTTATCGACGATAAGCCTAATGCTATTGCAATTGGCATCCCGATAAACATGCACCCAAACAGTACTGTGAAGAGGACCGCGATTGTCATTATTTGCTCCCCTTATTAGTAGAATACAGCTCACCCGCGTCGTCAGATTCTTGTAGCTCTTTTGCAAGTTCAAGCGACTCTTTCGCTTCATCCGCCATGTGGAAGCCATCGGCTTCGCCGGTGATAACTTTCCAACCTAACTGTAAAAAACGAATCACTAGTAATACCAGACCAATTAACAAGACGGTCATCGGCATCCAACGAGGAAGGGGAATATCTTCTAACTCAATACCAATTTTGTACATTTTAGACACATAGACCCATGAGCCAGCTAGGAACAGGCCGCAGTAAACAAGGCATAAAACGATCGCTAATAGCGTTAATGCACGATACGCTTTTTTAGGAAGTAGCTTAACGAACACATCAACACCAATGTGCGCACCAACCTTTACACCATAAGAGGCCCCAAAAAGTACAAACCAACCCGCAAGGATCAGCGTTAGCTCTTGAGACCAGTGGATACCTGTATTAAAACCAAAACGGGCGACTACCTCGACAAACACCAGCAATGTCATCGAGACAAGAAGTAGCGATATAAACGCCTCTTCTGCTTGCCCTATTATTTTTTTAAGCATTTCTGCCTCCGCAATCATGAGTAGCAACGATTATTAACGTGCAGCAATAGCTACAGGACAGCACCCGGCTCTGAGTACAGCTCTCCTGTAAGTATTAAACGTGAAAATCGTTATAAAACTGTGAAGAAAGTGGGTCGGTCGACCCACTTTGATGTGTTACCAGTGGCGATTAGTTGTTTGAAGAAACCGCCGCTTCGATTAAGTCAGCACCGATATCAGACTCAAACTGTTTCCAAACCGGCTTCATCGCGTCAACCCATTGCTGACGTTCAGCATCGGTCAACTCAATGATTTCTGAGCGGTTAGAGTCAATGATCGCTTGACGATCTTCATCGCCTTTCTTCGCTGCTATTTCGTTACCGTAAGCAATGGCCTCATCCAGTGCTTTTTTCAATTCAGCACGAATATCTTCATCCAAATCCATCCAAAACTCAGTTGAAGTGACAACTAAGTAATCCAAAACACCGTGATTAGATTCTGTGATGTATGGCTGAACTTCGAAGAATTTTTTAGAGTAGATGTTAGACCATGTGTTCTCTTGGCCATCGATCGCTTTTGTTTGAAGCAACGTAAATACTTCAGAGAAAGGCTTTTTCAATGGTACAGCTTCAACTGCTTCAAACTGCGACTGAAGCACATCAGATGTCATAATACGGAATTTTTTACCAGCGGCATCAGAAGGAACTCGTAATGGCTCACTTGCTGAAAGCTGCTTCAAGCCATTGTGTAGATAGCCAAGGCCGATTAAGCCCTTGTCTTCCATGGACATTAGCATTTTTTGGCCTGCTTCGCTTTGCTGGAACTTTTCTACCGCTTCCATGTTTTTAAACAAAAATGGCAGGTCAAAAACTTGCAAAGAAGAAGTATATTTTTGGAACTTAGACAGCGATGGAGCGATAAACTGAATATCGCCTAATAACATGGCTTCTAACTCTTTACCGTCACCGAAAAGCTGAGAGTTTGGGTAAACTTCTACTTCAGCTTTGCCTGCCAAACGTTCTGCTACCAATTCTTTAAATTTGATAGCCATCTGACCTTTAGGGGTGTTTTCTGCAACAACATGAGAAAATTTGATCTCGATTGGAGCAGCGGTAGCAACCTGTGCACCGATAGCCAGAGCGATTGAAGTCACAGCGGCAGTCAATAAACGCATAATGCATCTCCTGTTTTTTGTATTATTCAGATTTCTTTGCGTTTCGTCTGATCAAGGCGTTGCCAAGCATCAGCTAATCGAAACTTATATAGCACAATGCAGACCAACTAGCATAAGCCATTGTTTTTATTGAAATTGTTAATTAACAACTTTCGCAAGCCCGCTACTTTTGGCGGACTTCCACACATAGGTATAGCCCAAAAGTGGCGGATTTCCACACATTTAGGGTTTGTAGTCATTTTTATCGAGCCCATACTTCTGCATTTTGTCGTATAGCGTCTTTCGCGGTAAGCCTAAACCAAGCAGGGTATCCTTGATTGAGCCGCCATGACTGGCCAACTCAGCCTGAAGAAGCATCTTCTCAAAGCGTTCTACCTGCTCTGGTAACGTCATCTTTCCTGTTTCTGCATCGGTAATCGGTCGATTATCAAAGTCAAAAGTACAGCTTTCTCCCAAAAGCACGTAACGCTCAGCGAGGTTACGTAACTCCCGCACATTCCCAGGCCAGTCATGCGTTACCAGACGATGCATCCGTTCCGCCGAAATGCTGGGCACATCACGATTGTATTGTGCAGCCGCTATAATTGAGAAATGCTGAAAGAGTAACGGTATATCATCTATCCGGTTACGCAACGGAGGGATATCGATACGAACCACGTTGAGCCGGTAATACAAATCTTCGCGAAAATCTCCTTGCTCAGCCATCGTTTTAAGGTCGGTTTTACTGGCCGCTATCACACGAATATCAAGAGGGATTAATTCATTAGAGCCTAAGCGCTCAATAGTCCGCTCTTCCAGAACACGCAATAACTTAACCTGCAATGCCAGCGGCATACTTTCGATTTCATCTAAAAATAATGTCCCGCCATTAGCATGCTCAAATTTACCAATACGGCGTGCTTTGGCATCGGTAAATGCTCCTTTCTCGTGACCAAACAACTCACTTTCTATCAAGCTCTCAGGGACAGCTCCACAGTTGATCGCTACAAAGTTGTTGCTGCGACGGTTGCTGTGCTCATGTATGTAGCGCGCCATCAGGTCCTTACCTGAACCTGTCTCCGCAAGGATGAGAATGTCGGCTGGAGTATCCGCTACCGCAAACACTAAACGCCTTAAGTTTTGAACAGAGGGGGTATTACCAATAATGCGAGGTCCCGGAGCATTTTGAGCTTCCAGCTCCTGACGCAGTCGACGGTTTTCTAGGGTAAGCGCGCGTTTTTCTGTGGCTCGACGTACAATATCTAACAACAAATCTGTGGAAAAAGGCTTCTCAATAAAGTCATACGCGCCATCGCGCATTGCGTTAACCGCCATTGATATATCGCCATGACCCGTAATCAATATAATCGGAATATCAGGGTCGATAGCCTGTACCTTTTTCATTAACTCCAGACCATCCATGCCAGGCATGTTGATATCTGACACTAAAACCCCAGGCCAAGCAGTTTCCAGCAAAGCCAACGCTTTTTCGGCACTGGCTTCTGTGACCACATCATAACCACCCAACTCTAATGATTGTCCGGCTGATATCCGAATATGCTCTTCATCATCCACCAGCAACACTGAGGGTGTAGGGGTTGTATCAAGAGAGGTCGTATTCAGGGGCTGCATAAAAGGCTCACTATTATTGTTAAGTTCTAAACCGAGTTAGAGAGTCGTCAACTGCTGGTTCAAGTCCATACTCGGGTCGGCCGGTAAAGCTAAACGGAAATGTGCTCCTCCAGCAGGGTGGTTACTCACTGACAGTTCACCTCCCATACAGGCGATAATACGATGTGAAATCGACAAGCCTAACCCCAGACCACTTCCTGCTTTCTTGGTTGTGAAGAATGGCTCAAAAACACGCTCTAGATCCGCTTCTGGGATTCCTGGGCCCGCATCATGGACATACAATACATGGCAATGCTCTTCGTAGTCTAAACGGATATCAATGCGACGCTCTGCTTGCTGATCCATCGCTTGAATAGCATTGCCTATTAAGTTAACAAGCACTTGCTCAATTCGCACAATATCACCAAGCACATAGTAACGATCTAAGCCTTCGGGCCAACTGATCTCCACGTCTTCACGCCCTAATCGACCGTACATAATCGCCATGGCGCCATCGCGAACCGATTGCAAACATACCGATTCTTGCTGACCGCTCGACTTACGCGAGAACTCTTTAAGCGGGTGGATAATTTTAGCCATGCGCTCAGTTAATTGGCTAATCTCCTGCAAGTTACGCTCAACATTATCAATACGAGACAAGCGCAAAAACTGCTGAGCATTGTCCGCGTAGGCTCTAATGGCCGTCAACGGCTGATTTAATTCATGATTGATACCCGCCGACATTTGCCCTAACACGGCTAGCTTCGCGGTTTGTATAAGCTCGTTTTGTGTTTCTTTGTGTTGTTGCATCTCATCTCGCAGTTTTTGGTTCGCTTTGGTGAGGTCTAATGTCCGATCTCGTACGCGATTCTCAAGCTCAGCTTGTGCCTGCTGTAAGGCCTCTTCGTACTGTTTACGCTCAGTGATGTCATGCATGGTAATCAGAAAACGGGAACCGGCTTCTCCGGGCATTTGACCAATGCTCAGCTCTACCGGGAAAAAGCTTCCATTCTGCCGACGGCCTGAGGCTTCGATATTCAGATCATTACCAAACACATTGGCGTTGTTGGTTATGTGCTGCCAGCAGACAGGCCTGTCGGCATGCGCCAACAGTAAGCTGAAAAAGCGGTTTTTAAGCTGATCTTCGCGATACCCAAACAAGCGCTCTGCGGTGTGGTTAAACGTTTCTATTCGCCCTTGGCTATCTAGGGTAATCAATCCGGCTTGCGTGTTATCTATAATGGCACGGATACGGGATTCATTTTTCTCTAATGTCTTAAGTTCGCGGCTTCTGAACTGCGAGCGCTCTTTCATGATACGGCGCCGAATCGTCAACACCAGCACAAGGAGAACAATGGCAATATAGATAAACGCGGCAAAAATCATCGCATTAAATGCTTGCCGTTTTACCGGTTTTAAACTGGCTAAAATAGCAACTTTAAAACCCGCTTCTGGTACCTGTGTGTTCTGCAGTAAATACTCACCCGCTCTGGCTCCATCCAACGCACTGTTTCGTATTTCTGGCCCATCTACTAAGGTGATGAGTTGGCTGCCATCCGCACGCTGTTCTCGCTTAATCACATCCAATGAGGTTAACTGATGATTGCCATAACGTAGGCTATTAATAATGCGCTTTACATCCGCCTGAGATAACGGCCTCAGTGTGTGGAACTTCCACTCGGGCTGCGTGGAAATAAAAATAACGCCATCCTCGTCCGTTACCAACAAGTCTGTATCGGGATCGCTCCAATCCTCTTCAATCTCGTTTAAGTCAATTTTAACCACGACCGCACCGTAAATAGTGCCACGGTGCTTAACAGGGTAAGCAAAGAAATACCCCCGCTTATTAGAGGTTGTTCCTAACGCAAAATATCGACCAGGCTGGCCTTTTACAGCGTCTTGAAAATACGGTCTAAAACTGAAGTTACGATCAACAAATGAACTACTTTTAGTCCAGTTACTCGCCGCTATTGTTACCCCTTCGCTGTTCATCAAATATGTATCGGATGCGCCTATCACGCTATTTACTTGCTCTAAATACAAATTAGCGCGCATGCGCGAATCGCTGCTTTTATCGTATAAGAGCGTATTAATCAGCTCCGAATGGGTAGACAATAAACGAGGTAAGTCTTTATACCGGTCAAGCGTTTGCTGCAGACTCAAAGCATAGCGATTCATATCCGCTTGCGTACGCTGCTGCAATTCGTCGATGCCGTTACGCTGACTCAACATGGATACTTGGATTAGCAACAACACGAAGCCCACCGACAAACCGATGATAATGGCTGTACGTGATAAATTAAGATATTTAGTCAGAACACGTGTCCTATTACTAATTACATGAAGCTGACATGATCAGCTGCTATGATTTTATATGAAATGTATCCACTCTACACAAGAGCGTGATACCGACTTCAGTCAAACGAGAGCCGCCATGTTAAAAAGAACCAAAATTGTTGCCACTTTAGGGCCTGCCACTGATAAACCGGGCATTTTAGAAGCCTTAATCCGCGAAGGCGTAAACGTTGTTCGTCTTAATTTTTCTCATGGCGTTCCTGATGATCACCGCCAGCGCGCAGAAGCCGTTCGCGATATTGCTCGCCGTTTGGGTAAAGTCGTTGCTATTTTAGGTGACTTACAAGGCCCTAAAATCCGTATTGCCAAATTCAAAGACGGAAAAATACATCTAAACGTTGGCGACCATTTCGTACTAGATGGTGAACTAGATGCCCTTGCAGGCGACCAGCACCAAGTAGGCTTGGATTATAAAGATTTACCCAAAGACTGCGAACCCGGCGATATTTTGCTGCTAGACGATGGCCGTATGCAACTGAAAGTATTGGCCGTCAATGGCTCGCGTGTAGAGACCGAAGCCATTTTGGCTGGTGATTTATCCAACAACAAGGGTATTAACAAGCAAGGCGGCGGCCTTTCAGCGGCGGCCCTAACCGACAAAGATAAGCGCGATATTATCACGGCCGCCGAGATCGGCATGGATTATGTGGCCGTTTCCTTCCCGCGCTCAGCCGCCGATTTAGACGAGGCTCGCTCACTACTGAAACAAGCAGGCAGCAATGCTGAAATCATCGCGAAGATAGAGCGTGCTGAAACGGTCGCCACCGATGAGGCATTAGATTCACTGATTCTCGCCAGTGATGGAGTCATGGTCGCTCGTGGCGACTTAGGCGTAGAAATTGGTGACGCTCAACTCATTGGCGTACAGAAAAAAATCATCACTCGTGCTCGCGAGCTTAGCCGGTCTGTGATTACGGCAACGCAGATGATGGAAACCATGATCAAAAGCGCGATGCCTACCCGAGCTGAAGTATTCGATGT
>Ga0193959_1000671_pt1 | contig 13932 bp, 12 predicted proteins | sample FB_2_MG_FD_140333 | JGI IMG/M metagenome (GOLD analysis project Ga0193959, IMG submission 140333) | Microbial mat bacterial communities from the Broadkill River, Lewes, Delaware, United States - FB_2_MG | ecosystem: Environmental > Aquatic > Freshwater > River > Microbial mats | place: USA... | reverse complement strand
CCAACTTGGTTCCGTTCGACAATTTCACCCACACCGTCAACGTGCCCAGAAACAATATGTCCACCAAAACGAGTGGTGGGTAGCATGGCTTTTTCAAGGTTAACCTTGTCACCAGCTTGATAATCAGTAAAACCCGTTTTCTGTAGCGTTTCTAGCGATAGATCAGCCGTATAACTATGGCTATTGAAGTCAATTACCGTCAAACAAACACCGTTGGTTGCGATACTATCTCCGAGTTTTACATCCGACATATCCAGTGAATTACTGCTAACAGTCACGCTGATATCTTCGCCTTTTGGCGTAATGGCAGTTAGAGTGCCAACGGCTTCTACAATTCCTGTAAACATAACTATTGTTCTTTATAGATTGGGGTTGCGATGATGCGAATATCCGGACCGACTTGTTTTAGCTCTTTAATATCAAGCTCGATAACTTGATGCATTGTTTGTAAGCCTAATGCACCAATAAGCCCGCGCCCATCACTGCCCATCAATTTAGGGGCAAGGTACAGAACTAACTCGTCGACCAAACGCTGTTGAATCAGTGAACTCGCTAATGTAGCTCCCGCTTCAACCCATATATGATTTATGTTGTGCTGTGTTGCCAAAGATTCAAGGGTAGCCGAAAGATCAATACGACCATCACCCGCCAATTGCGGTAGGATCTCTCCCTGCGGGGATACACGCAATAACTCACCTTCCACATTGAACAGCTTAAGTTCCGGGAACAGTTTGTTTTGACGGTCTAAGATAACGCGAATAGGTTGACGGAGCTGCTGCTTGTCATAGTTCGCTTGAATTGAATCCGGTAAGTCATCCCAGCGCACATTGAGCGATGCATTATCGTCAATCACGGTTTGGCTAGTAGAAAGAATTGCCCCGGCTTTAGCGCGAAAGCTTTGCACATCTCGTCTTGCTTGCGATGAAGTGATCCACTGGCTTTGACCATTTTCCAAAGCCGTTTGTCCGTCTAAACTGGCCGCCATTTTCAGTTGTACAAATGGTCGACCGGTTTCCATTCTCTGAATAAATGCTGGATTTAATGCCCGCGCATCAGCTTCTAACAACCCAACTTGAACTTCTATTCCCGCATCACGCAGCATTTGAATGCCTCGTCCGGCAACTTGCGGATTAGGATCTTGCATCGCGCAGATCACCTTAGAGACTTTGGCTTTAATTAAGCCTTCTGCGCAAGGGGGCGTACGTCCATAATGCGAGCAAGGCTCGAGCGTTACGTACGCTATAGCGCCTTCGGCTTTCTCTGCAGCCATGCGCAGCGCATGCACTTCTGCGTGCGGCTCACCGGCACGAAAATGAAAACCTTCACCAACAATCTGATCATCACGAGTAATGACGCAGCCTACGTTAGGGTTTGGTGCCGTGGTATAGATACCGCCTTGTGCTAACTTAATGGCACGTAGCATCATGGCGTAATCTTGTTGAGTAAATTCAGCCATCACAACACCCGACTAATCTTCTAGCTTCGCGATTTCTTCGCCAAACTCTCGAATATCTTCAAAACTACGATAAACCGAAGCAAAGCGAATATAAGCAACTTTATCGAGATCTTTTAGTTGCTCCATCACTAAATTACCCACCATTTCACTGGGTACTTCACGTTCGCCTGTAGCACGAAGTTTTGATTTAATCATGCTAATCGCAAGCTCAACTGCATCGGCACTCACTGGGCGTTTTTCCAGTGCACGCTGTAAACCACCCACCATTTTATCTTCATTAAATGGTTCACGGTTGCCATTAGATTTAATCACACGAGGCATGACCAGCTCAGCGGTTTCAAAAGTAGTAAAACGCTCGCTACATGCCAAGCACTGTCTGCGACGGCGAACTTGGTGACCATCAGCCACTAATCGAGAATCGATAACTTTTGTATCCGTCTCGGAGCAAAAAGGACAATGCATATTACCTCCATATCAATGCTCGTAGTGTAGCGGAATTGATAACTTGAAGAAAAGAAAAAGGGGCGTAGACGCCCCTTTTTACATAAATAACTGTTAACTACAGCAATAACGGCTAACTGCGTGCTAAGTAGTTGGCTTTACCCACCCATTTATAACTGGTTAGCTCTTCTAGCCCCATAGGACCACGAGCATGCAGTTTTTGTGTTGAAACGGCCACTTCAGCACCTAAACCAAACTGCGCACCATCAGTAAAGCGCGTTGATGCGTTAACGTAAACCGCCGCAGAACCCACTGAGTTAATGAAACGCTCGGCGTTTTCTAAACTATCCGTCATGATCGCATCTGAATGGCTCGCATTATGAACACGCATGTGATCAATCGCTTCAGCTACGTCAGTCACTACTTTCACGCCTAGCGTATAACTTAGCCATTCAATATCAAAATCACCTTCTACGGCATCACGTAGTTCTTTTGCGTTACTTAACAGAGCTTTCGCTTTTGGCTCCGCAACTAACGCTACTTTGTCATTTAAGCGCTCTGCTAACATAGGTAGAAACTCAGCGGCGATTTTTTCGTGTACCAACAGCGTATCCAATGAGTTACACGCGGAAGGGCGTTGAGCCTTAGCGTTTTCAACCACATCAACCGATTTCGCTAAGTCAGCGCTCTCATCAACGAAGATATGGCTGATACCAAAACCACCAATGATCACAGGTATTGTGCTGTTCTCTTTACACATTTTGTGTAAACCGGCACCACCACGAGGAATGATCATATCGACATAGTCGTCTAGCTTAAGCAACTGCGATACTAATTCGCGATCTGGCTTTTCAATGTATTGCACTGATGCGGCTGGTAAGTCTGCCTTTGCCAGTGCTACTTGAATCACTTTAACCAATTCCATATTGGAGAAAAATGTCTCTTTTCCGCCACGAAGGATGCTGGCATTGCCTGTTTTCAAACATAGCGCCGCAATATCAATCGTCACGTTAGGGCGAGCTTCATAGATCACACCAACCACTCCAAGAGGTACGCGGCGACGCGCAAGTGACATACCGTTTTCTAGAACTTTGCTGTCAATTTCACTGCCCACAGGGTCATTTAAGCTAATAACATTACGAACATCATTAGCAATACCAGCAAGACGTTCTTGGTTTAGCATTAATCGATCTAACAACGACTCGGTTAGACCCGCTTCACGACCTAACTCTAGATCCTTTTCATTCGCCGCTAGAATAGTGGCGGCATTCGCTTCCAGTTCATCAGCAATAATGGCTAACGCTTGGTTTTTCTGCGCAGTGGAGGCTGTCGCCAGTGTGAAAGCAGCGTCTTTTGCTGCTTTACCCATGTTAATTAATTCCACGTCACTTCCTTAATAATTTGTTCTTATTCTTGTATTACGACCATGTCATCACGATGCAACACTTCTGCACCGTAGTCGTAGCCTAATATAGAGAGGATGTCTTTACTGTGTTTACCAAGAATTTTGGTCACATCAACGCTTGAATAAGCGGAAATACCACGGGCAATCAATTTACCCTCTTGGTTAGTAATGCGAACGACATCGCCTCGTGCAAATGCGCCACTTACTTTAAGAACGCCTTTTGCCAATAAACTGCTGCCTTTTCCTAGCACCGCATTCACTGCACCGTCATCAATCAACATATCACCAGAAGCGGCAGGACCAGCCAAAATCCAGCGTTTACGGTTTTCCAATGCTTCTTCACATGGCAAAAAGCGCGTGCCTTGTGGCTCGGTGCTTAATGAATCAAATATCACATCAGGCGCACTGCCTGCGGCAATAATAACTTCAATGCCTGCACGGCGCGCGATATCAGCTGCCTGTAATTTCGTTGCCATACCACCAGTGCCAAGAGTCGTACCACTGCCACCGGCAATTTTACGCAAGGTATCATCAATGGTTTTTACTTCTTTGATGAGCTCAGCGTGAGGGTCTTTACGCGGGTCGGCGGTAAACAGACCTTTTTGGTCAGTCAGCAGCAAAAGCTTGTCGGCACCGCATAGAATACCAACCAAAGCGGACAAGTTATCGTTATCACCCACTTTGATTTCGTTGGTTGCTACCGCATCATTTTCATTCACAACCGGAATAATATCATGTTCAACCAAAGCATTAATGGTGTCGCGTGCATTTAGAAAACGCTCACGATCGTCCAGATCGGCACGCGTTAATAGCATTTGACCAATCTTCATCCCATAAATGGCAAACAACGATTCCCATGTTTGAATCAACTGGCTTTGCCCTACTGCCGCAAGCAACTGTTTGCTTGCCATCGAGTTGGGCAGTGCGGGGTAACCTAAATGCTCACGACCGGCGGCAATTGCACCAGACGATACTATTACTACTGAATGACCTAGTTTTTTGAGCTCTGCACACTGACGCACCAACTCCACCATATGAGCACGGTTTAGCTGTAACGTTCCGCCAGTAAGTACACTGGTACCAAGTTTTACAACCACGGTTTGAGGCTGCATCACTTTTCCGCATTGTTGATTCATTGTCATGATAAATTGAAATAATAAAAAACAAGAGCTGATGTTTTATCAATCAGCGGCGAATTTAACAAGCAGAAAAGGCGCTAAAAAGCGCCTTTTTATTGGTCAATGAGGATTCTCAATACTAATCAGACAAATTCAACCGATTCATCATGCAGAACAACATCAATCTCATACTCATTTTTTAACATTGTTAGTAAAGATTGATGAAAACTATTTTGAATGCGATTAACGTCCGCCACGGCTTTTTTAGGCAGAGCTTCGTCCACCCATTCGCCAAGGCTGTTGTATTTACCAATTCGATAACGAGCAGCAAATTGATTATCTTGCTGTTCCAACTCTAGCCACCAGCCCCAAAATTCACGCTCTTCTGGCGACTTTTTGTCGTTAACACAAACCCCTAAACAATCGAACAGGTATGAACCTTCCTTGCTTTGCGATTCTCTAAGGTAAGGCCCCAATGCCCTCAAACTCGTTAACAAGCGAAAATGAGTCGGAATTTTCGTCACTTTTGACATATTGACTCTCCATATCTTTAGTTTTAATTAAGCCAAATTCATTTTTGGACTTAATATTACTGTTAACTAAATTAGTAAAGAAGTCATCTCATTAACTCATCTTCCAACCATTTGATCGCTAAATCGAGGGATTGCTCATATCCTTGTGTAATAGTTTTGGAACTGATTTTCTTCGCTTTACCATAATCACTAAAAAGTGCCACCAACTGATTATCACTTAGCGGTGATACCGGATCGCCCTCTAGGCTCAACGCCAAAATAGGCACTCGAGTTTTACGGCTAGTCAATATGCCTTGGGTTTTTAAAGACCAAGCACGCATTTGAGCGGCAAGGCTATTAATGTCGACCACCTCTTTGCCGATGCGTGAAGCCAATAAGTCCAAATACATCTTCGACATTTTTTTCAGCTTATCTGGTGATGACAAAATATCATGGATCGGCGCCCCCAATGAAACACACGCTTTGATCTTGGTTTGTTCCATAAAAGAGAGTCGCACTAAAGCATTACCACCAAATCTAAAACCGATCAGCCCAACACGAAAATGATCAACCCAAGGAATCGATGGCAACTCATTAAGTACAGCCTGATGGATGCAAGAAGTATCTTCAGTTAAGGGCCAATGGCTAGAATGCCCAATAGATGGCATATCGACCGTGAGCATGGCTATATTTTTTTTCGACAGGTAGTCACGGAACAATCGCCACATATCACTTTGCATCGTATCTAACCCTGCACTCACCATCACCACTGGCTGAGGCTTTTCAGTACTGGTCATATGAAGATGGGCTACGACCTTCTTTCCTTTGTAAGGTACTTCGATACGTTTAATAATGAAGCGCGTTTTCTTGGTTGCCTCATGATAAGCCTTAGACGCAAGAACCTGAGCTTGTAGGGCAAGGTTGTCATTTTTCAGGTGTGGGTAACCGGCAATACTAAAACAGAGTGACGCATTAAATAATTCATCCGCCGATGATTCCCCTTGCAAGTCCTGGGCACGCTTTTGATGCTGCATTCCCAGCTTAGTCCACTCATAAGTCCAGTTACCACTGTGGTATCCCATAACCGTGTCTAGCCATTGCTCATGGGTACGAGAGTGCTTTGAACCCGCAATTCTCGCGAGCACTTCTTCCATCTCAATCGGATCAATGCCCTGCCAAGTCCATTGCAAGCGATGTAGGTTGCGATACCAACTGGTGTTGGTATTTTCACGCATCTCATCCAAAAGAACACGATTGGTCGGCATATAACGAGTTAACTCAGAGGTCTCTTTCGCTTGCTTGTGCTTTACAAACAAAGTTTCTGAGAGATTCTTATTATCATTTTCTTCTGACATATTGGCACCTAACTATGACATCTGTGAACATAATAAACCTATTCTCTCGCTAAGGAGAAGGCAATGAGCGAGAAGATAAAGTCTATTCATACTAGTCAATAAATCGAATAGGTAAAAAAAATGACCCTTTCGGGTCATTTAACGAATTTTGAAATCTTTACTTTTGCTTGCGATTAATTGGCTCAACGTATTGAACAATTGTATCCCAAGGCTGTTCAATCCATGTATCTTGCGCGATATCAACCACGTAGTCATCAAGTAGCAAAGCACCTGATGGTTTTGCACAAACAGCAATCAATTTTGCTTTAGGATACATTTCACGCAGTTTACGTGCTGTATCACCACTATCTACTAGGTCTTCTACGATTAGGTAACCTTCGCCATCACCTTCTGGTGCTTTAATCACACTCATGTCACGCTGATGATCATGGTCATAGCTAGAGATACAGATGGTATCTACATAACGAATGCCAAGTTCACGCGCAAGGATTGCGCCGGGAACTAGACCACCACGACTCACTGCCCAAATACCTTTCCATTGTTCAGCTGGCATCTGTTTTTCAGCTAGCTCACGGCAGTAGTTCTGCATGTTGTCCCAAGTAATAACGAATTTTTTACTCATTGTAATAACCTAATAATTTAAAGATTTGCATCCCCTAACACGCAAATAGTGCTCTCATGCAGAAAGTAGCAGAGTGCGAACAGCTGAATGGGGGCAAGCTGCGCAAACGATTATTCTACCCAAACAGACCTACAATACCAATGGGGAATTTCTTCTAATAAAAGAAAAGCCATAGCAGTGTGATCCACTATGGCTTTTACTATTCAATTTAGAATGCACCAAACTTGTAGCGGCTTGGCACACTATTGTACTTAAGCGAGCAAATACTTAATGATGAAGATTGCTGAAAGCACCCATACACTGACTGATACTTCACGACCTTTACCACTTAGCAATTTAATTGCAGCGTAAGAGATAAAGCCTAGAGCGATACCTTCAGCGATAGAGTAAGTTAACGGCATCAACAAGCAAGTAACGACAACCGGTGCCGCCTCAGTAAGGTCACGCCAATCGACACTCACAAGCCCTGACATCATTAGAATCGCAACGTAGAACAGTGCACCAGCCGTTGCATAAGCTGGGATCATTCCAGCTAGCGGAGCAAAGAATAAAGCGAGGATGAATAATAGACCAACAACAACGGCTGTTAAGCCTGTACGACCGCCAGCAGCAACACCCGCCGTCGATTCTACAAACGAAGTGGTGCTTGATGTACCTAACATTGCACCAACTGATGTTGCCGTAGAGTCTGCAAGTAGTGCTTTGCTCAAGCGAGGCAACTTACCATCTTCTTTGATCAGGTTTGCCTTAGTTGCAACTCCCACTAACGTGCCCGCCGTGTCAAAAAGATCGACAAATAAGAAGGCGAAAACCACTGAAATCATGCCAACTTCAAATACATCAGCAATGTTCATTTGCATCAGTGTTGGAGCAATGCTTGGTGGTGTAGACATTAATCCACCCCATTGAACATCACCGACGACAATACCAATAGCAGTGATAATTAAGATCGCGATCATTACAGCACCGCGCACGCCACGGTATACCAAACCAATAGTAAGGAAGAAACCCAGAGCAGCCAGAGCAGGCTTCAGGCTAGTAATGTCGCCGCGGCTTACCAACGTCGCAGGGTTATCAACCACGATACCCGCATTTTGCAGACCAATGAAGGCTAGGAAAAGACCGATACCTGCCGAGATACCGGTACGAAGAGACATTGGAATTGAGTTAATAATCCACTCTCGCACCTTAAAGATACTCAGTGCCATAAACAGGATACCAGATACAAATACCGCCCCTAGAGCGACTTGCCATGTATGACCCATGCCTAAAACAACACCGTAAGTGAAGAAAGCGTTCAAACCCATACCAGGCGCAAGTGCGATTGGATAGTTAGCAACAAAACCCATGATGAAACAGCCAATAGCAGCAGCTAGACAGGTAGCAACAAAAACAGCGCCTTTATCCATACCAGCATCAGCAAGCATCGCAGGGTTAACAAAAATGATATAAGCCATCGTCAGGAAGGTCGTCAAACCTGCGACGATCTCAGTTTTGACATTAGTGCCATTCTCACTGAGTTTGAACAGTTTCTCGAACATGGTCGAATCCTATAAATTCAAAGTAAACGTTTGCGTAATCGATTGGCTGGGATTATAAAGTTATCAAATAACAAATTCCAGATAGAATTATCACTCTAATTAATATTTTTAGTTATAAAGCCACCGTAGCAGTAGCAAGAAAGACTATAAAACGCCCTGTTCTTCTTATTTTTCATAGCGTAAAAGCTACTAATCCGAGATTAATTATTTGATGAGAATTTGAACCGTGTTGTAAACTTTCAGCGACAAATTGCATCAAATTAGCAAACATTAGCGGTATATATAACTAGGCTAATTGAGGTTAATTTAGTTTGAGGTAAAAAAACGGATTTTGGAGCACAATGGCGGGATAAAAAAACGCCACTCAAAGTGAGTGGCGGTCGAATCATGTCAGCTAAAATATACAGCTGTAAAAAAATTCCAATAATAGGGGTGAACAAAACTGTTCAGAAGCGAGCTAAGACTAGTAGCCAAAGCTTGCAGGGTATACAAAGTTACTTGTATAAACAGAGCTGTTTATCCAGAACATTGCACTTGGTAAACCTTTCATGCTATCACCTTTAAATCAATGCATTAAAAAAACAAACGTTGATTTCTCGGTTCCTTGGAGGCGATAAATCGGACTCATCCTTTGAGCGTTTTTTCTTCAACTTGTGAAGTTGGTTACAAATATACCTCAAAGAAAAAAAATTACAATACACTTGGCGATTAAAGTCACAAAAAAATCTTTAATTTGATTTATGTCAATTTATTTTCGTAATAAAATTACAGTTTATTACCCATATAAATAAAACATTTTTGTAGCATTGAAAACGATTGCTTATAGCTAATTAACAACCATTGCTCGCATTACATACAGCGAATAACAAAAACTACCCACCCTCTACTCTCTTTCTAATGAGAGTGATATGCTAGCTTTCTCTAATTTGTAGGCCAGCTCTAGTATTTCGTGCCATATTTGGCGGCAATATCTTCAACATGATCTGGTCTTAAGTAATATAAGGAGTCATCCGTGTCTGAGTTCCATTCTGAAATCAGCAAGTTAGCGCCTGCACCACTATGGCAATTCTTCGATAAAATTTGTTCTATTGCTCACCCTTCAAAGCATGAAGAAGCGTTAGCGCAATACATTGTGAGCTGGGCTCAAGAGCAAGGTTTAGACGTTCGCCGTGATCCAACGGGTAATGTTTTTATCAAGAAAGCAGCGACGCCAGGAATGGAAAATAAGAAAGGTGTTGTTCTTCAAGCGCACATTGATATGGTGCCGCAAAAAAATGAAGATACACAACACGATTTCACCATGGATGCCATCCAACCTTACATTGATGGGGAGTGGGTAACCGCAAAAGGCACAACACTAGGTGCTGACAATGGTATCGGCATGGCTTCTTGTCTTGCAGTACTTGCCTCGAATGATATTAAGCATGGCCCTATTGAAGTACTATTGACCATCGACGAAGAAGCTGGCATGACAGGCGCGTTTGGTCTAGAAGCGGGTTGGCTAGAAGGTGACATCCTTCTTAATACTGACTCAGAGCAAGAAGGCGAAGTTTACATGGGTTGCGCGGGTGGTATTGATGGCGAACTAACGCTAACAATAGAACGTGAAGCAATCCCTACCGGTTACACCACTCGTCAACTGGTATTGAAAGGTCTAAAAGGCGGTCACTCCGGTTGTGATATCAACACAGGTCGTGGCAATGCCAACAAACTGCTGGCTCGATTCCTCGCAGGTCACGCGCAAGAGCTAGAGATGCGTTTGGTTGAGTTTCGTGGCGGTAGCTTGCGTAATGCTATTCCTCGAGAAGCCTTTGTTACTGTCGCACTACCAGAGCAAAACGAAGCCAAATTAGCTGAGCTGTTTGAATACTATACCGAATTGCTTCGCGCTGAACTCGGTCGTGTTGAAACAGACATTGTTACTTTTAATCAAGCAATAGAAGTAGCAGAAAGCAAAGTATTTACTTTAACAGCACAGCAAAGTTTCATCGCAACATTAAACGCACTACCAAATGGTGTAATTCGTATGAGCGATGATATCCAAGGTGTAGTAGAAACTTCTCTGAACGTTGGTGTCATTACGACTGAAGATGACAAAGTGACGATTCTTTGTTTGATCCGCTCTCTAATCGACTCGGGTCGCCACCAAGTAGAAAGCACACTCAGTTCGATTGCAGAGTTAGCGGGCGCAAACATTCAATTTAGCGGTGGATACCCTGGTTGGAAGCCGGATGCAGACTCTGAAATAATGCGAGTATTCCGCGACCTTTACAACGATATTTACGGTCACAAACCAAATATCATGGTGATCCATGCAGGTCTTGAATGTGGTCTATTTAAAGAACCATACCCTCACATGGACATGCTGTCGTTTGGTCCTACGATCAAGTTCCCACATTCACCAGATGAAAAAGTGGAAATCAGCACAGTTGCGTTATTCTGGGAGCAGATGGTTGCGCTGCTAGAAAATATTCCTAGCAAAGCTTAATTTGAAGCTTTTACATTAGCTAAAGTAATCCAAAAAGCCAGCTTGAATTAGCTGGCTTTTTCACCAACAGTGATAGAAATATTTTATCGTGACGATTGTTTATTTTCGCTAGTCACAAATAAGTCAGGTTGTTACAGTCGCCCCCCTTGAAGCGTCTTTGGGCAAACCATCTTGCCTTCTTCAAGCCATAACACCGTGTTGTTATGTTGGGAGCACACCATCCTGGGGTGTCTTATTTCTCTCATGTACTAATCTGTAATAGGCAGTCGTCCTCAAGCATCTATTTTGAGACGTGAGTTATTGGCTTAGATAATTAATTAGGCTATTTATAACTGCGCTTCAATACGCTGCTCACGTGAACGACATTATTACTTTTAGTATCAACAAAAAACTGAATAACTGCGATGAAGAAAGAAAAATTACTTGTAGGTTGGTGCGAGACACTAAGCCTGCCTGGTCTAGGTATTGATAAAATTAACGCAAAAATCGACACTGGTGCCAGAACATCTTGCTTACACGCGTTTAAGGTCGAGAGCTTCACCAAGGAAGAGACATTATGGGTGCGTTTTTGGATACACCCAATCCAACACAACACGGAAGTAGAAGTTGTTTGTGAAGCGATAGTTAAAGACCAACGTGTCGTTCGTGACTCTGGTGGTCATGAAGAACAGCGCTTTGTGATTGAAACTGATATGAGCCTAGGCGGACAAACCTGGCCTGTCGAGATCACATTAAACAATCGTGAGAATATGGCATTTCGTATGCTACTTGGGCGCACAGCGATGCACCATCGCATCCAAGTTGACCCTGTTGAAACATATCTAATCCCGTTTGAGGAAAATAAATAATGAGAATTGGTATTCTGTCACGCAACGCGAATCTGTACTCTACTCGTCGTCTGATCGAAGCGTGTGAGATTCGAGGTCATGAAGTTAAAGTCGTTGATGCTCTGCGCTGTTACATGAATATCAATTCTAAAAAGCCAGAAATTCACTTCAAAGGTGAAGAGCTTTCTGGCTATGATGCGATTATTCCACGCATCGGTGCGTCGGTGACTTTTTACGGCACAGCGGTATTGCGTCAGTTTGAAATGATGGGTGTCTACCCAGTGAACGAATCAGTAGCGATTACACGCTCTCGTGACAAACTACGTTCAATGCAGCTTCTTTCTCGTAAAGGTATCGGTATGCCTATCACTGGTTTTGCAAGCAAACCAGATGATGTTAAAGATCTACTTGAAATGGTTGGCGGGGCGCCAGTTGTTATCAAGCTACTTGAAGGCACTCAAGGTATCGGTGTTGTGTTAGCAGAAACACGTAAGGCAGCAGAAAGCGTAGTAGAAGCTTTCATGGGCTTAAAAGCCAACATCATGGTACAAGAATTTATTAAAGAAGCAGGCGGTGCCGATATCCGCTGTTTCGTACTGGGTGATAAAGTGATCGCGGCAATGAAACGCCAAGGTGCAGAGGGTGAGTTCCGCTCTAACCTACATCGTGGTGGTAGCGCTTCACTAATTAAAATTACACCAGAAGAGCGCCGTACTGCGGTTGCTGCTGCGAAAATCATGGGTCTAAATGTGGCTGGGGTCGATCTACTTCGTTCAGACCGTGGTCCATTAGTTATGGAAGTAAACTCATCTCCAGGTCTTGAAGGTATTGAAGCCGCAACTGGTAAAGATATTGCTGGAATGATTGTCGAATTTATTGAGAAGAATGCGGCAAGTAAAAGGACTAAAACTCGTGGCAAAGGCTAAAAAGAATCGTGCTTTTGAATTTCTCGGTGAGACTGTCGAGCCGGGCGAACGAAAGGTCATTAAGTTAGAAGCTGCCAAGCTTTATACTCATTCACCTTTATCGATTCCAGTCGAAATCATCAATGGTCAGTTAGAAGGACCAACATTGATGGTAAACGCAGCAATTCATGGTGATGAACTCAATGGCGTTGAAATTGTACGCCAATTAATCAACACCATTGATGCTAGCAAACTGAAAGGCACTCTTATTGCGGTGCCTATTGTGAACGTATTTGGTTTTATTCATAAGTCTCGCTACTTGCCAGACCGCCGTGACTTAAATCGATGCTTCCCCGGGAGTGAAAAAGGTTCGCTTGCTTCTCGCATGGCGCACACCTTTTTCTCTCAAGTGGCAAAAGATTGTGATTACATTCTAGATCTTCACACTGGCGCAATTCACCGTACTAACTTGCCTCAAATTCGTGCGGATTTGAGCAACCCTGAAACACTTAGAATTGCACAAGCATTTGCAACACCAGTAACGGTTGATGCACCTTTACGTGATGGTTCTCTACGCAGTGAAGCTGAACGTCTTGGCATTCCAGTGCTGACTTATGAAGCTGGTGAAGCACTACGTTTTGAGCCAATCTGTATCAGTGCTGGTTACTATGGTGTACAACGCGTAATGCAGGCGATTGGCATGCTACGAGCGAGCCGCAAAAAGTTACCTACCACTGTGATTGCTAAATCGACCAGTTGGTTACGCGCAGAAACCGACGGAATTTTACGTACGGTTGTGACGCTGGGTGACAAGGTCGAGAAAAACCAGGTGTTGGCATACATCAATGCGCCACTTGGTCATGGTGAAATCGAACTAAAAGCTCGTAAAGGCGGCATCGTCATTGGGCAGCAAACGCTGCCATTAGTCAATGAAGGTGATGCTGTATTCCACTTAGCTTACTTTGAAGGCGATGACGACGAAGTTGAGCAAGTGGTAGAAGATTTTATTGAAGACTTTGTCGATGCCGATATCGATCTACTGACTACAGGTCAAATCAATACGCCATCTTAATCTCTTGATTAAGATAGTAAAAAGCCCGCAATCGCGGGCTTTTTTGTTTTTCAACTTTACGCTAACCGAATGATGCCCAGATCACCGTCGCCACCAAAATAGGACAAACAAACTTCACATAGGCAGGCCACAGCTTACCAAACCAACCTTGCGTAAACTCAGGGCAACCGTGTTCAAGCTCTTTGATTTT
>Ga0193959_1000670_pt1 | contig 13934 bp, 9 predicted proteins | sample FB_2_MG_FD_140333 | JGI IMG/M metagenome (GOLD analysis project Ga0193959, IMG submission 140333) | Microbial mat bacterial communities from the Broadkill River, Lewes, Delaware, United States - FB_2_MG | ecosystem: Environmental > Aquatic > Freshwater > River > Microbial mats | place: USA... | reverse complement strand
ATTTTTATATGTATTCTAAATATTCTAAGACACTGGAAGAAGTTGGATTTGAGCAAGAAAAACTGGTAACTGAAGATGGAACAGCCAATTTTTTAATAGAAATAGTAGAAGCAGATGCCAGTGGTTTTAAGGCCAAGGCAACAGCAGTTGTTGATTTCGACGGAGACGGAGTTTTTAATGTTTGGGAAATTGATCAGCAAAAAAAACTGATTGAAGTAGTTAAAGACTAACTCTCAATTCTATGCCTGAATTTATCGTTGGATTACTCGTTGCGTGTCTTTTACTAATTGCCTTTCAGGACTTTAGAGAAAGAGCTGTAAATTGGTATCTATTTTCAGTAGCTTTTGTGATTTGTGCATTTCAAGCAAGTCTGTACCTAGATTGGATAGAGATAATGATCAATTTTGGAATCAATCTTTTATTGCTTGTTGTTTTAATTACGACATTATTGTGTTATCTATTGATACGATTTGGCAGAAATCAATTAAGTCTTTGGAATTATTTGGGATTGGGAGATGTCCTGTTTTTCATCGTTCTTGCCATTTGTTTTTCACCTTTCAATTTTGTGATTTTTACAGTTGTTAGTTTGATGATTTCTCTTCTGACTTCTATTCTTTTCTTGTCTGGAAGAACAGTCCCATTAGCAGGTATACAAGCACTATGTTTGGGCATTTTTTCAATTCTTCAATACTTTTTAGATCGATCACCCTTTAACGATAATTGGATTTACCTATGGATGTAAAACAAAATCTTCAGATTGAGACCGAATTGGTACAAAGTATATCAGCAGATCAGGCCTGGCACTATGGCATTGTTCCGGCTGAAGCTACGAATGAGCACATGGTTTTTTATTGTTCCAATAAAATTGATGCTGCAGAAGTACAAACCGAGTTAGAGATTTTGTTTGGGTGTACCATTTCATTACAAATAGCTGAAGAAGAAACTGTAAAGAATGCCCTGGTGAGGTATTATCCCAAAGCTTCGAAAGGAAAGAAAAGTTCAACGAAGCAGTTTACAGGAACTTACGATGACTTTTTACCCAAGGTAATTAGTGAAGCCTATGGAATTGGAGCCAGTGATATTCACATCGAGATTTATGAAGAAACAGCCAGAATTCGTTTTCGTGTAGATGGGAAATTAGTTGAAAGATACAGGGTTGCAAGTGAAGAGTACCCTGCACTAGTAAATAAAATTAAGATTCAGGCTAATTTGGATATAGCCGAAAAACGCTTACCTCAGGATGGAAGAATATTTTTTAAAGGAAATATTGGAGAATTTGACATTCGTGTTTCTTCACTACCGACTATGAATGGAGAAAAGGTAGTAATGCGATTATTAAATAAGGATGGGGGAAAAGTATCTTTGGATCAATTAGGGTTCTCAGATATACAATTAAAAACTTACCTGAAAGCCATAAAAAGACCAAATGGGATAGTATTGATTAGTGGTCCTACAGGATCAGGAAAGACAACAACTCTTTATGCAACTTTGCAATTATTAAATGATAATGAAAGCAATATCCTAACCATAGAAGATCCAATTGAATACACTCTAGAAGGAATCAATCAGGTACAATTGAAAGAAGACATTGGTTTAACTTTTTCAAGTGCCTTAAGAACCTTTTTACGACAAGATCCCGATATTATTATGCTAGGGGAAATTCGAGACAAAGAGACTGCCCAAATGGCTATTCGAGCAGCCTTAACCGGTCATTTGGTATTCTCAACTATTCACACTAATTCAGCCTTAGGAACCATTTCCAGGTTAACCGATATGGGTATTCCTCCCTATTTATTAGCCGGAACAATTAACTTAACAATGGCACAACGTCTGGTTCGTTTGTTGTGCCCTCACTGCAATTCGGAGAATAAAGTTACAGATTCATTATTTCCTCCTGGATTCGCGCTTCCTCAGAATTTAGAATCCCATTCTATTCCCGTAGGGTGTGAACACTGTTACTATACAGGTTATTCAGGTCGAAAAGCCATTTATGAACTCATTCCTATCGACGATGAAATGGCAAGCATTATTCGTGAAAATAAACAGGAGCAAACCACATTGGAAAATTCACATAAAATTAAATTCTTAAAGGATGCGGCCTGGGAAATGTTTGCCCAAGGGCTAACATCAATTGAAGAAGTATATCCTTTCTTTATTTAATTCATCTTATTTATATGTAGAATAGATATAAATTACTTATTATTTATTCTGCAAAGTATAGTATTTACAATACTTTTAGATTATGGTGACTGTTTGTATAATTATTTGAGGGTTACTTTTTTAGTGAAAATGGAATAAAGGGATGATAACCCCCTCTTTTTTAATTATTAACCCTAAATAATTGTTTATGAAACAGGTTACCTTAAAGTTAAAATTCATCTTGATATTATTATTATTATTTACGAGTAGTTGTTATTCTTGGGCGCAAGATGGAGAAATGATTCATCAAATTGATAATGAATATTACAAACAAGTTGATCCAGAAGCATGGAGATTTCATCAATATTCTTTCTCAAACTTAGATCATAATACAGGAACAGCTGATATTGCCATCCCAATTTATACAATAAAAATAGGTAGAATTACGGTGCCGATAAATATTGTATACAATACACTTGGCATTAAAGTAGAAGATCATGTAAGTTATGTTGGTGTTGGCTGGGATTTGATTGCTGGAGGCAGAATAACCAGAAAAGTAATGGGCGGTTTGCCTGACTTAAAAGAATATGTAAAAAGTTTTCCTGAAGAGAAAATCCTTGGATATCAAAAGAAGGGTAGTTATGAATATGATTCGCGTTATTTCATTGATCAAGCCCCAGATTTGTTTTATTACTCTGGTCCAGGGGTGAATGGAAGTTTTTTATTTAATAAATATGGTGATTACCATAATTTGAATGATAAAAACACTTCTATAACTTTTCAGATTCAAGATAATATTGAGATACCATTATCAATAGAAAACAATCCGGTTTCACCAATTGAAGATTATGTGGCATTTAGTATTATCAAAGATGGAATGAAATACTCATTTAATAACTATGAATTAGGAGCAACAGCTGGCTCAAATTGGACTTTGGAAAAAACGGTTGGCTCATGGTTATTAACCGAAATAGAGGACCTATTAGGTGGTGATAAAGTGACATTTGAATATTCAGAAATGAGTGGTTCGAGCGATCAAAATTTTATAAATGAAAGAGTGAGACCTTCTGTGGGGTGTGGTTGTTCTGGTACTGATACATATAGTACGACTTCTATAATTATGAAACAAAAAAGGTTATCCAGAATTCATTGGAGTGAAGGAGAGGTTAACTTCAGTTATGACTTTAATCGATTGGATGCAAAGAATACCAGTGATAATGCTTTAACTTCTATAGAAGTTAAAAACAATGATAATAGAATAATCAAAGATTTTGAGTTTGATTATTCACACTTTATAAGTGCTGGTACAAACACATATGAATACTACAGACTTAAACTGGATAAAATAACGGAGTGGAATAGTAACCATTCTGAAAGTAAGGAAATTGAATTGGAGTATTTCCCTGGGAATTTACCTTCCAAGATTTCAAAGGAGCAGGATTTATGGGGATACTATAATGATAATAATGCATCAAGTTTGATGCCGAAATTATATTTTTATCCTAGTATGGCATATGGTTTTGGAACTGAAAAAGCTTCGATTTGTTTTTTTCCTGAAAGACTTTTGAATGAACAATCATCTTACTATGTGATCAATGGTGCGGATAGAAGTGTAAATAGCAGTTCTATTCTGCATGGTATGTTAAAAACTATAAAGTTTCCAAGTGGTGGATATCGCGAATTTGGTTATGAACCTAATGTAATTAGCGTAGCAAATGATGAAATTGAAGGAGGTGGATTAAGATTGGCATTTGAACGTTTAAGTGATACAGATCAGTCTTATACTAAATTATACAATTATCATTATGGTAAAGTTTTAGCCATTCCACAAATGGCGCATATGTGTGATGCAAATACATTTGCAGCAATGGGAAATGGATCTGCAAGGTCAGTCTATATTGATGAACACCTGCAAGTTTTTTCATATTCATTCTTATCTTCTTTTGATTTGAATCCATATCAGGTCTGCTATAATAAAGTTGTAGAAAGTGAACCCCAAAATGGTCGAATTGCTTTTAGTTTTAATCCAATAAGTACTAATAGTTCTTTTTTGAACTGGGATGTAGAAGCAGGAGTTGATTGTGGATCTATACATGTATTGTATAGTAACAAACATTTTAATTTACCCCCTCGATCAGCTTTGTCGGGTAAACCTTCATTGATTGAATATTATAAGGAAGGGGCATTAAATGGTGATCCAATAAAAAAAATACAATATTTCTATGATACATTCAGTAATACACTTTTTTCTGAAAATTTAAAAACGAAAATTGGTATAATGGATTACTCCTACTATATAGATAACATTGACTATGAGTATGAAATGAGTAAAATCAGAACCAAGATTGAAACAATTGATGGTGTAGATAACCAAGTTGACTACTGGTATGATACTGAAAATGGCTTATTAAAAAGTGTAAGTAAACCTATTGGCGATGGATGGGAAGAAGTGGTGAGTTATACTTATCCATCAGACGTTCTTTTTGATTCACAGGAGCCATTTAGTACCAATGATACAATTTATCTGGCAATGGAAGCATTGGAGACCAAAAAAGCGATGATACCTTTTTTCTCTAAAAAATTATTGGTACATGAAGATAGCCAAACCGCTTGGATGACAGATTTATCTATGACATTATATAAAAACTATGGAGACTTAACTTTACCATGTATTTCATATAGTGGAAATATTCCAGATAATAGAACATCATATTCATTAAGTTTTAATTCGAGTGGAATTTTGAATGCTTTATCTTCAAATTTGTTTCTCTCTCAAAATGAAATTTTTGATTACGACTACGGCAAACCATCTTTAATTTATAATAATCAAACCAAATCGTATACTTTCTTACAGTGGAATAATGATGACTTAAGCATGCCTTATTTGGTGGCAAGTAATTCAAAACCAGAAGATGTACATTATGAATCATTTGAAAGTGAAGGGTCATATCCAGGAGAGCAGGTGAATGGTCTTATCGTGAATGGGGGAGTTTTTGGGAGTAAATGTTTGGAACCTTATCAAGGATTCGTATGGGCTTACAAACCAACAGGCTTTGATCCCAATAAAGTGTACCGTGTGTCATTTTGGGCAACTGGACAAGGTATATCAAATATTTGTAATGGACATTCTATTGAAATCAATAGTTTAAATAAGTGGGAATATTATAGCATTACATTTACTGGAGAATCAGCTTTACAGATTGGTTTTGATATGCAAGGTGCAATAGATGAATTAAGGATTTTACCTGTGGATGGTCAAATGCTTGCAAGAACGTTTACACCTTTGGTTGGAGTAACTTCTGAAACAAATGTCAACGGGGTTAGTAATTATTATGAGTATGATAATTTTGGAAGACTTTCTATTATTAAAAATAGTGATGATGAATTGGTAAGTTCATATACCTACAATTATGCAGGTTTGATGAGTGGTGATGTTTCAAGTTTTACAGAAATATCAAATACATCATTGAATTTTAGAGACGAGGAGGAGACATTGTTTGTTGAAGTACGCTCTAATGATAATTGGACCATTACGGATAATGCATCATGGATTACAGTTTCTCCAACTTCTGGACAGCACAATGGTAGAGTTTATATTACTTGTACTCAAAATGGTACAACTAATGATAGACCTGGTAATGTTACCATTAACGGTAAAGTAATTTCCATTCTTCAAGAAAGAGCTGATATAGCAGCATACCTAAATTTAACTGCTTACAACCTTAATTTTATAAGTGACTATGAAACTAAAAATGTTAACATATCATCAAATGTAACATGGACTACTTCAAGTAATCAGTATTGGTTAAGGGTATTGCCACCAGATTCAGGAGGCAATGAAGGAACGATTGCCATTCAGTGTGATCCTAATGTCAAAACAATAAGTAGAAGTGGTGAGATTACAGTATCTGGAGGAGGCATTGTTAAGACTATTAATGTTGTACAAGATGCTGGTGGACCTGGATTTCCAAAATAAATTTGAACTATCAATACTTTTGTCATGAAGAAAAATAAATCATTATATATAATAATATTGTGCTTATTAAGTATTTCTTTACAGGCACAGATTGCCTCATATCCTCATATTGAGGGATTTGAAGGCGCAATGAGTTGGACGAATACTACAGGAGATCTCTTAGATTGGGCAATTCGTTCTGGAAGTACACCTTCTGGTGGAACAGGACCGAGCTCTGCATACTCTGGTACAAATTATATCTATTTGGAAGCTTCTAGTCCAAATTATCCATCCAAAACGGCATATTTAGTTAGTTCTGTGTATAATCTACAATCATATACTACAGCAGATATTAGTTTTAGATATCATATGTATGGAGCTACAATGGGATCTCTCAGACTTGAAAGCAGTACTAATGGAGGCGTTTCATGGAGTACGTTTTGGTCCATCTCAGGAGATCAGGGTAATTCATGGAAATCCATAACTAGAAGTATCGATCATTTGTGTGGAAATAATGTTCTGTTCAGATTGGTAGGAACCACTGGAAGTTCTTACACTGGAGATATTGCATTGGATGAATTAAAGGTAAGTACAGGTTTAATTGCTGTACCTCAGGGACCTTCTACCGATAAAAATTTTGTATTGGCTAAGGCTCCTTTAAGTACTTCTGGATTAAATGGAGAGGTATTAGAGACGATTGCTTACTTTGATGGTTTGGGACGTGAGGATCAAACTATTCAAATTGGAGCGAGTCCACAAGGAAATGATGTTGTTCAGGCAATTGACTATGATCGTTTAAGCAGACAGAGCAAAAAATATTTGCCTTATACCATTGGAATAAAAAGTGGTCAATATAAATTGAATGAGCTTTTGGAAGGTAATTGGACAGATCATTATGGTAGTTTAGATGATGCTTATGCATTTTCTGAAACGAAATATGATCAGTCACCATTGAATAGAACAATTGAAAAATCAAAACCAGGATACGATTGGAGAATTGCCAATGGTCATACTACCAAGTTAGAGTATTCAACAAATACTGGATCAGAGGTGATTAAATTCGATGTAAATAATATTACCAAATCTTCAAATGGATATCATGCAGCCAATGAACTAGCTAAAAAAACTGTAAAAAATGAAAATTGGATTTCTGGTAAAGCCAATACAACAGAAGAGTTTATAGATAAGCAAGGACGAGTAATTCTTACAAGATCCTGGTTGGATGATGTAACTTCGGTAAATACCTACAATGTTTTTGATAAGTTTGGACGTATCAGATACGTTTTAACTCCAAAAGTATTTGAATCGGGTTCAAACTCTGTGAGCAGTACAGAGCTTTCGCAGCTTTGCTACCAATATATCTATGATGGTAAAGGAAGAGTTGAAACGAAAATTTTACCGGGAACTGATCCGACTTATATGTTATATGATAAAAAGGACAGATTAGTGATGACTAGAGATGGAGAGCTTGCTAATGCAGGTCAATGGAAATATACTCTCTATGACAATTTAAATAGGAATATTGAAAGTGGACTCTGTACAGCAGGAACATTTGGAAGTTTGAAATCTACAGTAAATAATAGTTTGAATTATATCCCTCCAAATAGATCTCCAGTAACTTATACTTATTACGATGATTATACTCATTGTTCTAATTGGGGATATGATCATATAGAACGATCAGGTTTTTCTGAAAATGTGAAGATTGATGGTGTAGTTGGTAAAGTTACTGCATCAGAGACCAAAAATTTGGAAACAGGCAATTGGATAAAGGAAGTGTTCTATTATGACAAGTATAGTCGAATAATTCAAAGTTATAGAGAGAATGATTTAGGAGGATATGACAGAATGACAAACCTGTTTGATTTTTCTGGTAACATTACCAAATCTGAACAGTATCATAAACGTCTAAGTTCATCATCTCCAATAATAATAACAAAGAGATATTTATATGATCATGCAAATCGACCAACAAAAAAATATCACAAGATAGGTTCACAATCTGAAGTTTTAATGGTGGAAAATAAGTACAATGAAATTGGTCAACTTGAAGAGAAAAATATTCATAATAATATTCAATCAATTGATTATCGTTATAATATAAATGGTTGGATAACAAGTATTAATAATGCTAATTTATCGAATGATGGTTCTTTGAATAACGATACGGAAGATCTTTTTGGAATGGAACTGGCATATCAAAAAACTATTTCAGGGCTAAGTGGATCCGGAAATATTAAATATGATGGCAGTATCTCAGCTTTAAAATGGAAGAGCTCTTCTCACTCAAATATTCAGGGATATTTATATTACTATGATGCTTTGAACCGATTAAAAAAGGCGGATTACAAATACAATTCAGGAAGCTGGGTGAATTCGTCTGCTTATGATGTTTACGGAAGCAGTTCTTATGGCAATATGATAGGTTATGATTTGAACGGGAACATTAAATCATTGTTTAGAAATAATAGTAGTGGTTCATCAATTGATCAACTTGTGTATACATACAACGGGAATCAGTTGAAGAGTGTTGAAGACGCTGCCAATAGTAGCAATGGTTTTAGAGAAGTGGCACATATCGCAACGGAATATATTTTTGATGATAATGGAAACTTAATTAATGATATCAACAGAGGGCACAGTATTCAGTATAACATTTTAAATTTACCCAAGAATTTGAATAGTGGAACCTTAAAATATGAGTATAGTGCTACTGGCGAAAAGCTTAGAAAGGTTGCTAGCGGAACTACAACTGATTACATAGTTAATTTTGTATATACAAACAATTCATTAGCATATATCCTAACAAACGAAGGTAGAATTGTTAAATCAGGAAGTATATATCTTTATGAATATAACTTGAAGGATCATTTGGGAAATACAAGAGTTAGTTTCCAAGTCAATGGTTCAACTCCAACAGTATTACAGTATCAAGATTATTATCCATTTGGTATGGCGATGAATACAATTCAAAATGATAATCGTTATCTTTACAATGGTAAGGAGTTGCAGGATGATATTGTAAATGGTGATAATTTAGATTGGTATGATTATGATACTAGAATGTATGATGCTCAATTAGCAAGGTTTCATACAGTTGATATACTTTCGGATGATTACGTACATCGCTCGCCGTTTATTTATGCAGAGAACAATCCAGTCAATATGATTGACTATAAAGGGATGATGGGGTTTGATCAAGATGAAGGCGAAGATAAAAGGCAAAAGTCTAATGAACTATTAGGTCAACAGCAGGTTGAGGAAAATGGAACTAATTCTGTAACAATATATGGATTGGGAGGAAGGCCATTGACCATAAGTACTTCAGGAAGCGATATGAACTTAAAGGGAGTAGTGATTGCTACTTATTATGTGCCTAATTCATCTGGTGGCTTTGACCAAATAGATATTACTGATGAAGGAGAAATTATTATAACAGGTTCGAATGCTAATGAGGATTGTGATCGTAATGCAAATGAATCGGATGTGATGAAATCTGATTTAGATATAAAGAACTTCTTTGGATCGGAATTTGAAGTAACTACAAAAAATGAACGCACTGGTAAAGCAATGATGGAAATCTTTAATCCAGATTTTGTTTCATTTGCGTTTATCCTGGCCTACATTCCAGGTGCAAAGATAACACCTAAAGGGTACGGATTTAAAGGGTTAGGATTGAAAGGGAGTTTGAATTTCAGTTCAAAAGCAGCTGCACATATGGCAGATAAAGGTAGACATGTCCCAATGAAACTATTAAGAGATGTAATAACGAAAGGTAGAGGCCATGCGGATCCACGAGGATCACGAGCATTAATGTATTATTCAAGAATTGTGAGACAAGGAAAAGTTTATAATTTAGAGGTTCTTTATGATAGAGCAACAAATTCAGTTTGGCATTTTGAGTATACTAGAAGAGCTATTGGAACTTTATCAAGAATACCAAAATTATGAGATGTACAAAAAATGATTTATTTAAGTTACTGTTGGATTATCGGAAAGATAAAATGAATATTAATATATTTTGTGATAAATTTCACGAATATTATAATCTAAGAATTGACTATAATATTCTGTCCTCAAAGGAAATTCATATTTTCGATGAATTAGCAATAGTTATTGGACGTTATTCACCATATGATGATGATCATAAAATTAAGAATGCCTTTTTTACAAAGGAAGAGGTGAATAAGGCCGTTATACTTGCGATGCATAAATTAGGATTGTAACTTATCTTGGACGTGCATTATATGTCACCTTAAATGGGTAATGTACCATATGTGACATTTATAGATAATGAACCCCATAAGAGACGGTTTTATAGTTTCTTATGGGTTTTTCTTTTTAGGTAAAAAAGTAATACTGTTTATACTTGAAATAAAAATAAAAGCTGTAATGTCTGTAAAAAGGGCATTTTTTTAAACATGGTGTACCAATCGTTACTTTTAAGAAAACTTTGAAATGTAAATACTGTTCAGGTTTGTGTATAAAGCGAGGAAAATATAAAGGAGTTCAAAATTCAATCATAAAAATTGTAGTACTAATCAAAGAGAGCACTAAACAAAGCTAAGAGTTAATGCTAAAAAAATTGAATTAATAAAACGATTGAATAATGAAGGCCTTGGGAACAGTTCCTTGTTTAACGTCAGCAAAAAGTGAACTTTTTTATCTGAAGAATTAAGATAGAGGTTTTATTATGGTTGTGTACCATACGTCACTTTTAAAGATAAAAAACCTGTAAAGAACTACAAAGTAGTTTTTTGCAGGTTTTTCTTTTAGATAAGAAAGTAATACTTTCTAAACTCGAATAAATATTAAAAGCTGTAATGCCTTTAAAAAAGGCATTTTTAAAAACGTAGTGTACCATTTGTCACTTTTTTAGAAAACTATGAAACAAGCATGATTAAAATAATTATTAAACATATCAGGTAATGATTATTTTGATCTTGTGGCTTCCATCTGACAAAAGGAAAAAATTATTAACAGATGAAATGTAAATACTGTGAAGATTTGTGTATTAAGCGAGGAAAATACAAAGGAGTTCAAAAGTACTTTTGTAAAAATTGTAGAAAGTATCAAAGAGAACACTATACAAAGCCAAGAATTAATGCAGGAAAAGTAGATTTAATCAAACGATTGAACAACGAAGGTCTCGGAATCAGTTCAATTTCAAGGCTGCTAAATATTTCAAAATCGAGTGTTCAAAGAATAATAATACAGATTGCGAATAGTATTAAAAAACCTTTTCATTTAGAAAGAAATCAAAGTTATGAGATAGACGAATTAAGAACTTACGTTGGTAACAAACATAAGGAATGTTGGGTAATTTATGCTATCAATAAAGAAACAGGAAAAGTAATTGATTTGGTTGTAGGGCGAAGGACAACCAAATCAATATACAACAAGTAGTAGAGAGTGTGCTAAGTTTTGATTCTAAAAAGATATATACTGACGGACTGAGGACCTATAGAAGTTTAATTCCAAGTAAAATTCACAAAGTCATTACAAGATGTACCAATAAAATAGAGCGCATGAATTTAAGCTTAAGAACCCACTTGAAACACTTAAGTCGAAAAACAATTTGTTATTTAAATCACAAAAAATGCTGGAACATTGCTTACGCTTACATTGCTATTCCAACCCTCATAGGTGATAGTGAAAGGTTTTATCTATTTATACCTAACCCTGCTCACGCAAGAATCATTTCTTATGGCTAGCGAGGATGTATTGCTAATGAGTATAAAAATAAAGCGAAAAGATTTTGAGATTAGTTTTAATCTTTTCGAGATTCCGCAAAAGGCACAAGATAAAATCTTTTCGAAATTTCAGAAAACAATTCCTTTTTGGTTCGATCTAATTGAAATAAGTTTTCTTCCACAAGAAATAAAAGAGCAATTAGCATAGGTATACTATTTTCTTAAATCTGTGTAAACCAAACACTCAATGATAATCAATAGGTTGGCAATTGATGTAAACTTTGTAAATCTTAATGTGACCCTGTAACTAGCTGTATGTCAATCTACAGCAATGAAGGTTTACAGGTTTACACAGAAAATTACAATACTCAACTATAGTGTAGAAATAATAGTTCTTAATTAAGCCACAATTTTAATTTTTTTGAAGAAAATAGCAGTTGTATGTTTGCGAATCTGTTTGCGAATAAAGATAAAGCGGCCACAGCATAAATGCCATAACCGCCTTGATTTGAGGGTGGAGAGTGCCGGAATCGAACCGGTGACCTTTTGACTGCCAGTCAAATGCTCTAGCCAACTGAGCTAACCCCCCATTTAATTGTTTAGTGAAAAGAATTTAGTATCATTTCAATTTAAATCAGAATAATACAAGATTCTTAAGCGGCTGCAAATATAAATTAAAATTGAAGATTTGAAAGACAGATTTTAATGTATTTTACGAATAAGCAAACATTTTTAAGTATTCTACGTAAGGGAATTAGAGAGTGGAGAATCTATTTTAGTTCGAAAAATTGTTTGTCAATAGACAATTGATTGGTAGCAATGTATAGTGTGTGTATAGGTAGGATGAGTTCGGACAACATAGATTTTTCACTCTTCTTGTATAAAAAATCTAATTTAGAATGGCTTTAAAGAAAAAATGGACTAAATTTATAGTTGATTTATTTACAGTAGGTTTATCTCTATTAAGAAAGAGGCATTTAATAGATTATTACCAATAGAATTTCACTTACTTAAGTATTGGTTATCAAATTTTCAAACCTTAAAAAATGGTTTGACCGTTATTTTTCTATCTTTATGCCTCGAATATTTTCGGAAAGTATAGTATTTTGATTATAAAATTGAATTACTTACTTTTAAGCGCTGAATTTAAAAGAAAATTAAAAGAAGATTATGGAAGTTAAGAAGTCACCTAAAGCAGATCTTGAAAATAAGAGAGGTCTCTTTCTTGAGATTGGTCTGGCCTTGACTCTTCTGTTTGTTTTTGCTGCATTCGAATGGCGTGTAGATTCTTCGGAAGCTACAGGTTTAGAAGATCAGCAAGAGATGGAGGCTGAAGAGGAAATGATTCCTGTTACCAGACAAGAACCTGTTAAGCCACCACCACCACCACCACCAGCACCTAAAGTTGCTGATGTTTTGGAAATCGTGGATAACGATGAAGAAATTGAAGATGAGTTGGAAATTGAAGACTCTGATGCAGATATGGATGAAGAAGTTGAAATCCAGGTTGTAGAAGAGGAAGAAGAAGAAGATGAAGCTCAGGTATTCGTTATTGTAGAGGATATGCCGGAATTTCCAGGAGGACAGCTTGAATTACAAAAATGGATTGCAAAATCAATCAAGTATCCTGTTATTGCACAGGAAAATGGTATCACCGGACGTGTATTCGTTACTTTTGTTGTAAACAAAGTGGGTGGTGTAGAGCAAGTTCGCGTTGTACGTGGAGTTGACCCATCTCTTGATAAAGAAGCGATTCGTGTAATCAATAAGATGCCAAAGTGGAAGCCTGGTAAGCAGCGTGGTAAAGCTGTAAAAGTATCTTATACTGTACCAATCAACTTCCAATTACAGTAAATTAATTTTTTTACTACCATATAAAGAGGTTCTGAATTATTCGGAACCTCTTTTTTGTGTTCTGTAACGAAAGCTTTGTGGAATAATGCTTACTTTTGCGATTAGCTTTCAATAATTTATAAAATAAATGAAAGTTGTTAGTTTTTAATTTCCTAAATTGATTAAATGGGAGACTACCTTACTACAAAGAGAGAAGTGGAAAAAGCAGTATTGATTGGTGTAATTGATCAATCAAAAAATATGACTGCCCAAGAGGTTGATGAATATCTTGCTGAATTAGATTTTTTAGCTTT
>Ga0193959_1000663_pt1 | contig 13961 bp, 17 predicted proteins | sample FB_2_MG_FD_140333 | JGI IMG/M metagenome (GOLD analysis project Ga0193959, IMG submission 140333) | Microbial mat bacterial communities from the Broadkill River, Lewes, Delaware, United States - FB_2_MG | ecosystem: Environmental > Aquatic > Freshwater > River > Microbial mats | place: USA... | reverse complement strand
TCCACAATATATAATCATAAAATCTCCTATAATCTCTTGTGATATATCTAACATAATACTGTCAGTAAAATCATTAAGATTAATATAAATAGGAATATCCGTTATAGCCAATTTATAATCTCCAATTTGATAAACTATAAATGTTTTAGTTTCATAATAGTTTTCTAATTCTTTTTCTAATTGAGTATAATCCATATTTTCCTCTCCCTTCTTATGTTTATTTTCCTCCAAAATATCAAATGGGTGTGAGCGATTAGATAAAGGATATCGTAAAAGGAGGTCGAATCCCAACTCAATGAGTTGAATGAAATGGATTCTTTTTACCGCCCACACCGTGGTAATTGCTTATTTGTGATTGTTTATATCTTTAAATTTCTTTACCTCTTCAACAAATTTAGATGAGTCATCGCACTTAATGTTTAATGTTCCGGTTTCGATTTCATTTCCAACTTCCCAACTTCTATGATTTCTAATATCACCTTGAGAGTTCTGTTCCCAAATAGAAAGTACATTTCTAAAATCTTCATTTTCCCCATACTTCATTCCATATATTGAATACATGAATTCATAATAAGTGCTATTACTTTCCATCCTCGCATCACCATTCCGAAATGTTACCTAATCTCAATTGAGATTATGGCTCATGTGCTCAAGGCACACTCAATTTTAACTTTTTATTTTCACTTGTTTATAACAAACTAGTTGTCGTGGGTGAGTAAAGTTAATAACCTACAGTAGTCCCTCCACATACACTTGACAACCTAGCATATGTTTCTTAGGGATGTTACAATAATTTCGGAATATCACTGCAACACTTGTGAAAATTGAAAACTACTAACCAAAATAGTTTAGCTAGTTTTGACATATAGGTTAGCCACACCTACCCACGTGCTGATTCCTAGTAAACTAGGCGATACTTTTCGGAGTCACCCTAGAAGTCTTAAAGTTCCATTACTTATTTAAAGTCGTTACTGGGGTCAACGACACACCTAGCTCACACATTTTTATCGTGGTTTGCTTGCTATGATGTAGTGGTATTACATCCCTCACACTTGGGATAGTATTTATCTTCACCATATCTATTGACTTAGGTGTTGCACTAAAATACCTTAAAGTGAAATTTACAACTGAGTCACTCGTACTCAGCAACTTTGTTCGGGTATCACCCATTTCAATTTTCACCATCTAAGCTTTTCAGCCTAGCACACTCACTAAATCCTTATCATTCGAATATTCATTAGCTACCCAACTTATTCTTTTTAACTCTTAATATATTTAATTTTTTAACTAAAGTGTTAATTCTAACTTCTCTTTCTCTACTCACTAGTTGAGCATCGTATAATAAATCTTCCATACCTCCTCCTTGTAAGTTTATTGTAACACAGTACAAAATCAATTGCAAGTGTTATTTTAAATTATTTTTTTATTTGATCAAATAATGATTCCATTTTCCTTGATTTATAATTTGCCCTAGTATCACACCTCTTATCTGGTGCATGATGTTGACTTAACCTTTTTAATAATGTATGATATGATTTAAACTCTCCTTCTACATGGAATTTAGTCTTTTTACCGTAACCGCCGTAGTAATTGCTTGTTTATATATTTATAATATCATTATTATAATATCCCGTCAAGAGTTTTAATGAAGTTTTTTATATGAGAAAATGTATTCTTTTGAACAATTCTTTTCTCCTCTGCACCATGAATAAACCGTACTTCTTTTAACTTTTAAATCTTCACAAACTTCTTTAACGTTGTTGTATTTTTTTAAGAACTCTTTTGTGTTAGAATACATATATATATTCTTAAACTTTTTTCGAACTGAATTTTTCGGATTATAATCACACAGCCCTAGCTCATTACATATTTTTAAGTATCTTGATGCTGTGCATATTGCTATGCTCAGGGTTTTTGATATATCCTTTGTTGTATAGCTGTACTCATTGTATAACCTACTAGCCTCTAATACAAGACTCTTTAAAGATGAAGTATATGCATCTCTCCATAAAATTTCATCTACATTAAAATATTTTACCATTTCTTTTTCGAAGCTACTTTTTAAAAAATCAAACGAACTATCCCTACAATCAACTTCTATATGCGTGTTTCCGATGGATTCTGAATGCTTTTTCTTTTCTATATCATTCTTCTTTTCTTCTGCTAATGTCCTACTTTTAAATTTGCTTGCTTCATAATAGTGTTGACCACCGTGTGCCTCAATTGTATATGTTTTGTCTTTATGGTTTACTACCGCATCATACACATATCTTTTTTCACTAATCGGTTTTTCTACGGAAAATTCAAAATCTTCATTTCTGCTCTTTAGCTGAGACAGAATATTGATTAAAAATTTATTAGGAACGCTTCTTCCATCAGAACACTTAGGGCAAGAAAATCCGTATGTTGTAAGTATACTTATTTTTATTTTTTTGTCAGTGTTACAATCTGGACAAACCATCCAAACCTCTTTATTTGATTTTCTTGCATATTTATATGTATCTCGTTTGTCTTTAAAGTATTTTGATAAGTGTGGATCAGTGGTATTTATGTCATTATACCCTATTAAAACTTTTTGATTTGAACATATAGAACACCCATGTAAATCTTGCTTTATGGTATCCCAACAACAATCTACTGTATGACCACAATCTTTATTTTTCCATTGCATATCATGCCCACTGCCATTGTATTTTTTAGATAATAATTCAAATTTACTTTCTGTTAGTTTTAAATACAATTTTATATTTTCAATTGTATATCTATTGTTTATATGAAATCTAGACGGAATCCCTCCGTTTAACGTACTCATTATAGTTGTGAAATAAGAATACCCTTCTGAATCTTTAAAGTAGACTTTATCCCCAAACGACTTTAATCCATTTGGAAGTGTATATCCTAATTCATTCATCTCAATTTCTACCTGTTTTAAATCTCTTTTTTTACCCATTATGCTTTCTCCAATCACTCCAAAATCTAATTAAAACAAAGGGAAGTGTTGGAGTTTCACTTTCGAAAAGCTCGCGACTTCTTTTCTATCCCTTTGCAATAAACTTATTTATATAAACTAGAAAATCTAGTTATTAACTATTTTTTGATTTTTTCAAATAATTCTTGCATCCTATAATCTCCTGCATTATTTCTTGTCTTAACTCGGTGTGCAGGATGATGCGATGTAGCTATGTATTTAATTGCGGTATATGGACTCTCAAAACTCTTTTGAAAGTGAAATTTTTGACCCTTCTTTGGATTGCCTGCCAAATTTTGATCAAATAATGCGTACTTTCCATCTATTACCTTTAATAACCAAGTTTTACAATTGTGAACGATTGACAAACTATTATTGCCATCAAAATTCCAAACAAGGTTTTCTTCATTTAATTTTATTCCATACTCAGAGGCTATTTCAACTATTTCCTCAAAGTTATCATATATTAAATCCCTATTTTCTCTCTCCCTTTTTTGACGGCTCAATTTTCTCTCCCTTCATGCCACTCGTTTCCAACATCCTCGATAATATGTAATATTTGGTAATACATATGTAAAATTTAAGTTGCCTAAATAAATAATTATATATTACAAGGCAACTAGTATTTAATTTTTATCCCAAATGAATATATTCTTTTCTATCCATCGTAGTGAATTAGTCCCAGTCTTAGATACCATAAATCCTACTGTTAGGACTGATATTATTGATGAATATACAAAAAGACAATTATTAAATGGAATTATTTTTTGTAAATATAATGATCCGTACATAGCTATTAATAAATGTGTTGTAGTTATAAATCCACAACCTAAAAATGTTTTACTATGGACATTAGACTTGTAATTCATTATCTGTAGAATACTCCAGAAACATAGCATGGATATTAACATGGGATTTAAGTGCCCCAATATGTATCCAATTAATACAAAACTAGAAGTGGATATAAATCCGAACATTATCATTCCAATTATGTAATCGTAGCTTCTAAATTCTTCTTCTGTTATAATTCCTTTTTCAAACAACTTATAAGATATCCAACCGGATATTCTATTGATCATTACTTCTTAAGTGATTCTTTGTATTCTTTTGCACTTCTTTTTTCTTTGTCTCCAACCCAAAATATAGCCACCATATGTTTTACTCCTTTTATTATATCTTCCTTATTTAACTTTATTAACTTACTCAACACTATATATTCAATAATCGTTGAAATTGTTGCTGGTATTGCAACTGTTGTTTGATCAAAACCAAACGCCTTTACGTAAATATATAAGAATAAAGATTGAAATGTCAAGCCAACTAAAGCACACATTAACGTTATTCTAATGCATTGCCACTTTGTAATTTTTAACAGTAATACACCATTTATATAATTTATAATCATTAGCATGATTAATCCAGTTTCTGGTATATATAGTAGCATCAATGTCATAATGCTTATTGAATTAAACAATAGTATTTTCATGTCAAAATCTCTGTTAGCGTATTTATATAGGATGACAGTATAACAGCAGATACTTATAATACTAGGTATCAATCTGAACAAGAACTCATAAGAAAACATTACATATCCTCCTTTTCGGATTTGATAATAATATTTTTATCTTCATTTGCCAGTTGTTCAATCGCTTTCTTTACTGCCTTAACTAATTTCTTTGTTCCAATTAATTGTTCAATAGTTATCTCATGTAAGTCAATTTCTTCGCTTTGAGTATCTTTTAGAGATTCCGTAGAGTTAAGGATTAAACTACCATAAACAATAGTCGAAACTAATGATAATATAATTCCTAATCCTAGTAACTTATTTGTTATATTCGGTTGTACTATATCATAAGTATAAAACATACTCACCAAATATGCAACCCCTATTGTTATAACAATTAACATAAATAGCATTCTGGCTATCTTTGATTTCTTAGTTACTATATAACTTTCCTTCAATCTCTTTAATTTCCTAAAATTCTTCTTCATTTTTTAATCTCCTCCTTTATTAAATATACTTTTATGTAAGATGTATTATTACATCTTTGTCTTTATAATACATTAATAGAAGAAAATTGTCAATAGAAAATCAGAAAATAATTTATTTATTATTCAGTTTTCAAAGAACAATGATTTTAACGTCTTTTCTGACGCATATTATTTAGTTATATATATAAATAACTCATAGAGTTAGCTACATCGTTGATGGTAAAGTCTGACCCGAATACTCAAACCAAACCCTACCTATTTATTTCACTTCCTTTTATTATTTTATAATTCTTTACTATAACATTATCTTGCACTAAGCTGTGCATTTGATGTTCTTGCTACTGCTCCTGCTGTATCCGATTTAACCCATAACTCTAAATAGTCATTCGTGCTCATTGTTATCTGTGCATTCAGTCCCATTCTATGTTCTTTATTTTGATTTAAGAAGTCTTTTACTGCCTCTACTCCTGTCATCATTGCTCCATTGTGATACATTGTATAAGTTATCCTAGAGTTATTAACTGAAGATTCAGCAGTGATGTCTATAGTAAAGTTGAATGTTCTAGTTTCTGTACCTGTGAATTTAAACCTTTTATTAATTCCATCCCATTCGAATAAGTTTTCTACTGCCCAAGGTGTAAATGTTGCATCCACCTTGTAGTATTGTAAGTCATTAGTACAAGTTGTTTCTTCTTGTGCTATAAAATAGCCTCCACCATTGACGGCTTCTGGCTTATTCTTTATGAAATCATCTTGAGTATCATCAGTTTGATTCCAATCTGATTGAACATTTACTTCTGCACCCTCTTCAATATTTGCAAGTTTAGTTTTTTCAGCACTTGTAAAAGCGTTTAAGTTTTTTACAGTCATATGCTCACCTCCTAGATTTCTACATATTCAATATAGATATGACCATTAGCATTAGTAACGTCAGAAGTTATACCAACAGCATCCCTAACCCTTAATGACAAAGTACCGGGTTGCCCTGTATTCGCACCATTAGTTGAACCCCAACTTTCTATATTAGCAGTAAAACCACTTATTCCAGCAATCATAGAACTTACTTTTATGGTAGCCTCAGAACCACTTGCCGCCCTTACTGCCCAAACATCAGGTAATTCATTTAATATTGTTCCATCATTTTCTATACTAAACAATCCCACTCCAGTTCTAAATACTCTAAATCCTACTCCTGCATTTCTATATGATACTTCACCATTGGTTGTTTTGTTTGGATTGAATTTAACCCAAGCCAAAACTCGTTCTCGTTGTCCCAAATCCACATACCATGTCTGAGTTTCTTCGCCTTCATGAATAAACCTATATTGCCTTTTATCAACAAATTCGACTTCTATATTGTCTGTAGAGTCGTTTATAGTAGTAAGTCCTAGAGGTTCGAATATAACTTTTCCATTTCCAACTACATTCACATCTATTATTTTTGCACCATCATACGAAACATCAGGGAAATTCACGACAACGGTATTGCCTGCGTCAACCTCAATTGTCAATACTAGATTATCATCTACATCAACATCCGTCAGCGTTCTATTTCCAGTTATTCTTCTTTCAGCTCTTTCGGTTTCTATAACTCCGCCTCTTGCCTTAAGTATATAACTATTTGTACTGCCAGCTGGTACTCTTGAAGTTACAAACTCAGCTCGTGTAGTAGGGTCTCCCGGAGTAGAAATTCTAAGCTTATTGGCTTCGAAGTTTTTTTCTCCAGTTATTAATTCATCCAAATCAATAGTCATTAATTCGGAATTATCAGCGGGTAACTTATGAACCTTTACAGTTCCGGCTCCTTGCTTACTAGCATCAAATCTTGATTTCTTAGTAACATCTGTTGAATTTTCAAGTGTAAAATCACCATCAAAAAATACATCTGATTGTGGAACTTCTCCACTTCCTCCAGCACCATCTATGGTATTTATAATTGATACTTGATCTATATCTGAAGAATCAGTTGCATCTCTGTTAATTACGATTCTAGCCACTTCCACTGCTCCAAATAATGCAGGAGGTAATACAAACTCTAAGTTTCCAGCATTCAATAAAGCATCGTCAAAAGTTGGAAATACTTGTTGTCCAAATAATATTACAAATTCTTTTACCGGAGTTATCATTACAAGTTGAACTGTTGAATTGTTAGTTCCAATTGGAACTGGGGTTAAAGTTCCTGCATTATCATATTGGTCAGGTATTAATAAAACTTCACCACCTACTGCCGGAGGAATAGTTACTGTTTGCGTCAAGTAAGTCCAGTTTAAAGGATCTATCGCCGGAACATTTATTACGTGTGGATTTATTTTATCATTTGACCAATTGTTTGCATTTCCTATTAAGTCAAAGCTACTAGACTCTATCCCTAAAGTAGCATTGTCTTGCCCTGATATCTCTAATTTATTTACTCTTACTCCATCGGTTTCTAAAATACCTTGCAACGTTCTGTCTGAATAACTTAAATGCGGATTTGCTAACAAAGTAGTAGATATCAATGTGCCATTGAGTGCCGTATAGGTAAATAAATGCACTCTTGCCAAATCATCTAAACTAGTTTTATTTTCAGTAGTTATAATATTTCCAGCAGAATCAACAGAAACGTGAAATCTTTTAGCTACTGGATCGTTGATTACATTCACAACTTGATTTTGAACCTGAATAGTAAATCCATCATTGTTATCAACTTCATCATTCAAATTAAAATAAACATCAAAGTCTGTTCCACTATCAGCAGTAATTTGAACTTGTGTATCTGCGGTAATTGAACTTACTGAAAATCCAGTTTTTACTCCACTTCTAGTAATCTGTCTTTGTATTAATTTGTCATCCGTTGTAATATTTTTTTGTTCTCCTAGATAATAATCTATAACTAAATAAGGAACAAATCTTACCCCTAAACCGTCACTTAAGTCAACAGTGTCTCCTTGTATATCGCATGAGTTACTAACTTGTAACCTAACTTTGAAATTAAAATTTTGAGATAACGCTAAACTTTCTCTTAGTGGTATTTCATTGAGACCGTCCGAAACCGGTTCTCCATTTCCATTATTAAAATCAAATTCACTTACACTTTCTGTTAACAAAACATCATCAGTTGATAATAAAGAAACTCTAGCTGTTGTTCCCGCTGGAACATTCGCCAAAGACACCTCTCCTGTTATAAGAGATTCAACTCTCTTTGTTACAAATTCATATTCAAAATCAATTCCAGTTTCAAATTGAGCTGTGCTTGTTTGTATTTGGTCTTCAAGTATAATAGTATCATCAAACTCAACACTAAATATCTCTCCATTATGGATTAACGCTACTCTACCAGTTGGATTACCTAACACCGCCCCAGTTTCATCAATTGATGGTTTTAATAATGTATTTGTTCCACCAAGTGAATCAATAAATACTACACTTCCAGCTGTATCTTCTATAATAAATCTATCTGTTGTTACGGATGAACCGAAATTTGCTCTCTCAACCCATACACCAGTTTCTCTTCTAAAGAATTTTAAAAAGTCTCCAACTATTTCTATTTTCCAGTTACCATCTTCTAGTGATTGCGTATTTCCATCTCCTAGATATTCTGATACTTCTATTAAAATATCTGATGGCACTCCATTTGATTCTAAAAATGCTAATATTAATCCTATCGTTTTAGATGTATTCATATTAACACCACCTTATAATAAGTTGTAACTGAAAATTGCATCAGTCACTACAGATTCAGATTTAATTGATTTTACTTCTTTTCTAATGAAATCACCTGATACATATACTTTATTCTCTAATAATTCACCCTCTGAATAATCATTTCCATTTATTGATACCCTTGTGTCAGATGTAATTATCATAAAATCAAAGTTTGGTATTCCTTCTGCTAGTAAATCCGTGTATTGTTGATCAGTTGTTAATGCTCTTTTTCTCATTATCGATGCTTTTATATTCGCATTCAATAATATTTCTTCTTCTATTACTGTTGTTGAAAATTTAATATTACTATAACTATCGTATGTTGCCATTATTTAACTCACGTCCTCTCTATTAATTGATCGTCTTATTTATACACAATAATAGATTTATTATGTAAAGAGGCACTTAAGCCTCTGTGTTGTTATACTAGATAACCTAAAATTGTTACTGAAACATCTGCTGTATTTGATTTCCAGTATAAATTGAATGCATCTTGATTAGTACTTCCACCAATATTCTCATTTGCATTTGAGAAATCAAGCGATTTAGTTGCTAAAAGAACTGCTTCATTTGCACTTCCTATCGCTCCTTCTACAGACAGAGTTGTGAAATTAGTTGCATCATTATTAGTGATATCAACAATAGCTAACCCCGCAGGTAATTCCGTAGAACCACCTGCTGTTGTAGTTGTTATTGTTTTCATAAATAATTTTTTCATGTTTATTCATCCTTTCTATTTTATATTTAAGCCGATTGATTCGACTAATTTAGTAAAAAAAAGAGGACTAACACAAATTGCAATAGTGTTATTATTACTATCTCTTCTGTATCAATCCTCCATATTGTTTAATTTTGTTTAACATACAATTACGTATTTTGTACGTTAATAATCTATACCTTTTTTATATTTGCCAGATTTGAAATCTGACTCAAATTGTTTCCATTGTTTAATTGTATTATCGCCGTATCCATATATTTTGTGTAACAGTTTGTGAACCGATTCTGATAAGCATACTCCTAGACCGTATTTATTATGTAGTCTTATGCATTCTTCTCTAAGATTTATTAATTGATTTTCTGTATATTTAGATATTTCTAGATATATTGGCAAATCTAGGTTACTCAATGTTTCAAAAAGTATGGTGTTGAAACTGGTAGTATGATGAATATCATACTTATCATCTCCCGTCAAAACACATTTTCTACCACAGTTAAACTCTGTATCTGTTTTCCACTTTCCAATCGAACCTCTTAGATGAATATGTATTGGTGTTATACCACCCTTCCAATTGCTAGAGTTTTCACCAAATACCTCACAATGTGGACAGTAAATATTATTTTTAAGTATATTATGCACCCCAAGCTTAAAGATCTTATTGCACTCATTGCATACAAAACTAAGCCTAGTCCTTGTATTATCAAATTCTTCTTCTGCTCTTAATAGCCTGTATTTTGTAATATTAAGTAATTCATATTCTTCTTTAAATTCTTCGTACGAATACTTATTTGACTTTATTACATTTTCTCTTCCGCACTCATCGCATCCACATCCAGAATTAAAGCTGTCGTAAATTATATTTTTTTCTCCATGCTTTGGACATATATAAAAAACTCTAGTTGATGACTTTTTAAAAATAGTCTTATTGACTAGTACATCGTATCCTCTTTCTTTGAATTCAGATATTATCAATTCCATAGTGATTGTTCTTTTGTTGCACTCGGAACACACGTTGTTTTTTAGATTGAATAAATAATTTATATCTCTCTCGCCAATATGCCCTTTGATACATCTATATTTAACTTTGTTTGGTTTCCCTTGTTTGTAACTTATAAATGTTATATCCGGGCAATTTAATTCGACAAACAGTCTAATATTTTCTTCTACGTATTTATTTCTATTTACTATACTAAATCTTTTACCTTTATTTATAGCATTTATGATTAATTGACACGTCTTTTCGTATCTATAACCAAGATTATCAACAAGCTCAACCCTTGTTGAACTATTTACATAATCGAAATCTTCATAAACTACTAATCTATACCCATCGCTTAGCTCAAATGAATCTATTAATCCTAATATATATTCTTTATTGTGTTTTTTACTCATGACCTCCTCCTAGAATTTAATATTAAAACAGGAACAAGGTGATTTCTAGGATGCACCCTGTTCTTTTCGGCTAAGTAGCTACTCAAAGCCTAGTCTTTATATTTAGTTTATCATGCTATCAATAAAATGTCAACTACATTTATAGTTAACATCATTTTGATTTTTTCACTGATGATTTCTTTTCCAACTTAATTTCTTCGACATCTATTTTCAACATCTGTTTTTTAAATGTATCTCTCGGAAAGTAAATGGTATTGAATTCATCTATATGGATTTTGCCCATTTTATGATCACATACGGCATATTCACCTTCAAATTTAAAAATGTCTACCATTTTACCGTTGTTAAGCTCTCCTCTGTATATATACTTCATATCTATTCACCTTATGACAAGTCATCTTCTGAATAGAAATATACTGTGTATAATTCATCGTCAGCACAAGTTTTTTCTGCCATAAGCTCGAAATTTTGAATAGCTGGATCTGAACCTTCCGCTGTTGCCCACTCAAATGCGCCAGATAAGAATCCAGATGGAACATGGATGTATCCTTTAACTTCTTCTGAACTACACACATCTTTAAATCTACAGTGAACATCCCAATCTAATGAAGTAACATAGTTCGTTGCAATGTTTTTGATTTTTCTAGCAGATGCCGCCGTTGGGTAATAACTTACTCTAATTTTAGAACCTACTGGTGCCTCACCTGTTTCAAAAGCTAGTGCTGTTCCAGTTACAGTGAATTTTCCTGCTGAAACGGTAGCCGCTTGTTCAAATTTAGAAGCCGTTGATCCGTTTGTATCAAGTAATTCAGCCCATAAAAGCTCACTTCCAGCTGTTCCAGTTGGTGAAAATGAAAGCGTAGCTGTGTCAATAACTGTAACGGTTAACACCTCTGTAATTTTAATCTCTTCTGTGTCAACTAAAACCTCAACATCAGTACCTAATTGTGCCGACATTAAGAAATCGTCGATTGTTGCATTTGTGCCAGCCATGCCAAATGTTTTAGAATGTTCAAAATGAGTTAACGGAGTTCCGTCTTGTGTTAATGCAACTGTCTCAGACCCATTTGTGAATGTTAAATCTTTTAATCTTCTTAAAGTTAGCTTTGGCTCTTTTGTAATTTTATCTCTTCCAATAACTAATGGTACTTTCTGAATGCTATACTGCGCCATAGTATCCTCCTTATATATTTAATTCTAAATCACTACTAGGCGTTTTATTCCCATCTATAACTCCGGAATATATACCATGCAGTGTTAAGTTTATTTTTTTGTTTCTATATGTCTTATTTAATTCCTCATTCAATCGTGCTATCGTAAGTCCATATACGTATTCCCAGCTTCTTTTGTTTAAGACTACTAAATCTGAAAGAGAATTTCCAAATGAATTAATATTTTTTGCTTCTTTCGCTTTTTCTAATAGCTCTTCATAATCTTCATCTAGGAATGATTTCTTTGTTTTTTGACCTGCAAATTTTCGCATCTTTGAATGCTGAATTAAATTAATCTTAGAAAAGAAATCTTTTATCTGTGACAACCCCTCATCACCTATTAAAAATTCAATTTTATCTAATTTGCAATATATATATAGTTTATCTTCTTCTATAGTTATAGATGCTTCATCTAGATTTGAAAAATGCTTTAAGATATTACAAAATTCATTTCCATCTTCTCCTACAAGTATCTTGAATAATTCATTCTCTTCTATATCTTCAAAATCTATTCCTTTTCCCCATAACGGTACTATCATGTCTGCTATATTACTACACAAACATTCAACAAACCACATATAGTTTCCATAAGTGATTTCCATAACTGTTTCAACCGTAGGTTGATGCACTTCAAATCCATTATTGAATACTAGACTATCTCCTCTTAGCAAATATTCTTTTCTCATATTAATCCTCACAATTATATGTTGAATTTGTCACCTTATAAGTAAGTCTATATCCTTGGAATTCGTTTGAATATGCATACTTTCTACATCTGTCAAATGTAAATTCACCCTTTATACTACTCGTTGATATTTGTTGCATTCTCTCTGTTATCAGCCCCAATAGTTGATATATTCTTCTTCCTGATGATAATCTAGTTACATCTTCATGGCATATCACGTCTATTGTAAAATTAGCATCATTTATATAGATATTGTTGGTGTCCGGTTTTGAAACAACATCTAACTCTATCATTATTAGAGACTTGACCTGACTAGTAGTATCTGGTACTCTTGGAGTATCAAACAAATAGTCATTAATCCAATCTTTAGTAGGAACTACTGGGTCTGTCAGTGCTGTCTTTGAGTTGTTACCAAGTAATCTTTTTATATCATCGTTCTGCAAGATAAACTTAAAGATGTCGTCGATATTTTTATCAACTGTATAATAAATATTTGGCATCCCAATCACCTCCTACCATAAGTATTTTAATTCGTATGTCTTTGTAAATTCTGCACCAATATCACTATCTGGTACTATCTTCACAACTACACTTCCATTATTATTGTCATTTAATATACTAAAGCTATTACTGTCAATTACAGTAAATACATAGTCACTCGAATTAGCAGTTGTACTTGGGTCAATCGAGAAAGTAAACGTCTCTGAAACTTCGACAGAGTTGTTAAGTTTCTTGCAATCAAACTCAAGCTCCTGTCCGAGTAAAATCCCATCAACATTTGGCGAAACCGTATAAACAATATTTTCAACCACACTTGTTGTAGCAGTAATCTGTATACTATCATTTACACCTGAATTGTCTGTAAGTGAAGCTGTTATATTAACAACACCATCAGTAATAGTTGTGAGTAATCCATTCTCATCAACAGTAGCGACTGTTTCATCTGAGCTAGCCCACGTTATATCTTCTTCTACAATTTGGTCATTCTTTAAAACTTGTGCAGTTAATTGTAATGTATTTCCAGTAATTATTTCACTATCAGATTGATCAATTGTAATAGTAAATACATCTCTGTTTTCATAATCAGCAATCCATCCAAAAGTTCCATCACCTAAGTCAACATACTTATCAGTGTCAAAGTTAATCTCAGATTGTTCAAGTTTAATATAGACTAAACCGTTTACAAATTGATTATATGCATTTTTTAAAGTATAACATTCATCCTTGCTCAATATAAATCTAGTTCCATCTTGATTAGTCAGCTCAGATGTGAAATCATTGTATTGAACTTCTATATATGCATCACCTGTT
>Ga0193959_1000662_pt1 | contig 13990 bp, 9 predicted proteins | sample FB_2_MG_FD_140333 | JGI IMG/M metagenome (GOLD analysis project Ga0193959, IMG submission 140333) | Microbial mat bacterial communities from the Broadkill River, Lewes, Delaware, United States - FB_2_MG | ecosystem: Environmental > Aquatic > Freshwater > River > Microbial mats | place: USA... | reverse complement strand
TCTGCGTTGATAACCACTACATTGTCTCCACAATCTACGTGAGGAGTGTAATTTGGCTTGTATTTACCTCTAATTAGCATTGCTATTTTAGAAGCTAGACGACCCAACGTTTGGCCGTCTGCATCAACTAATACCCATTCTTTAGTAACGGTATTCTTGTTAGCTGATACTGTTTTGTAACTTAATTTATTCACAATTAAATTCTTTGTTATTGTTAAACATTTATTTTTGCCCTCAAAAAAGGGTGTGCAAATGTACAATATATTATTTATAAAACAAACAGTAACTAGTGGCTATTTTTAGTAAAGTAAAATGAAGTTAATAGTTTGAAATTTAATCATTCAGTAATTAATTAATTTAATGAGCTTCAAGCCAATTTTGACCTTCATCCATATCAACAGTTAATGGGACTGAAAGTTTAAATGCATTTTCCATTTCTTTTCTAATCATTGGCTTTAAAATCTCCATTTCATCTTTATGCATGTCAAATACAAGTTCATCATGCACTTGCAACAGCATTTTAGATTTGAAATTTCCTTTATTTAACATTTTAGAAATATCAATCATGGCTATTTTTATAATGTCGGCAGCACTTCCTTGTATTGGGGCATTAACAGCGTTTCGTTCATCTGCCGAACGAACAATAGCATTTTGAGAGTTTATATTTTTTAAATAGCGTCTTCTGTTTAAAATAGTTTCAACATATCCATTTTCACGTGCCAAATCTACCTGATTAGCAATATATTGTTTTAATTTTGGAAAGGTTGCATAGTAATTATCAATAAGTTCTTTGGCCTCCGCTCTAGATTTGTTTAATTGCTGAGCAAGAGTAAATGCTCCTTGACCATAAATAATTCCAAAGTTAACAGCTTTAGCATCTCCACGCTGAACTCTTGTAACTTCTGCTAAAGGAACTCCAAATACTTTTGAAGCTGTTGCTGCGTGAATATCTTCTCCTCGGTTGAATGATTCAATCATACTTTCATCTTCACTTAAAGCCGCAATAATTCTTAATTCAATTTGGGAATAATCTGCAGCTACTAATATGAAATTTTCATCTCTTGGAACAAAAGCCTTCCTAACTTGCCTACCTCTTTCGGTTCTAATAGGAATATTTTGAAGATTTGGGTTGTTAGAACTTAATCTACCAGTTGAAGCTACTGCCTGGCTATATGTTGTATGGATTCTTCCAGTGTCTTTATTAACTTCATTTGGTAAGGCATCAACATAGGTGTTTTTTAATTTTACCAAACTTCGCCATTCTAAAATATTCTTCACAATATCATGCTTGGAGGCTAATTTAGATAATATTTCTTCTCCAGTTGCGTATTGTCCTGTTTTGGTTTTTTTTGGTTTGTCAACCAGTTTTAAATGGTCAAATAATACATCTCCTAATTGTTTTGGTGATGCCAAGTTGAACTCAATATCAGCTTCAGAATAAATGCTTTTTTCCAATTTTTGAATGTCTTCAACTAGGTTATCAGATAAAGAATTTAAGAAGTTTGTATCTAGTTTAATACCTTCTAATTCCATAGATGCAAGAACACGAAGTAATGGAATTTCTATTTCTTGGTATAATTTTGTTAAGTTATTTTCTTCTAAATTCTTTTCAAATATTTCTTTTAGTTGAAAAGTTAAATCGGCAGATTCAGCAATATATTCCGATTGTTTTTTTAATTCAATTTCAGTTAGTGAAAGTTGATTTTTTCCTTTTTTACCAATTAAGGATTCTAAAGTAATAGGCGTATAGTTTAAGTAAGTTTCTGAAAGTACATTTTTATCATGTCGCATATCTGGATGCAACAAATAATGTGCTAACATAGTGTCGAATAAATTTCCCTTTACAGAAATATTGTAGGTGTGTAAAACTTTAATAAGATGCTTTATATCGTGCCCAATTTTTTCAATATTTCCATTTTCGAAAAAAGGAATAAATTCATTTAAGATGCTTTGAGCATTACTTTTATCTTTGGGAAGAACAACATAGTATCCTTTGTTTTTTTCATATGAAAAAGAAATTCCAACTATAGCACAATCCAAAGCATTATCGCCTATGGTTTCTATATGAAAAGAAACTGAGCTTTGTTGTAAAAGTTTATCTAAAAATAGTTTTCGAGAAAAAGCAGTGTTTATATGCTGATAAAAATGAGATGAACTACTAGAGGATTTAAAACCTAAAATTGATACATTTTCAGAAGAACTACTTTGGGTAGTTGAAAATAAATCAAACTGCTGATTTGACGAACTTTGAGGTTGTTTAACCTCTTCCGTGTTCTCTTTTTGATTTTCTGAACCAACCTCGGGATGTGATTTAAATATTTTAGGAAGACTTTCAGCAATTCGTCTAAACTCCAATTCTTTAAAAATTTCATTTGCTTGTTCAAGGTCAGGGTGGTTTAATAAAAAATCATCTTCATGAAATTCAACTGGGCAATCCAATATAATAGTGGCTAATTCTTTTGAAAGAAGTCCAAGTTCTTTATTGGCTTCAACTTTTTCTTTCATTTTGCCTTTTAACTCATGAGTATGAGCTAACAGGTTTTCCATGCTACCATATTGTTTTATGAATTTTTTAGCAGTTTTATCACCAACTCCGGGAAGTCCAGGAATATTATCTACTGCATCTCCCATCATTCCAAGATAATCAATTACCTGTTCAGGTCTCTCAACTTCAAATTTCTTTTGTACTTCAGGAATTCCCCATATTTCAATTCCATTTCCCATTCGGGCTGGGCGGTACATAAAAATATTTTCAGAAACTAACTGAGCAAAATCCTTATCGGGAGTTACCATATAAGTTTTGTACCCTGCCTTCTCTGCTTGTTTTGAAAGTGTTCCAATTAAATCATCGGCTTCAAACCCTTCCTTCTCTATAATTGGAATATGCATTGCCTTTAATATTTCCTGAATATAAGGTACTGCAATTTTAATTGCCTCAGGTGTTTCCTGACGGTTTGATTTATACTCAGGAAAAGCTTCATTTCTAATATGAGAACCTCCTTTGTCAAATGCAACAGCTAAATGATCAGGGTTTTCACGTTTAATAACATCTAATAACGAGTTTGTGAAGCCTAAAATGGCAGAAGTGTCCATTCCTTTTGAATTTATTCTAGGGTTTTTAATTAAGGCGTAATAACCTCTAAAAATTAAAGCAAAGGCATCTAAAAGGAAAAGTCGTTTTTGATCTGACATTGAATTTTTTTATTGAAATTTTTAATGAAGTAAAAGTACTAAAATCAATTTTAACATTTCGTTAATTTAGTTTGGTATTATTTATGGACGAATCTATTATATTTACTAAAATAAAAATAACGAGTTGATGATTAGATGGATATTGTTTATAGCGATTATAGTATTAATTGATTTTTATGCATTTCAAAGTATAAAAATAGTTTTCAAAAATAAGATAGTATTTGTTATTTATTGGTTGTTGTCTTTTGGAGTAATAGCTAATTTAATTTATCAGTTAAATTCAGTAGATCAATCTAAAGGATTTGGGCAATCATTAATGATGGCTTTTGGGTTTTTAATATTATCAATTACGCCTAAGATTATAACCTTGATTGTAATGTTTGGTGAGGATGTTTTTAGAGTCTTTAGTTCTGGGTTTAATTATTTTTCTAAGACTTCTGAGCCCACTGTTTTTATTGAAAGAAGAGATTTTATAAGTAAAGTTGCTCTAGGCTTGGCTGCAATACCATTTGCTTCTGTATTATACGGAATGGTTCGAGGTAAATATAATTATCAGGTTATTAATCATACCTTATATTTTGATGATTTACCTGATTCTTTTGATGGATTTAAACTTACGCATATTTCAGATATTCATAGTGGAAGTTTTGATAATGAAGAAAAAATTGCTGAAGGTATGAGTATAATTAATGAACAGGCTTCAGATGTGATTCTGTTTACTGGAGATATTGTAAATAATACAGCTGATGAAATGACTCCTTGGATTCCTTATTTTAATGATTTAAAGGCTAAACAAGGTAAATTTTCCGTTTTAGGAAATCATGATTATGGTGAATATGTTCGTTGGAAAACTATTGAAGAAAAACAACAGAATTTTCAAGATATTAAAGATATTCACCCAAAAATAGGATTCAATTTGTTGTTGAATGACAGTGTTTATTTGGAACGAGGAACAGATAAAATTGCGTTGATAGGTGTTGAGAATTGGGGTACACGTTTCAAAAAAGCAGGGGATTTGAAATTGGCATCGTCAAAAATAAAAAAGGAGGATTTTAAAATTTTGATGAGTCATGATCCTTCGCATTGGGATTCTGAAATTAATAAAGACAATAATAATTATCACCTTACCCTAAGTGGACATACTCATGGAATGCAGTTTGGAATTGAAATTCCTGGTATAAAATGGAGCCCTGTTCAATATGTATATAAGCAATGGGCAGGAATATATGAGAACCTTGGAAGATATATAAATGTGAACCGAGGTTTTGGTTTTTTAGCATTTCCTGGGAGGGTTGGTATTTGGCCCGAGATTTCGGTAATTACTCTGAAAAAGAAGTAGATAGAGTTTGTTAATATAAATTGTTACATTTGTAATAAGTATAATTGATATTTTTTAGTTAAAGAGATAAAAAATTATGACAAAATTTGGAGAGTTAATAGAATCCGATATCCCGGTGTTAATTGATTTTTTTGCAGATTGGGAAGATACTTCTAATGATTTACATAGTATTTTACGTGATGTAGCTGCTGCGCTTGGTGATAAAGCTAAAGTTATTAAAATCAATATTGATAAAAATGAAGTTTTAGCTAATGCTTTACGAATTAAAGGAAATCCAACTTTTATTATTTATAAAGATGGTGAAATGAAGTGGCGTCAATCTGGCACTCAAGATGCCAATACTCTTATAAATTTGGTTGAGAAATACGTATAATTTTTCAATCGATTTTTTTAAAAACAAACCCCTTTTCGGTATAGTGTTTTAAGACTCTGGGTAGTGAGTATTTTAAATTGTTACTAGCTTTTATACTGTCATGAAACACTACTATTGATCCGCTTTCTACATTAGCCATTACATTATTTAAGCATTTTTCAGGTGAAATTGTAATGTCAAAATCGGCACTTAACACATCCCACATAATTATTTTGTACCCTATGTTTCTTAGTTTTCTAGCTGAATTTAGTCCAATTTTACCATAAGGAGGTCTAAATAGCTTTGAAGTTGATGATTTTGTATCAATAAAAGGGGATATATTTTTATCAGCATCTTTTATGTTTTTAAGATAGTTGGTAGAGGTAGTTTTCCAATTGTTTAAATGGTTATTGGTATGGTTCCCAACTGCATGGCCATTATCAATTATTTTTTGAAATATTTCTGGATGTTCAACAATGTTTTTTCCAATACAAAAAAAAGTAGCTTTTGCATTGTGTTTTTCTAATTGATTTAATGTCCAATCGGTAATTTCAGGAGTAGGGCCATCATCAAAGGTTAAATAAATAACCTTTTCGTGTTTTGAAAAACTCCAAATCCAATTCTTAAATAGAACTTTAATTAGATTTGGAGTTTTTATAAAATAAGGTTTCATTTATTCTTCTTCTTCGCCCATTAAAAAGTCAAAAAGTTTTAAATAACCTATGTATTCTTCTTTAATGGAATTAGAGTAGTCTTCATCATCAAATCGAATGCTAGTTTTAACTATTTGATCATACATTAATAAGCTGCGTTCTAATTCAGTTTCAATACTACTAAAGTATGATTCATCAAACTGACTATAATATGTAAGTTTTTCTTGTAGAACTGTTTTTAATTCTGAAGTTAAATTACGTGCTTTTTCTTTTTGATCTAATGCGTAATAAAGATCTAGGTAGGAAATTAACATACTGTAATGTCCAAACTTATTTACGGGCATTTTTTCTATTGAAATGTCTAAAATTTCTTCAGCTTTTACTAGTTCTCCTTCTTGAATTAAAACTCTAGCCAATCGCTCCATATTATTACGGTAAGAAACTGAATTTTTTCGTGTTTCAACATCTAAATAAATATCATCATCAGTAATGTTTCTCCAATCCCAGTTTTTAACGTTTTCATACATAATATCAGTATTTATACGTCCCATTTCAAAAAAGTTACCTTGGTTTGGAGTTTTAATTGGCACAAGCTTATATGCCATACCATCTAATTGAAGATAGTCTTTAAGCCAAATATATTCTTCGTCAGCCTGAGCTCCTCCAGTAAAATAAATTGGTTTTTCCCAATTGTTATTAGCAAGAATGTCGAGCATTAATATTCTGTTCTTAGAAAGGGTTCTCGAAATTTCAATATCAATAAAAGGAACAATTAAGTGTGCATCTTTTTCGGCAACAATTCCATTTTTTAAAACGGCATCTTTATCAACAGGAATTCTAAGCTTTGTTGTTGGTAAAACTTTTTCTGGATTTCCATCATCGTCTAAGTCATAAAAAGTAATTTCTTTATCGCTTTCAATCCACTTCATAAAATATTTAATATCAACTACTGAATCTTTTAGTTGAGGGAAAATTTCTGAAAAGTAATAAGTAACATCATTGGTTCCTAATTTGTATTTGTCATGTGTTAATTGTGAAGGAATAGGATCGGCCTTATATGTTTTACGCTTCATTTGATCTATATACCAATCTGTTTGAAATAAACTTGTGTTTATTAACTTCATGTCTGTTCTATAGTTTTCAACTTCCTGCATATACCATAAAGGGAATGTGTCATTATCACCAATGGTGAATAAAATGGCATTTTCATCACAAGAATCTAAATAAGCTTTTGCGTTTAAATGCGACGTGTATCTGTTAGATCGGTCATGATCATCCCAGTTTTCACTAGCCATTAAAGCTGGAACTGCTAGAAGTGATATTATGGAGACAGCGATAGCAACGGTATTTTTATTTGCGTAATTTTTTAATTTTTCAAAAATGGCATATACTCCAAAGCCTATCCAAATAGCAAAAATATAGAAGGAGCCTACTACTGCATAATCCCGCTCACGTGGTTCAAATGGTTTCGGATTTGTATAAAATATAATTGCTAAACCTGTAAATGCAAAGAATAATAATAAGGTGTAGAAATCATTTTTGTTGTTTTTTAGTTGAAAAACAAGACCAATTATACCTAAAATAAGAGGAAAGAAATAATAGGTGTTTCTACCTTTATTATTTTTTACATCTGAAGGTAAATTAGATTGTGGTCCTAGATGCATTTCATCAATAAATTGAATTCCACTTAACCAGTTTCCGTTTTGCAAATCTAACTGACCTTGTTCATCATTCTGTCTACCAACAAAATTCCACATAAAATATCTTCCGTACATATACCCAAACTGATAACTAACCATAAAGGTTATGTTTTCAATAAAAGTAGGTCTACGTTTACTATTTTGAGGAATGCCAGCAATTGATTTGTAGTTCGCAATAACACCAGCATCTGTACTAACCATTCTTGGAATAAATCCTTTGTGTTTACTATTCCAATTTGGTAATGCATCTTTATAATGATTTACAATTACATATTTCCCTAGTTTTTCATCCTTTTCGTATTTAGGCTTGTCGTCTCTTGTTGGGTTTTCTTTATCTTGTTCTTGATTATAAACTAAAGAGTAATAGGTGTCATAAAATACATTAGCATCACCATATTGTTCTCTGTCATAATAGGCTAACAATTCTCTTGCGCTCGAAGGATTATTCTCGTTTATCGTTGTATTGGCATTCGCTCTAATTGGTAGCATTAACCATGACGAAAATCCAATCATAATAAACAATACTGAGAGTATGATTGTATTTGCTGCAACTAACTGTTTTTTATGCGTGTAATTAATACCAAAATAAAATGCGGCGATAAGTAATATTGCTGCAATTATACTTCCAGAGTTAAATGGTAAACCAATAGAATTCACAAAAAATAATTCTAAGGCACTAAAATACTTTAGTGTAAAAGGAAATAACATTTTAAATACAAAAACCAATACTAATATAGATACAGCGTTTGCAATGATAAATTGCTTTGTGTTTAGAGTTTTATATTTTTTATAGATGTATAAAAAGACAATAGATGGAATTACTAGTAAGGATAAAATATGAACACCAAATGACAACCCAACAACAAAACTAATTAGAAGTAACCATTTGTTACCTTGCGGCTTGTTCATTTCAGCTTCCCAATGCAATCCTAACCAAAATAATAAGGCCATTAAAAAGGAAGACATAGCATAAACCTCACCTTCTACGGCGCTAAACCAAAAGCTATCTGAAAAGGTATATGCTAAAGCTCCAACCAAACCACTACCTAAAATAGCAATTGAACTGCTCTTAGATAATCCATCAGATTTTTTCACCAATCGTTGAGCTAAGGATGTTATTGTCCAAAACATAAATAATATGGTAAATGCACTGGCTAAAGCCGACATGAAATTAACCATTTTAGCAATTTCTGTCACATCAGTCGTAAACATTGCAAAAAACGCCCCTAGCATTTGAAACAATGGCGCTCCTGGTGGATGGCCTACCTCCAGTTTTACAGCTGTGGAAATATATTCACCACAATCCCAATAACTAACAGTTGGCTCAAGTGTTAAAGTGTAAGTTAGCAATGCAATTGCAAAAGTAGCCCACCCAAGAATGGTGTTCCATTTAGTAAAATTGAATGAATTCATAAAAAATTTTTTAATGAGGCGAATTTAGTAAAATTAAACTTAAATATTGAACGTTAGAACGCTAGGAGGTAATAATAAAGTATTAAATACTTGTTAAAAATAATATTTTAAAAAAAGTTTGAAAATTGTTTGCCGAATTAAAAGAATGCATTAAATTTGCACTCGCAAAATGACCTATGGTGTAATGGTAGCACTCCGGTTTTTGGTATCGTCAGTCAAGGTTCGAGTCCTTGTAGGTCAACAAGCATTTTGCAAAAACCCTTTAAACTTTATTGTTTAGAGGGTTTTGTTTTTTATAGCGCCTTCATTTGCACCCTCAATTTACCTTTTCTCATTCATTATTTAATTAAAGAAAATTTAAGAATAATGCTTTTAGAATATTGGTTTTTTTCGTATATTAAAAAGGTTTCTAAAAAGACAAAAACCTCACGTTTTGACCTTTGTCATGAAATTAAAATATAATTAAAATTACCTTTATGAAAGCAAAACACTTATTTGATAGAGATTTTCCATTGTCACAAAGAACTTATGATGAATTAAAAAAAGGATTAAGGTTTGGTAGGTTAAAATGGAAAAGTATTCCAAAGAAAATGAAAAAGACTATTCATAGCTTTGAGGAAGCTAGAAAAGATAAAGGTTTTGAAAAAATACTTAGAAAGAAAGCTTGGAAAGGAAAAAATTATGAGACCCCAATGTAAACAGCTTTGGTTGTTCAAAAATGATTTTACTTTAATAAAAAAAAGAGCCTATTTGGCTCTTTTTTTTATTAAAGTAAAATTTGTTTACTACATATGGTGAATATAATTGTCCACAATCTTTTTAATCTCAGCATGATTGTTAAACAAGCGTTCATTCATATCTTTGTCTTCGTATCCTTTTAGTCTTTCAACAAAACCATTTATAGTTCCTTCAGGGAAAATACCATCTTTTTGATAGAATTCACTGTCTTTTTCTAAGCATTCAGCAGATTCATAACAAGAAGTAGGCAAGCTTTTTAATGAGTCATATAATTCTTTATGTTCATCATCAAAAATATTGACATTTACATACATGTTTTTTGCTTTTTCTAAAGAGTCTTCAGCCATGATACCATCTTTAGCAGCTAAAATTATTCCAGCCATCAAGTGGTATAAATCTGCTGATCCATCAGGAGATCTAAGTTCTACAGTTTGTTTTCCTGGAATATAAGGGACATCACCTCTTTCTTGTGGATTTGCATCTTTAATCATGTTTGTTTTTGCAATCCACCCAAGTGGTACTCTAACAAGAACTGATCTATTGCTATCTCCCCAACAAACCATAGTTGGAGCTTCTTGATGTGGAACCAATCTTAGGTATGAGGTAGGAATAGTATTTCCAAAAGCAGTTAATGACTGAGCTTTGTCTAAAATTCCAGCCATAAATTTCTTTGCAATATCAGTTAAACCAACATCATCGGCCATGTAGTTTATGCCGTCTTTTTCAAGCATCATATGAATATGTAATCCACTTCCAGCTTTTCCAACGGTAATTTTTGGTGCGAAACTAATTGTAACTCCGTGTTTATGACCAAGCATTCTAATTATCCATTTCGAAATAATTAGTTGTTCAACTGCTTCCTCAGCATCAACAGGTATGAATTCAATTTCATTTTGCTCATACATGTGTGTTTCTGTACTAAAATTACCAACTTCAGAATGTCCATATTTAATTTTTCCTCCACATTGTGCAATGGTTAATAAGGCTTCAGACCTAAGGTTTTCCCAATTGGTAAATGGAGAAGCTTCATGGTACCCTCTTTGGTCTTTTGATGGGTATAAATCATTTTTTTCACTAATAATATAATACTCCAGCTCTCCCATAGCCTTAAAATTATACCCGGTGTCTTCAGTAAATTTAGTTGATGCTTTCTTTAAAATGTATTCAGGAGCACTTTCTAATGGTTGTCCATCTTTAGTGTAGAATGAACATAAAATATCTAAAGTAGGGTGTTCAGTAAACGGATTGATAAATGCAGTTCTAAATCTTGGGATTACGTATAAATCGCTCCAATCGGCATCGATATAAGAAAATAAGCTTGATCCATCAACACGTTCTCCGGTTGATAGTATTGATTCTAAATAATCTTTACTTGTAATTACAAAATTTAATGTTTTTAATTTTCCATCTTCACCAACATATCTAAAATTTAACATTTCAATTTGGTGATCATCAATAAATTTAATGATGTCGTATTTCGTGAATTCACGAGCTGGTTTTTTAAGATGCTTAACCAGTATATTTGGGTTCATAGATATTTCTAAATCTCTCATTATAGGTATTCTTTTTGATGTTAACTTAAAACGTTTTCGTAAAAAGAAAAACGTTAACAAATATACCACCTTTTACGCTAAAAAGAAGTAGAATATATGCAACTATTTAATATAATTTACCCTTTATTTTGTTGTGGATTTAGGTTGTGAATTAATTCTTTTTTAATCTAATGAATTAAATATTAAGAATCTGAAATAATACCTAAAATAAAATTAAAATAAAAGTAAAGAATTTAACTATTTAATTATAAATTTGCAGTAGTAAATTGACCCATGGTGTAATGGTAGCACTCCGGTTTTTGGTATCGTCAGTCAAGGTTCGAGTCCTTGTGGGTCAACCAGAAAATAGAATATCCCTTTAAGCTTTATTGTTTAGAGGGATTTGTTTTTTAGTAAACTTTATTTAGACCTCACTACTACGTTCTTTTTCTATTTTTTTATACTTTTTTATCTCTTCAAAATTACCAGTTATCGATATGTTTTGTTCTGTTATCGAAAAATATATTTGAGATTCAGGTTGTTGTCTAAATTTGAGATGTAAGATTGATTTTCTTATAGAATTTATTAAAACTCAATAAAATGGAAAAGCACGAAATAGAATTTTTAAAAAGGGCAGTAAAATATTGTATTCAGAACCAAATAAAATTAGATGTTAGTTATGACCAAAGTGAAAATGTTGGCGCCAAATTATTGCCTAAAATAAATGAATTGAATGATTATTTGAGAACTTATAAAAGGGATTTTATTTATAATGAAGGGTCAGAGGTTGAAACTTTTGATGGTTCTAAGGCAAAAATTTTAAATGTGGAAGAGGTAACTTATTTTATTGAAGACGAGAAGGGGTATAAATATTATGCAACAGGAGCACAAATTGTAAAAAGAAGCAATGTGTTGAAAATAGCTTAGGAATTAATGTTTTTTTGTTAATATGTTTGAATAAAAAAAGCTTCAATAACCATTGAAGCTCTTTTTTATTCTATTAAAAAAATATTTAGAAATTTAAAGCAGATTTTACTTTAAAGCCATTTAATTTATCTTTTCCGTTTAAAAAATCTAGAATCATTATAAAATTAAATTGAACAATTTCACCACCTAAACTTTCTACAAGCTTAGAAACTGCTTCAGCAGTTCCTCCAGTAGCTAAAACATCATCGTGTATTAAAACACGTTCACCTTTTTGAATGGCATCAACATGTATTTCTAAGGTGTCTGTACCATATTCTAAATCGTATGATTGAGATATTGTTTTATAAGGAAGTTTTCCGGGTTTTCTTACTGGAATAAATCCAGCATTTAATTTTTGCGCTAATAGAGTTCCAAAAAAGAATCCTCTAGATTCAATACCAACAACTTTGTCGATTTTTTCACCGTCTATCAAATTCATTAAATTCTCCAAGCATAAATCAATTCCTTTTGGGTCTTGTAATAAGGTCGCTATATCTTTAAAAGAAATTCCTTCTTTTGGAAAATCTTTGATATCTCTTATATAATGTTCTAATTCTTTCATCTGGCAAAATTACAATTCTAAATTTAAATTAATGTGAAAAAGTATAAATATGCAAATAGTTGATGTAGACTTTTAAATGTTAGAATAGTATGGCTAATTGATAAAATATTAAATGTTATAATCGCTATTTTGGTTAACTTTAATTTTTATTAATGCTAAAATCTTCAGTTTGAAAAAAAGTTTTATCATTTTGGGATTGATCTGTTTAGTTGTGTTAGGTTGTTCTTCAAAAAAAAAGAAAACAAGTGAAAGAGAAATATATAGTAACGTTTTAAATTATTGTATAAGCCCAAAAAAATCTTTTGATAAAAATGGTTTAATGTTTTCTGATCAAGGAGCTTGGTTTGCTTATAGTTTTCCCGATTCAATTTCAAATAACAGTGGGTTTTCAGGACCTTTTTTAATGACGCAGCAAAATGGAGTTTGGAGTAGTTCATCACTCTCAAATCTTAATTTAAAGATTGGAGATACAAAAGTTGAATGGTTAAAACACGAAACTTCAAGTTATAATAGTCATTTAGAACAGGTTTTTAGAAGTGAAGATTTGGAATTACAGCAGAAATTAGTTTTTGCTTCGGGTCATACTGCTTTTATTCAGTCAACTTTACTAAATAAAAGTGATAAAGAAATTGAGCTGATATATAATTTTCAAAATAAAGAGCTATTTGCTGAAGGATTAAGTTTATCTTCTAATAAAAATGAAATTACTGTTAATTCAACTAAAAGTAAAGCTGTAGGGCATTTGATATTTCCTATCAATACTGAAATTAAAGTTGAAGGTAATTCTTACAAAACTTCAGAAAATTTTATAAAATTGAAGCCTAATGAATCCAAAGAGATTTTAATTACTCAGACATTTATATTTCCAGAATATGATTGGAATGATGAGTTAGATTCAATTAGCAGTTTAAATTTTGAGGATGTTTTAAATAATCGAATTGAAGAAAAAGAGAATCAAATTCAAGAATTGATTTCAAAAAAGAAAAAGAATTTTTCAGATAAAAAATATGATGAGGTACTAACAAAAGCGCATCTTACATTACAAAATAACTGGAGAATTGCTGCTGGGGAACTTAAAAATGAAGGTTTGTTTCCTAGTTATCATTACAAATGGTTCAATGGTTTTTGGTCTTGGGATTCTTGGAAGCATTCGGTAGGCTTATCATATTTTAATACTGATTTAGCTAAAAATCAAATGAGAGTACTATTTGATTATCAAAGAGAAGATGGCTTTATAGTCGATTGTATTTTTAGAGATACCTCTATTGAAGCGCATAATTATAGAGATACAAAGCCACCTTTGGCGACTTGGGGAGTTGCTAAGATATTTGAGAGAGATAAGGACTTGAAATTTGTTGAAGAAATGTATCCTAAGCTTAAACTATATCATGAGTTTTGGTACAATAAGCGTGATCATGACAAGGATGGTTTATGTGAATATGGTTCAACTGATGGAAGTTTAATTGCTGCTAAATGGGAAAGTGGTATGGACAATGCCATTCGTTTTGATGATTCTAAAATTGTTAAAAATGAAGAAGGAGCG
>Ga0193959_1000659_pt1 | contig 14012 bp, 11 predicted proteins | sample FB_2_MG_FD_140333 | JGI IMG/M metagenome (GOLD analysis project Ga0193959, IMG submission 140333) | Microbial mat bacterial communities from the Broadkill River, Lewes, Delaware, United States - FB_2_MG | ecosystem: Environmental > Aquatic > Freshwater > River > Microbial mats | place: USA... | reverse complement strand
CAGCCGATAAATTAGTGAAACTTTTAAATGGGATTGATGCAAAAGTAAATTTAATCTATTTTAATCCATTCCCAGGAACTAATTATGAAAGACCCTCTAAAAATGCTATGATGAAATTTCAAGAGTATCTTTTGAGTAAAAAACTGATGTGTACAATACGTGAATCAAAAGGTATGGATATAAGTGCTGCTTGTGGGCAACTAAAAGAAAAGGAACAAAATGGGAACTCTTGATATTGTAATGTTGGTTTTTTTAACTGTAGTATTGGTAGGTGGACTGGCAGGATTTTTTATTTATAATAATAAAGAGGAATAATATGTTAAGTTACGACCATAAAAAAACTTTATTTTTTATACTTGTAGCTTTTCTTTTTAGTTTTTGTATTCGCTTAATTTGGGTATATCAATTTAATGATATAGGCGAATTTAAATACAATAACCAATTTATGATAAATACCAATGATGGTTATTATTGGGCAGAGGGTGCAAAAGATATCATTAGTGGCATAGAAAAAGAGCATAGTCGTTCTCCTATTCTCTCTGCACCTTCTCAATTGACTGCTTTTTTATATAAATATTTACCTTTCTCTTTTGAAACTATAATCTTTTATATGCCTGCTTTTTTTGCATCATTGATTGTTGTTCCTATTGTTTTAATTGGGAAAATAATAGGTAAAGTAGAGATAGGTTTTATTGCTGCATTACTTTCAAGTATTGCTTGGAGTTACTATAATAGAACAATGGTAGGATACTATGATACTGATTTTTTAAATATTGTATTTCCTACAGTATTATTATGGTCAATTATCTGGGCACTTAAAACTTTTGAAGAAAAATATTTGCTTTTTATTGCTTTTGACATACTACTTTACAGATTATGGTATCCTCAAAGTTACTCATTAGAGTTCGCATTTTTTGGACTTGTTATACTTTATCTGATCTATATTAGTTTCAAAATGAAAAATAAAAATAAAAAGTTTTATGAAAATAAAGAGATATTTTATACGATACAAATTTTAACTTTAATGTTATTTGCGATGATGCAATTAGAAATCACATTTAGAATTATGTTAGTTATAGCATACTTTATGCTTTTTAGACAAGAGAGGTGGCATAAACATCTATATACAATGTTTTTAATGGCAATAATAATGTTCATAGCAAGCGGTGGCTTAAATCCAATAATAGGACAACTTAAAGGATATGTATTTAAAGAGCTTATAACAAGTTCAGGAGAAGATTTAAAGCTACATTACTTTACTGTTATGCAAACTATAAAAGAAGCAACTTTAATAGATATAAGTAGTATAGCAAATCGGATCAGCGGGCATTTGATTGTTTTTTTATTCTCTATTCTTGGATATATATGGTTATGTTTCCGACAGCCTTTTATGTTATTAGCTCTTCCAATGCTTGGGTTAGGTGTATTATCTTATAGTGGAGGATTACGATTTACTATTTATGCTATCCCCGTTTTGTCATTGGGTATTGCGTATCTTATTATTGAATCATCAGATAAGATAGAGAATAAAGTATTAAAAAACTTATTTATTATAGTTTCAACTCTATTAATCCTTCTTCCAAATATCAAACATATTATAGAGTATAAAATACCTCCAGTTTTTTATAAAAGCGAAGTGGAAGTGTTATCAAAGATAAAGAACTTTGCATCAAGTGATGATTACGTAATTAGCTGGTGGGATTATGGTTATCCTATACGTTATTATACAGATGCAAAAACATTAAGTGATGGAGGAAATCATAGTGGTAGTATTAATTTTCCAACATCATTTTCTCTCTTGTCTAATCAGCAAGCATCAGCTAAAATGTTACGCTTAGATGTGGAATATACAGAAAAAAATTTCAAGATAAATAAAGAAGATAAAGATAAAAAAAGAACAAATATAGAAAAGATAATTTTAGATTATGGTTATAAAAATAGTAATGATTTTTTAGAAAATTTAGAAAAAAAGATAAACTTACCTTCTAAAACAAGAGAGATATTTATTTATTTACCAAAAAGAATGTTAGATATTTTACCTACAATTTTGATGTTTTCAAATATTGATTTAATGACAGGTGAAAAGTTAAAAGAACATTTTTTTTATAAAGCAGAGCAATACTATGAGCAGCAGAGTAAAATTATTTTAGCCGATAATATATCTTTAGATAAAACTACAGGTTTATTGGAGCTAAATCAACAACAACTTACTATTAATAACTTTACAGTAGCTTATCATGATGTAGAAGGAAAGCTAGTGAAAGATATTCAAGTATTAGATCAAAATTCCCCTTTAAATATAATATTTCTAAAAGATTATGATAGTTTTTTAATCATTGATAATGTTATCTATGATTCAATGTATGTACAGTTATTTATTTTAGAAAATTATGATAAAAGCATCTATGAACAAATCATCTCAACACCACTTGCCAAAGTATATAAGTTAAAAATATAAAACTTGATACCATGTAAGTGGATTTATGATAAAATCCGTAGAAATAAAGAATAAAACAAGGTATCAAATATGAATATAAATGATATAGCAAAAGAAGTATTTGAAATAGAATCAAATGAGATAGCGAAGTTATCACAACTTTTAACAGATGACTTTAGTAATGCAATAGAAGCTATTTTAAAAACATCTGGAAAATTCATCATTTCAGGGATGGGAAAATCAGGAATTATAGGTAAAAAAATAGCAGCTACATTAGCTAGCACAGGGACACCTAGTTTCTTTTTACATCCTGGAGAAGCGTATCATGGCGATCTTGGAATGATTGAGAAAGATGATATAGTTCTACTTATTTCAAATTCTGGTGAAACAGATGAAGTACTTAAGCTTATCCCTTTTTTGAAAGCTCAAGGAAATGTAGTAATTGCAATGAGTGGAAAACCTGAGTCCACTTTAGGAAAAAATAGTAATTATCATTTAAATATTGCAATTGAAAAAGAGGCTTGCCCTTTACAATTAGCACCAATGAGTTCAACAACTGCAACACTAGTAATGGGTGATGCAATAGCTGCAGCTTTGATGAGAGTACGGGATTTTAAAGATAGTGATTTTGCACAGTTTCATCCTGGCGGAAGTTTAGGAAGACGACTTCTTACCAAAGTACAAGATGTGATGAAAAAAGAAAACTTACCTCTATGTCAAAAGAATACAACAGCAAAAGAGATTATACATACAATAACAGATGGAAAATGTGGTTTAGTTGTTGTTCAAGAATCAAATAAAATTCTAGGTATCATAACAGATGGTGATATAAGAAGAGTTATGGAATCTCAAGAAGAAAAGTTTTTTAAACTTGATGCAAAAGATATTATGAGTTCTTCCCCTAAACTTATTTCGCAAGATGCTAGACTTGTAGAAGCTAGCGATATTATGAGTGAGAATAAAATAAATTCTCTACTTGTTATTAATAAAAACTCTGAATTATCAGGAATAGTACAAATGTATGATTTAGGCATATAATATACTACATTCCTATATTTCATTTTCAAATCATTTTTCTTAGGTAAAGTTTCGAAATTGTTTACTCACTATGATACATAGTGAATATATTAATTTTAAGGAGAAAAATGAAATCAATTTCACAATATAAAGTTATAACTTTCGTAGCTTTATTACTAACATCTTTATATAATATCTCATTCTTTAAAAATGTAGTGTCAGTATATCCATTTAATGGGATGAATATAATATATATAAGTTCATTATCATTATTGTTAGTCTTGGTAGTAGTATTTTTATTAACAATATGTTCATCAAAGTATACAACAAAACCATTATTAATTGTCATTCTGATGATCTCATCAGCAACAGCTTATTTTATGGATACATATCATGTTGTTATTGATGATGAGATGATACGTAATTCATTGCAAACAAATTTATCTGAATCATCAGACTTATTTAGTTTTCAACTTTTAGTATATCTATTTTTATTAGGAGTATTGCCCTCTTATTATATATATAAACTAGATATAAAGTATAAGACATTTGGTAAAGAGTTCCTAGAAAAAGGGAAAATAATTATTTTGTCATTATTATTAATTGTAATAATACTTTTTAGTTTTAGTCAATTTTATACCTCATTTTTTAGAGAACATAAGTCACTTAGATTTCATGTAAATCCTACATATTGGATATATAGTGTAGGTAACTATATTGTTAAAACATTGAACAATGGACCACTTGTTGTAGAAGAAATTGCTAAAGATGCAAAAATAAAACCAGTTACTGATAATATAGATAAAAAAGAGTTGATGATTTTAGTAGTTGGGGAAGCAACAAGAGCAGATAGATTCTCTCTTAATGGATATGAAAAAGAGACAAATCCTTTGTTAAAAAAAGAAGATATTATAAATTTTTCAAACATGTACTCTTGTGGAACTTCAACTGCACAATCAGTACCTTGTATGTTTTCCATTTATGATAGAGATAACTATAATTATAAAAAAGGGATAAGTACACAAAATGTAATTGACGTTTTAAATAATACTAAAGATATCAAAATTCTTTGGAGAGATAATAATTCTGATTCAAAAGGTGTAGCACTACGTGTTGAGTTTGAAGATTACAGAACATCTAAAACCAATACTATTTGTGATGAAGAGTGTAGAGATGAGGGGATGCTTGTTGGACTTGATGAATATATAAAAAAACATAAAGATGAAGATATATTAATAGTACTTCATCAAATGGGAAATCATGGACCAGCATACTATAAAAGGTATCCAAAAGAGTTTGAAGTATTCAAACCTGTATGTAAAACAAATCAACTAGAACAGTGCACACAAGAAGAGGTAAGTAATGCTTATGACAATGGTATTTTACATACAGATTCTTTTTTATCAGAAACAATAAACTTTTTAAAGCCATATTCAAATACACATGAAACAGCGATGATTTATATGAGTGATCATGGAGAGAGTTTAGGGGAAAAAGGTTTATATCTTCACGGAATGCCCTATTTTATGGCACCAAATGAACAAAAACATATAGCCTCTGTGATGTGGTTTGGAGAGGGTGATATACAAGAAGATATTGATGTAGAAAAATTAAAGTCATACTCTAGTAAACAATTTTCACAAGATAATCTATTTCATACATTATTAGGTTTTTTTGAAGTGGAAACTTCAGTATATAAAGAAGAATTGGATATTTTGTTTGATGCAAAAAAGAATTAATACTAGTATCATAATTACAACTTTATGCTTGTTTATAGTTATAGGTTTTTTTGAAGTAACATCATTCGATCTTGTTATACAGGAGTATTTTTTTGAATTTTCTACGGGTAGTTGGATACTAAATAGCAATGAACCAATCGCAAAATTTATATTTTATGATGGAATAAAAAAAATCATAATTCTATTTTCTCTTATAGTTTTAGTTTCATTAATTTTTTTTAGAAAAAAAGAGATAGTAAAAAAGTATAAACAAGGACTTATAATCGTTCTTCTTAGTTTGATTATTATACCTTTGTGTATTGGTTCATTAAAAGCTGTGACAAATACACCTTGCCCTAAAAATATAGAGTATTTTGGTGGAAACTATCCAAATGTACAACTTTTTGATGCTTATCCTCAAGACTTTATTCAGGAATCAAATATAAAATGTTGGCCTGCAGGACACGCAAGTGGTGGATTTGCATTAATGTCTTTATTTTTCTTATTTAGAAAAAGAAAAAATAGAATAGTTGCCGTAGTAGTAACAGCTTCTATAGGATGGGCAATGGGTCTATACAAAATGCTTATAGGAGATCATTTTTTAAGTCACACAATTATCACAATGCTAATCGCATGGCTAATTATTCTAATGATAGTCAAAATAGTTCACTATAAAGAGTAACAAAGTATAGATAATCATTAAATATAGATAAACTACCTAATAGTTTTGATAAACAAAAGAAATTAAGTGTTATAATCACACTTAAAAAAGGTAGCAAATAAAATGGTTTTAATGATAGATAATTATGATAGTTTTACATACAATGTTGTTCAATACTGTTTAGAACTAGGAGCTGATTTAAAAGTAATCAGAAATGATGAATTAACAGTAGATGAGATAAAAGCTTTAAATCCAGAAAAAATCATAATTTCTCCAGGACCTGCAACACCAAATGAAGCTGGAGTTTGCCTAGCTGTGATTAAAGAGTTTGCTGATACTGTGCCTATTTTGGGTATTTGTTTAGGACATCAAAGTATTGCGCAAGTATTTGGAGGAGAGGTTATTAAAGCTCCAATTATGATGCATGGTAAAACATCTAAAATAAAAGTTCTTTGTGATGATCTTATCTTTAAGAACTTACCTAAAGAGATGACAGAAACAAGATATCATTCTCTTACAGTAAATAAAAACAATCTACCTTCTAATATTATCGTTACATCAAAAAGTATGGATGATGATGAGATAATGTCTTTACGTATAAAAGATAAAAATGTGTATGGTGTACAATTTCACCCTGAATCAGTTATGAGTGAATATGGACATGAGATGTTGGATAATTTTTTAAAACTCTAGTTGACAAATGAAATTAAATAAATATAATATTCTTTTTATTGGATTACTGATATTTCATACTATTGTTTTAGTATGGGTAATAGGTCAATATAGTATTTCAGAAAAAGAAGCAGATATATTTTTTAATCAAAGCTATACGCCCCTATATTTATTAACACACTTCTCTACAGGTTTATTTGGTCAAAATGATTACGCTTTACGATTACCATTTATCTTTTTTTATATTGGTAGTGCGATTATTCTTTATCTCTTAACAGATGACTATTTTCGTTTACAAAGAGATAGGTTCATAAGTATTTTTATTTTTATGCTATTACCAGGTGTGAATAGTGCTGCTTTACTCGTAAATGAATCAATTATAGTTATATTTGGAACACTTCTGTATCTATACCTTTATAAATTACGAGAAAAAGAACATTATTTACTTTTATTTTTATTTTTATTTATCGATAACTCCTTTGCGATTTTATTTTTGGCACTCTTTTTTTATTCTCTCAATAAAAAAGATAATACTCTATTGTTTGTTTCCCTTACCCTATTTGGTTTATCTATGAGTTTGTATGGTTTTAGAGTAGATGGTACACCAAAAGGGTATTTTTTAGATACATTTGCAATATATGCAACAATATTTTCTCCTGTATTGTTTATCTATTTTTTATACTCTTTATATAGAATAGGGATAAAATGGGAAAAGGATTTATATTGGTATATCTCTATCACTGCACTAGGATTATCTTTACTGTTTTCTTTAAGACAAAAAATAGCTATAGATGACTTTGCACCTTTTGTTGTGATATCTATTCCAATAATGGTAAGACTATTTATACATAGTTTAAGAGTGAGATTAAAAGAGTTTAGAACTCTTCATTATATAATGATACGGATTACATTAGGTGTTTTATTAGTAAGCTTTTTATTGTTTATTTTTAATAAGTCATTTTATCTATTTTTAAAAGATCCAGAATCACATGTTGCGAATGCACATTATGTGGCCAAAGAGTTAGCAAATGAATTAAAAGAGTTAAATATAGAAGGTGTCTCTACAAAAGATATGAGTTTAGCTTTACGTCTAAAGTTTTATGGAATAAAAGAAAACAAAAATATGTTACTGAGTGAAGATAAAGTTGGTTTAAATGACAGAGAGATTAATATTATGTATAAACATAAGTTGATAAAAAAATACTATCTTATAAAAGTAAATGAATTTAAACTCATACTATCCCAAACAAAATAGAAAAAGAGAATAATGATACAACTAACAAATTTAGCGAAAAGATATGGAACACAAGAGTTATTTACAAATGTAAATTTACGAATGAATAGTGGACAAAAGATAGGATTAGTAGGTAGAAATGGAACTGGAAAATCAACATTATTCAAACTTATTTTAGGTGAAGAATTTTATGATGATGGTGAATTAAGTATCCCTAAAAACTATAAAATAGGAGCTCTCAAGCAACATCTTGAGTTTCATGAGAAAACACTTCTTGATGAGGTATCCTTAGCATTAGCAGAAGATGATAAATTTAGTGTATATAAAGTAGAAAAAATACTTTTTGGTTTAGGTTTTGATAATGAAGATTTACAAAAAAATCCACTCTCATTTTCTGGGGGATATCAAATCCGTATAAATTTAGCAAAATTACTTATCACTGAACCAAATTTATTGTTACTTGATGAGCCAACAAACTATCTTGATATCTTGTCTTTACGATGGTTAAAATCATTTTTAAAATCTTTCGATGGAGAAGTGATTATTATCACTCATGATAGAGATTTTATGGATGCAGTTACAACACATACGATGGGATTAAATAGAAAAAGCTTGAGTATTATAAAAGGTGATACACACAAATTTTATGAGCAACTGAAAAGTGATGATGAGTTATATGAAAAACAAAAAATGTCACAAGATAAAAAAGTAAAAGAGCTGGAGGAGTTTATCGCTAAAAATAAGGCACGAGCTTCAACAGCAGCACAAGCACAATCAAAAGTGAAACTTTTAGAAAAAATGGATCTTATGGATGATCTTAATTTTGATGCAACACTCAAATTTAATTTTAATTTTAAAGATACCCCAGCAAAGGTATTACTTGATATAAAGAATTTAAAATTTGGTTATTCTAGTGATAATATTCTTTTCGAAGATGTTTCATTTACCCTTAAAAAAGGTGAAGTTATAGGGATAATAGGGAAAAATGGTAAAGGTAAATCAACTTTATTAAATACTATAGCAGGTGAACTTACACAACTATCAGGAATTGTTGATTATCATGGGACAACAGAGGTTGGACATTTTGGTCAAACAAATATCTCTCACCTTAATCCAAAAAACAATATTATGGATGAAATTTATTTAGGAAATCCAAAATTACCAGAAGCAACAGTACGAAATATTTGTGGTTCGATGATGTTTACAGGAGAAAATGCTAAGAAAAGTATCTCTTTACTTTCAGGTGGAGAAAAAAGTCGGGTTATGCTCGGACAAATTATTGCTAGAGAAGTAAATCTTCTGTTTTTAGATGAGCCCACAAATCATCTTGATATGGATTCCATTGATGCGCTTACAACTGCCATTGAGAACTTTGAGGGTTCTGCTATTATAGTAACACATAGTGAAGAGCTCTTACGACGTGTGTGTGATAGATTAATCGTTTTTGCTAAAGATAAAGCTACCTATTTTGATGGGAACTATGATGAGTTTCTTGAAAAAATAGGTTGGGATGATGAAACGGAAGCTGATATTAAAGAGGATAAAAAAGAGGTAGAAACTTCAAAAGTCAATAAAAAAGAGAATAAAAAACTTCGAAGTGCACTGATTCAAGAAAGAAGTAAACTTACATCTCCTTTAAAAAAAGAGGTTGAAAAATTAGAAAATATTATTATGAAAAATGAAGAGTTAGTTGAAATGCTTCATGAAAAACTAATAATTGCATCAAATGAAGGTAATAATAGTCAAGTTATAGACTTATCAAGAGATGTAACAAACTATGAAAAAGAGATAGAGGAGAGTTTTGAAAAACTTGAGATTGCTCAAGAAAAGCTCGATACCATACTTGAAGAGTATGAATCTAAACTTGAGGATTTATAGATGAATTTTAATCAATTAAATTTATCTAAAGAGTTATTAGAAGCACTGGTAACAAATAGCTACCAAACTACTACTCCAGTGCAGGAAAAAGTTATCCCTTTAGTCTTGGCAAAACATGACATCATGGCAAAAGCACAAACAGGAAGTGGGAAAACTGCTAGTTTTGTTTTACCACTTCTTCATTTGTGGCAACAGCAAGCTATTGTTAAAAAAGCAAAAATTAAAATATTGATTTTAACACCAACGAGAGAACTTTCAATCCAAGTAACAAACACAATAAAGAGTTTTACTACACATTTTACACATAAACCTAAAATAGCTACAGTAATAGGTGGAGAAAGTATCGGAGATCAGCTTTTACAAATACAGCAAGGTGTTGATATTGTAGTAGCGACTTCTGGAAGATTACTTGATATTATCGATAAAAAGCAAATTGACCTTACTCATATAGAATATTTTGTTTTAGATGAAGCAGATAAAATGCTTGATTTAGGTTTTGCAGAAGAGTTAGATTTGATTTTAAAAAAGATTCCAAAAGTAAGACAAAATCTTTTATTTTCTGCAACTTATCCTCAAAAAATGTTAGATATAGCTTTAAAGATAACACAAACACCAATTACTGTTGAGATTGAAAATGAGGAACGCACAGTATTAAATATATCTCAACGTGCAATAAAAGTAAATAAAGAGAATAGAAATGCTCTTTTACAACAACTCTTGAGAATACATAAATGGAAAAAGGTTTTGGTTTTTGTATCAAGCAAAAGATCGAGTGATAATATTGCAAACAAATTTCGTAAAAATGGTTTTTTAGCTGATTCTTTTCATGGAGATTTAATTCAAGAGGATAGAAACTTTACACTTGATGAGTTTAAAGAGAACAAAATTAGAATACTATTTGCTACAGATATTGCTAGTCGTGGTTTACATGTAGATGATATCGATTGTGTTATCAATTTTGATCTACCAAGAGGAAGTGCTGATTATATCCATAGAATTGGACGAACAGGACGTGCAGGAAAACTAGGAACGGCGATATCTTTTATTGGATTAGAAGATATGGAACACTTTAATCTTATAGAGAAAAAAGTAGAGATATCTTTAACAAAAGAGGAGATAGAGGGATTTGAACTTATAGGTACATTTATTGAAAAACAAAAAGGTACGGCACCTGTTAAAGGGAAACGTAAAAGTAAAAAAGACAAATTACGAGAGTTAGAAAATCAAAAAAAATAAAAGCTCTTTTTCACTTTTAGAGATTTTATTTGTAGTTATAATTTTATCAATAATTGCAATACAAAGTATCCCTAAACAACAAATTTCAAAATTAAACTTAGCTGCAGATAAAATTATTTTATATCTAAACTACACAAGATATATAGCACATATAGATAATAAGTTCGATATAAAAGATTTAGAATGGCAAAGAAAACGATGGACTTTAAAATTTTTAAACTGTGAAAAAAAAGTTGGTGGTTTGTATTATAATGTGTATAGTGATATGCATGGTGGTACAGCACATTTTAAAAAAACTGATACCTTAAAAGACCCACTTAATAGTAAATATCTCTATTCTAATGGGTGTAGAGAAGATTTATTAAATGATAAAAGTAAATATGTTTTATTAACAAAAGAATATGGTATCACTAAAATTAGTACGAACTGTAATACAACTAGTACTATAGGGCAAATCAGTTTTGGATTTGATGGAAAGATATATTCACAGTTAGGTACAAATATAAAAGAGATACAAAATCAATGTGTCATAAAATTATTTAATGAAAAAGAGGAATCCATATCAATAGCAGTGGAGCCATATACTGGATACATACATAAAATTTAAACTTTCATTTGGTATAATCGCGTATATTATATAAAGGAATTGCTTTGCACAATTTTGAAAAATATCCATTTGAAAGATTAAATGAACTTTTAGAAAATATTACGCCAAATGATGCTTATGAATTAAGTAGTTTAACAATTGGTGAACCACAATTTAACACACCTGATTTTATACAAGAGGAGTTGAAAAATACAACTTCGTTACTTAATAAATATCCAAAAAGTTCAGGGGAAGATTTTTTAAAAGAATCGATGAGAAATTTTATTTCAAATAGATTTAATGTAGATGTTTCTAATGATCAAATAATCCCAACATTTGGAACAAGAGAAGTTTTATTTAACTTTCCTCAGTTTTTACTTTTTGGAAAAAAAGATGCAACAATAGCATACCCAAATCCTTTTTACCAAATTTATGAAGGTGCAGCAATTGCTTGTAATGCAAAAGTACTTCATATGGATATGACAAAAGAGAATAACTATTTAGTTAGTTTATCTGACAAAGAGATGAAAGAGGCTGATTTAGTAATTTTAAACTACCCAAGTAATCCTACAAGTGCCATAATTTCAAAACAAGATCTTTCAAAATGGGTAGAAAATGCCTTAAAATATGACTTTGTATTGATCAATGATGAGTGTTATAGCGAACTTTATTTTGATGAAAAGGATAAACCGGTTTCTTTATTAGAGGCTTGTGTCTCAGTAGGAAATAGTGAATATAAAAACTGTTTAGTTTTAAATTCTATCTCAAAAAGAAGTAGTGCTCCAGGTTTACGAAGTGGATTTATAGCTGGTGATGCTTTAATTTTAAAAGAGTATATGAAGTATAGAACGTATGTAGGGTGTGCATTGCCTTTGCCTTTACAAAAAACAGCGGCAATTGCATGGAACGATGAAAAACATGTAGAAGTATTTAGAAAAATTTATAAAGAAAATTTTGTTTTAGCAAAAGAGATTTTAGGAATTGAGATACCAAAAGCAACATTTTATATATGGCTAGAGGTAGAAAATGAACTAAAGTTTACTCAAGAACTTTATAAAAAAGAGAATATCAAAGTTTTACCAGGAAGTTTTTTAGGCAGAAACGGAATAGGGAAAAATTATATTAGAATAGCATTGGTTGAAAATAGTGAAAAAACTAAAGAAGTTTTAACAAGATTAAAAAACTTTATAGATGGATATAAAGCATAATGAAGGACAAATTACAAATGAAACCAGAAGAGTTACATGAAGCAAGAACAAACCCAGATTTCTTAGAGTATCTTAATGTCCGTGAAAAAGAGGTAATTGAATCAAAAAGCATATCTGGACTTTATGAGGTACTTGATACTCTTCTTGTTTTAGATATAGATGAAGAGAGAGTTCATAATGTATATCAAGAGATTCTAAAAGTTTCTTTTGATCAAATAGAAGAGAGACTAAAATCTGAAAATAAATTAAGCTTAAATAGTGACGATATCTATTTTATAAGAAGTTTTTATGAGCATGCAATAGAAAAATGGAGTATGGGAAACTTAAAAGGGGCAAGAGAATTATTTTTTATATTAACACAAATATGTGAAGATGAACTTTTAATAGAAGCTCTTAATGTACATCTGATAGCTTGTGCACTTGATTCTGATATGGATACATATTATGATGAAAATGTTTCCCAAGAGCAAAATTATGAAGATGAAAAATATGGGTATTTTATCATGAACTTCAATTTTGATAAGAAAGAGTATTTAACAAAACATGTAGATTTACTTCAAAAACAATTTGAAGAGTTAAATCATCTTCTAAAATAATGAAAGTACATTTTATAGGTATAGGTGGGATAGGGTTATCTGCACTGGCACGCTTTTTACAATATAGAGGATATACAGTAACAGGCTCTGATGTAAAATCTACACCAATTACAAAAGAGCTTGAAAAAGAGGGTATAAAAGTGACTATACCTCAATGTGCATCAGCTATTTCTGGACAAGATTTAGTTATATATAGTGCGGCAGTACAAAATCATAATGTTGAGATAAAAGAGGCGAAAAAACAAAAACTAGTACTTCTTCCTAGAAAAGAAGCATTAAGTGTGATTATGCAAAAAACTACAAACTATTGTGTATGCGCAGCACATGGTAAAAGTACTACGACTGCAATCTTAAGTTCAATTCTTCAAAGTTCTGCCATTATTGGTGCTATTAGTAAAGAGTTTGGATCAAATTTTAGATATATTGATGAAACACTTGCTTTTGAAGCAGATGAAAGTGATGAGAGTTTTATACTTTCTCATCCCTATTGTTCGATAGTATTAAATACAGAACCAGAACATATGGAATATTATAATTATGATGAAAAAAGATTTTATGATGCCTATACAAAATTTTTAGATATTGCAAAACTTCGAGTTATAAATGCAGAAGATGAATATCTGCAAAATTATAAAGGGTATGCTGTACGCCTTTACCCTTCAAAAGATATCAAAAACATAGAGTTTATTTTAAAAGACGATGAACCTTTTACGAAATTCACACTAAAAGATTATGGAGAATTTGAAGTTTGGGGCTTTGGTTTACATAT
>Ga0193959_1000650_pt1 | contig 14139 bp, 13 predicted proteins | sample FB_2_MG_FD_140333 | JGI IMG/M metagenome (GOLD analysis project Ga0193959, IMG submission 140333) | Microbial mat bacterial communities from the Broadkill River, Lewes, Delaware, United States - FB_2_MG | ecosystem: Environmental > Aquatic > Freshwater > River > Microbial mats | place: USA... | reverse complement strand
TTGCCACCAGGGCTCGATATTGGTTTCCAGGTTGTCGAACTCGGTGAATTCGCGCTGCAGGAAATGTTCGCGCAGAAACTCGGTGCGATACAGGCAGGGGTTGTTGGTGAAGTTGGCAATACCTGAGTCAGCGACAAAGAAGGTGCGGTTCAGGTGCTCGACACGCTCGATCTCGTCGTATTCGCGGTCCGGTTCGTTGAACAGATAGGTGGCGTTGAGGTTGGCCTGTTCGGCACTCTTGCGGCCTTCCCAGACCTTCAGCAGCCAGTAATTCGGATCGCCATAGTGGTGCTGGTGACGCAGGCGTACACAGGCGATATCCGTCTCCACTGCTGCCATGGCGGCCTGTAGTTCCTGTTCGCAGGTGGCTTTATCTTCCACCAGCATGAAGTCGTTTTCCAGAAACAGGAAGTAACGGCCGCTGGCCGCCTTGATCAGCTCCTGAAACGGCTTGGCGATGCCGATATTGCGTTTCGCCTGCAGCACGGTGAAGCCGTATTTCTCGGCGATGCGGCGATCTTCGCCGGTGCATTCATTGAAGAAAATCAGCTTTTCTTTGGCCATATCCAGCAGGCCCTGGCGCTGGTAGCTCTCCAGCGAGTGTTTCAGGGTGCGGGGCTGGCGCCATGACAGCATGGCCAGCGTCAGATCGTGTTGCATGGGCGTTCCTGCAGACAAGGATGAATGGGACATATCATGCGGAGGGCTCGGGGGTGCGTAGCGCGGGCAGCGGGTGATTTTCATCACCGAACAGCTTGCGTTTGGCGCGACGGAAGGTGCCCGGCATCTGGCCGAAATCGATCGCCTGATAACCGCGCTGGGCCAGATCGTAGGCCAGTACCGTGGCGGTGGGCCCCAGCACGGGCATGATCAGGTATTCCGCCGGATCATATTCGCTGATGCGGGCGATAATATCATCGTATTCGGCAAAGGCGTTCTTGGCCGGCGCGTAGAGGAAATCCACCGAGGTGGCGTTGTCGAACAGCTCATCCTCAAAGGTAAATCGGCTGTTTTCGCCCACCACCAGCAGTACCTTGCGGTCCTGCCACACCTGTTTGATCAGCTGTACCCGTTCCACCAGTGCGGCTTCGGACTCGTCCGGCAGCACACGGAAAGCGCCCATGGAGGGATAGCTGCGCTGGCCATCCAGCAGGGCCAGGACTTCGCGACCGATACGGATGATGAATTTCTGCCAGATGCGACCCAGTCCGTCATAGTCCCGTACCGGATGAATGCCGATCAGAATGTTGGGCTCATTGCTGCCCAGCACCTGTTCCAGGCGGGCATTCAACTCCGGGTTTACATCCTGAAAGGATTTGTGGCGCTCGCCCACCATCAGCTTGAGCTCGCCATCGCCAAAACGGCAGATGCTGCTGCGGTGCTCGATCAGGTGGCGCAGGGTCTGTTCCTCGCTCCATACCTCCGGGTAATCACGCACGAAGGCTTCGATATCATCCCGGAACAGTTCGATGATGCGGTCATCGAAAAACTCACGGAAGCGGGTACGGCCTGCCGAGGTGAGCATGAAAGGCGCACCAATAATGGCGATCTGGCGGTAAATGGCGCGCAGCAGGCGCTTGCGGGATGCGGACATGTCAATTCCTTGGGCGGTTAGCAGTCGTGATAACGGCGGAACCAGTGAACAAAGCGGTTGATGCCATTCTCAAGCTCGGTATCCGGGGTGTAGTCGAGGTTTGCTACCAGGTCATCGATATCGGCATAGGTAGCCGGCACATCGCCCGGTTGCATTGGCATCATCTCTTTCACGGCATCACGCCCGCAGGCTCGCTCAATGGCCGCGATAAAGTCCAGCAGGCTGACCGGGTGGTGATTGCCGATATTGTACAGCGAATAGGGCGCTTCTGCGTGGGAACCGGGGGCTGGAGTTCGTTCGGGCGGGCGTTCCAGCAGGCGGTCGACACAGGCCACGATATCGTCCACGTAGGTGAAGTCCCGTTTCATGTGGCCGCCGTTGTAGACGCGGATCGGCTCGCCGGCGAGGATGGCGCGGGTAAAACCGTAATAGGCCATATCCGGACGCCCCCAGGGGCCGTACACGGTGAAAAAGCGTAGCCCGGTGGTGGGTATGTCGTACAGGTGGCTATAGCTGTAGGCCAGCAGTTCGTTGGATTTCTTGGTCGCAGCATAGAGGCTGACGGGGAAGTCGGTGCGGTCCTGTGTGCTGAACGGGCTTTTGCTGTTCATCCCGTACACCGAGCTGGAGGAGGCGAATATCAGGTGCTTTACCTGTTGTTGGCGGCAGCCTTCCAGAATATTCATGAAGCCGGTCAGGTTACTGTCGACATAGGCGTGTGGGTTATCCAGCGAGTAGCGTACCCCGGCCTGGGCGGCCAGGTTGATCACCACATCAAAGGTTTGCCGTGTAAACAGCCGGGCCATGGCGTCGCGGTCGGCAATATCCAGCTGGAGCCAGTGAAGTCCCGGATAGGCCCGTTGTAGCTGGGCGATGCGGTCGTGCTTCAGCTGGGGTGTGTAGTAGTCATTGAAGTTATCGACGAGGGTGACATCCAGCCCTCGCTTCAGCAGGGCCTGGTTCAGGTGAAAACCGATAAAGCCCGCGCCGCCGGTCAGTAGTATCCGCATCCTGTCTCAGCTCCCCGTGGTATTCAGTTGCGGCGCGCTTCGGCCAGCCGCAGGAACAAGTCCTTGTACTGCTGCAGAATCACCGGTTGGGAGAATTCATCGCGGAATTTCTGTGCGCCCTTTTCCGTCAGCCGGGTGGCCAGGTGCTCATCTGCCAGCAGGCGGTTCACGGCTTGGGCGCACTGGGCATGATCGTCGATAGCAAACAGCAAGCCGTTTTCTTCATGATCGATCAACCAGGCCGGTCCGGTGCTGGCCGCTGCCACGATGGGGGTGTTGGTCGCCCAGGCTTCCAGCACCACGTTGCCCAAGGGCTCGAAACGGGACGGGAACAGGCAGATATCAGCCAGTTCAAACAGGTTGCGTACATCCTTGCGCAGGCCGAGAAAACGTACCCGCTCGGCCACGCCTTCTGACTCGGCCAGGGCTTCCAGTTCTGTGCGCAGTTCGCCGCTGCCGGCGATCAGCAGAGTGGCATTGGGAATCTGTTTCATGGCACGAATGGCGGTGTCCTGTGCCTTCTTTTCGTGCAAACGACCCAAGGTGAGCAGCACCTTGTGATCGGCCGGAATCTCCGGCAGTGGGTCGGTGACGTTGAGTGTCTCGGGCAGTTCACCGAAATTGGAGATCATGCTGACGCGATCCGCCGGCCAGCCGTTCTCGGTGACATGGCGTACCAGATCCGGCGTGTTGACGATCAGGTGGTCGCATTTCCGGTAATTGTTGATGTCGTAGTATCCACCCAGGCGGCCGATTACCACGGCGTTGCTGGGAGGACACTTGCGTGAGGCCCGGTTGACCCAGGTCAGAATGACATCGGGGTCAAAGCGGCTGACATGCTGTTTCAGGCGAGTGTTGTAGAGCAGCGGCTTGCTGATCTTGCCCATGGGCAGGGTGCGGTAGGTCACTCCGGCGCTATCCAGTCGGCGTTGGCGTGAGGGCTGCTCTTCAATGATCAGTTCCTGCTCGAAGTCCGGGTCTGTGGCAAAGGCGGCCGCCACTTTTTCAAAGTAGGTCTCGGCACCTGCCTCAGACTGGGACAGGAGTATTTGTGTCAGCTTCATGGTGTTGTTGTGCCTGGTTGATGCTGTCAGCGGAGCGAAAAAGAATACCCGATAGTGCCAGGGGGAACCATGTCAGTAGCCAGATGAAGTCGGGGTGGGTCAGCAGCGAATGGCCGATACTGAAGCCGGTTACCGCGCAATACAGGAAAACGGGCGGCCAGAAAGCAGCCAGCTGGCTTGCATGACGATAGAGTGCCCAAAGACAGGTTGCCAGCAGAGCCACACCGACCAGTCCGCCATAGAACAGTTGCGATAGCCAGAAACTGTGAGGGTTGGCGTAGAGAAACCCCTGGGCCTGCACAGAAAAATCGAAACGGTTGCCGCAGCCCAGCAGCAGCGAGCACTGCTCCGACAGGGTGCCGGCAACGTTGAGCCAGATATCAACCCGTACGAATTCGGCGGTAAAGCGGTCAATCGTCAGGGTCAGGGCCAGACCGCCGACGGCCAGCATCAGGATCCAGCAGGCCAGCGCGGTAAAGGCCCGCAGCCGGAACAGGTAGTAGCTGTGCGCCAGCAGCAGGGCCAAGATGGGGGTGCGGCTTTGCAAGGGAATCGTCAGCAGAATCAGGCCACAGACCAGTAGGCTGGCGAGCCAGGGATTGCGTACCTGGCTGCTGATCAGAATAAATCCGAACATGCCGACTGCCAGTGCCAGGTAGACAGCATTGAGTGGGCCGGTGAGCTGGTCCAGACGCGGGAAGTCTCGGGCCCAGCTATCCAGTCCCACGTTAGCGATCAGCGTGTATAGGCTGTGTGCTTCTACGATCAGGCTGACCAGCAACCCCCAGGCGGCAATCCACTTGAGACGTTCCGGTTGTGCCATAACCTGTTGGGTAATGGCGGCGAACGCCAGAATATAAACAACATATTTGAGGTGTTTGGTGCTGTCGCCGGGATCGGCGTTGCTCCAGAAGGTGCTCAGCGCCACGTACAGCAGGTAGCCTCCGAGCAACAGGCAGGCGCGGGTCGGACGCAACTGGCGGCGGGCAATCATTACCCCGGCCGGCAGCATCAGGAACAGGTAAAAAACATTATTGGTCAGCTTGGTGTTGTCTGCGCCCAGCAGCAGGGCGATAAACAACAGATAGGCGGCCAGCAGCAGACGACTTCGCCAGTTGCTGTTGTCCTCCGTCAGGTTGCTGGCCGGCCGGGCGGTCACTTGTACAGGTGTCCCTTGCCGTCAGGCTGGGTCTTGAAGCGACGGTGCACCCACATGTATTGGCTGGGGTCCTTGCGAATTGCACGCTCCAGTTCGTCGTTGATGCGCTGGGCATCGGCTTCATCATCGCCGGAAGGAAAGCCTTCCACCACCGGGAATAGTTCCAGCTCGTAACTGCCATCGGGCAGACGGTGCTGGGCCAGCATCAGGATGGGGGAGCCGTTCAGCTTGGCCAGGCGTGAGGTGGCCGTGATAGTGGCCGCCGGGACGTTGAAGAAGCGAGCGAATACGGACTGCTTGCGGCCAAAGTCCTGATCCGGGGCGTACCAGATGATGTGGTTCTTGCGCAGGGACTTGATCACCGAGCGGATGTCGGAGCGTTCAATCGGCTGGTTGAAATAGCGACGGCGACCGCGGGTGATGATCTCTTCCATCAGGTCATTGTTGTGACGGCGGTACATGGCGTCGACCGGATAGAAACGGGAGAACAACAGACCACCCAGGTCCAGGGTGGAGAAATGTGCGCCCAGCAGCAGCACGCCCTTGCCCTGTTCCAGCGCAGCATCCAGATGCTCGCGTCCCTTGAAATGAATGCGGTCGTCAAACAGGCGCTTCGGACTCCACCAGGCCATGGCGGTCTCGAACATGCCGATGCCGTTGTTCTCGAAAATGCGCCGCACCAGCTGTGCCTGCTCGGCCTTGTTCAATTCCGGGAAGCAGAGGCGTACATTCACTTCGGTTACATGGCGGCGCTGGCGGTTAAAACGATGCAGGAAACGGCCCAGTATGCGGCCCAGCATGACTTGTGCAGCCAGCGGCAAGCGGTTCAGCAGCCACAGCAGGCCTGTGCCCAGCCAGATGTGCCAGTAGCGGGGTGTCAGAAACTGTGTGCGAGGAAAAGCGGTTTTGGTGGTCACTGTGCAGGGTCTTTGCGGTAAAGGTAGCCACATTGTAAGGCGCTGTTCGGGCACGGGCAAACCGGCAGGAGCACCAGGGCGTCCAAAGAGCGGCTCAACCCCCGTGCCATGATCAATACCCTTGCGGCGCTGCCCCCTGTGGTATGATGGCCTATTCTACCTGACACGATAACCGTGAAAGAGAACCGTTAATGAAGATAGCCGTAGCCGGGACCGGATATGTCGGTCTTTCCAATGCAGTCCTGTTGGCACAGCACAACGAAGTGGTCGCTCTGGATATAGTGGCCGATAAGGTCGAACAGCTGAATCGAGGCGAAACGCCCATTGAAGATGCTGAAATCAGTGCCTATCTGGCGTCTGGCAAGCTGAACCTGACCGCTACGCTGGACAAGGAAACCGCCTACCGAGATGCGGACTTTGTCGTGATTGCGACACCGACCGACTACGACCCGCAGACCAACTACTTCAATACCGGCAGTGTGGAAGCGGTGGTCAAGGATGTGATGGCGCTGAACCCGAATGCGGTGATGGTGATCAAATCCACGGTTCCGGTGGGCTTTACCGCTGACTTGAAAGCGCGCATGGGCACGGACAATCTGATGTTCTCGCCCGAGTTCCTGCGTGAGGGCAAGGCGCTGTATGACAACCTCTACCCCTCCCGCATTATCGTCGGGGAGCAGTCCGAACGCGCGCAGGCCTTTGCCGACCTGCTCAAGCAGGGCGCGGTGAAAGAGGATGTGGCTGTTCTGTTTACGGACTCAACCGAGGCTGAGGCAATCAAACTGTTCGCCAATACCTATCTGGCGATGCGTGTGGCCTATTTCAACGAACTGGATACCTACGCCGAAAGTCATGGTCTGAATACCCGCCAGATCATCGAAGGGGTTGGACTGGACCCACGCATCGGCACTCACTACAACAACCCGTCCTTTGGCTACGGCGGTTACTGCCTGCCGAAGGATACCAAGCAATTGCTGGCCAACTATGATCAGGTGCCCAACAATCTGATCAGGGCGATTGTCGATTCCAATACCACCCGCAAGGACTTCATTGCCAATGCGGTGCTTAGCCGTAACCCGTCAGTGGTGGGAATCTATCGACTGGTGATGAAGGCTGGCTCCGATAACTTCAGGGCTTCTGCCATCCAGGGCGTGATGAAGCGCATCAAGGCCAGGGGCGTGGAAGTGGTGGTCTATGAGCCGGTGCTGGATGACGATGAGTTTTTCCATTCGCAAGTGATCAAGGATCTGGACACCTTCAAGCAGCGCTGTGATGTGATCATTGCCAACCGCTTGACCGATGAGATCGAGGATTGTCACGACAAGGTGTACACCCGCGATCTGTTCGGCGTCGACTCGTGACCGCCGACTAACCGACAAGCCGGATGGTATCAGATGCACGCTAATACACCGAAAACTCCCGTGCCTGCGGGGGAGAAGGGACGTCATGAGTCTGACAGTGTATGGACGCTTTATCGACGCCTGCTGACGTACGCTCGCCCGCTGTGGTTGGCGTTTTTGCTCAGTTTCGCCGGCTTTGCCATTTACGGTCTGGGTCAGGCGTTGTCGGCCAAGTGGCTGGAGATGGTGGTCGATACGGTGCAGGCGAACGAGTACGACCAGCGCTGGTTTCTGGCGTTGGCTGTGCTGGGGATTTTCCTGTTGCGGGGCGTGGGTGCTTTTATAGGCAACTACTGTATCGCCTATGTGGGGCGAGAAGTGATTCACACCCTGCGTACGGATGTCTTTGAACGCCTGCTGAAGCTGCCGTCGCACTATTACACCCGCCATTCCAGTGGCGAGCTGTTGGCCAAGCTGACCTATAACGTGGAACAGGTCACCGGCGCCGTCACCAATGCACTCAAGACCCTGTTTCGAGAAGGTTTGACCGTCGTTGGTCTGCTGGGCTACATGCTCTACCTCAACTGGAAACTGACCCTGATCTTCATTGCTGCAGGCCCTCTGATCGCGCTGGTGGTATCGGTCGCGGCCAAGCGCATGCGCCGTCTGAGCCGCCATATTCAACAGTCGGTAGGCGATATTACCGAGTCGGCCTCGGAATCGATCAAGGGCTACCAGGTGGTACGCATCTTTGGTGGTGAAGAGGCGGAAAAGGAGCGCTTTCAGCAGGCCAGCCTGAAGAACAAGCGCCAGTTCATGAAGCTGATCGTCACTCAGTCTCTGAACACCCCGATCATTCAGTTTCTGGTAGCGCTGGCGCTGTCGGCGCTGCTGTTCCTGGCCATGCATCCGGACGTGATGGGGACGCTGACCACCGGCGGCTTTGTCGCCTTCTTGACGGCAGCCGGCATGATCACCAAGCCGCTGCGCCAGCTGACTAACGTGATTTCGATTGTACAGAAGGGCGTGGCTGCCGCCGAGAGCCTGTTCGAAGTACTGGACGAGCCTGCCGAACGGGATCAGGGCACCCTGACCGTGGAACGGGTTGGCGATATCGAATTCAGGCAGCTCAGTTTCACCTATCCACGTACCGAAACCCCGATTCTAAGCGAGTTGTCACTGGTGCTGCCCCAGGGTAAGACGGTGGCGCTGGTGGGGCGTTCCGGCAGTGGCAAATCGACCCTGGCGAGCCTGCTGCCCCGTTTCAATGATGGCTGGCAGGGTGAGCTGCTGTTGAATGGTGTCCCGCTGCAGTCGTTCCGTCTCGACAGTCTGAGGGACCAGATTTCGCTGGTGAACCAGAACGTGGTGCTGTTCAACGGTACCATCGCGGAGAACATTGCCTACGGCAGCATGGCGGGTGCCAGCGAGGAGGCGATACTGGCTGCGGCCGAAGCGGCCCATGTCACCGAGTTTGTGGAGAAAATGCCGGAGGGAATCCACACGCTGGTCGGTGAGGATGGGGTCATGCTGTCGGGTGGTCAGCGTCAGCGCATTGCCATTGCCCGGGCGATTCTCAAGGATGCGCCCATCCTGATTCTGGATGAGGCAACCTCGGCACTGGATACCGAGTCCGAACGGCATATTCAGGCGGCACTGGAAGAGGTGATCAAGGGGCGTACCACGCTGGTGATCGCACATCGGCTGTCGACCATCGAGAAGGCCGACGTCATCGTGGTGATGGAAGACGGCCGCATCATCGAGCAGGGCTCTCACTCGGAACTGCTGGATCAGCAGGGGGCCTATTCGCGTTTCCATATCCTGCAAACCGACGCTGAGTCGGCCTGATTCCATGTCTGCTATGGGGCTGCGGCTTTATTCTCTGGTGTTCTACCTGCTGTTGCCGGTGCTGCTGCTGCGTCTCTGGTGGCGCGGCCGCAAGGCGCCGGGTTATCGCCGCAACTGGAGGCAGCGTCTGGGGCTGGGTGCCAGAATCGAACAGCCGGTGATCTGGGTGCATGCGGTATCGGTGGGAGAGACGGTGGCGATCGCACCGCTGGTGCGCTGGCTGCTGCAGCGTTATCCACGGCACCGGATCCTGATCACCAACATGACCCCTACCGGCGCCGAGCAGGTACGCACGCTGTTCGGTGATCAGGTTGAGCAGCGTTTCTGCCCCTGGGATCTGCCGCTGGCGTTGCAGGCCTTTCTGCGCCGCACGCAACCTGAACTGTGCATTATCGTCGAAACCGAACTCTGGCCCAACATGGTGGCCCAGTGTGCCCGTGCCGGGGTGCCGCTGCTGCTGGCCAATGCGCGTCTATCGGAACGATCTGCGCGCGGATACCGCAAATGCTCGGCGCTGGCCCGTCCCATGCTGCAGCGCCTGAGCCTGATTGCGGCACAGAACAAGGCGGATGCCGAGCGTTTTGTCGCGCTGGGCATGCCGGCTGAGCGCGTTGAGGTAACCGGCAGTATCAAGTTCGATCTGCAGCCGGATGCCGATAAGGTTCAGGCCGGGCAGACGCTGCGCCAGCAGTTGGGCACGGAACGGCCGGTATTGATCGCGGCCAGTACCCATCAGGGCGAAGACGAGATTCTGCTGCAGGCCTGGCAGCAACTCAGGACGACGTACCCGGATCTGGCGTTGATACTGGTGCCGCGTCATCCCGAACGCTTTGCCGATGTGGCTGGGCTGTGCCGCTGCTATAGCGAGCGCCTGGTCTGTCGCAGCAGTGGAGAGCAACCGGATGTGCAGACCGAACTGTATCTGGGCGATAGCATGGGCGAACTGATACTGTTCTACGCGGCGGCGGATATCGCTTTCGTGGGCGGCAGTTTCAGTGGCACCGGTGGCCATAACCCGCTGGAGCCGGCGGCACTGGGGTTGCCGGTCGTGATGGGCCCGGACTGCTTCAACTTCCAGACCATTACCGATGCGCTGAGCGAAGCGGGTGGACTGGTGCGTGTTGAGGATGGCACGGTACTGCAGGCGCAGCTATTCGCCTGGTTGAATGACGCGGATCAGTGCCGTGCGGCGGGCGAACAGGGCGCGGACTTCGTGGCGGCCAATCGTGGTGCATTGGAACGGCTGCAACAGGCGGTCGAGCGCCTGCTGCGCTGATGGCTTTTCAGCCATTGCCAAGACTCAGATATCGCTGAAATCAAACGTCTCGCCGGCCTGCTCGGCAAAAGCCTGCTGCAGCACTTCAGCCAGCGGGGCATTATCGGTATCACGCCGCCACTGCTTGCCATCATGGTCGAAATGGAAGCCGCCATCGCGGGTGGCGACCCAGAGCTGTTTCACGGGTGGCTGGCGGGTAAAGATGATCTGGCTACCGTTCTCGCATTTCACGGTCATCATGCCGCCCTGGCTTTCGTAGTCGAGATCGCTCTCGGCGTCATCCAGGATCTCTTCGATCTGTTCCAGGGTAGTATCCACCCGGCTCATGAATTCGGATTCGGTCATTGCGGCGTCTCTCTGCAGGAAAATTCGGTGGATGAGTATAACTCAGCCGCGGACGGTACTCAGCCCTTGTGGCTGAGGGTATAATCGGTCGATTAATAACCTGGGGGTGTTGCCCCGGGTGTAACCGGATATACAAGGATTGATGATGCTGAAACGCTGCTGGCCGGCCCTGTTGATCGGCGCCCTGCTGCTGTCGGGATGTGGCCAGAAGGGGCCGCTTTACCTGCCCGATGAAACCGCCTCACACCATCAGTCACAATGAGAGATTCCATGGACAATTTTGAATACCGCAATGGTCGTCTGCATGCCGAAGACGTGGCGCTGGACCGTATCGCCGAAGAGTTCGGCACTCCCACCTACGTTTACTCACGTGACGCCCTGGAGCGCGCCTATCTGAGCTATGCCCAGGCGCTGGAAGGGCGTGATGCGCTGGTCTGCTATGCCGTCAAGGCCAACTCCAACCTGGCGGTGCTGAATGTGCTGGCCCGTCTGGGTGCCGGCTTCGACATCGTTTCGGCCGGTGAGCTGGAACGTGTATTGCGTGCCGGTGGTGACCCGGCCAAAGTGGTGTTCTCCGGTGTTGGCAAGCAACCGGCGGAAATCCGCCGCGCGCTGGAAGCCGGTATTCTCTGCTTCAACATCGAGTCCGATGCCGAGCTGGATCGCGTCAACGCCGTGGCCGGCGAGATGGGCGTCAAGGCGCCGGTCTCCTTCCGCGTCAACCCGGACGTGGATGCTGGTACCCATCCGTACATCTCCACCGGTCTGAAAGAGAACAAGTTCGGTATCGCCATTGATACCGCAGCCGATGTCTATCGCCGTGCGGCGGCGCTGGAGCACGTTGATGTGATCGGCATGGACTGTCATATCGGCAGCCAGCTGACCGAAGTCAGCCCCTTCCTCGATGCCATCGACCGTCTGCTGGTGCTGCTGGACACCCTGGCGGAAGAAGGCATTCGTATTCACCACCTGGATCTGGGCGGTGGCTTGGGCGTCTGCTATACCGACGAAACACCACCGGCGCCGGGCGAGTACATTGCGCAAGTACTGCAGAAGCTGGAAGGCCGCGACTACAAGCTGATCTTCGAGCCCGGTCGTTCCATCGCCGCCAATGCCGGTGTGATGCTGACCCGGGTCGAATTCCTCAAGCAGAGCGGTGACAAGAACTTTGCCATCATCGATGGTGCCATGAATGATCTGATCCGTCCGGCCTTGTACAGCGCCTATCAGGAGATCATCCCTGCTGCGCTGCGTGAAGAGGGCGAAGCCAAGGCCTGGGATCTGGTCGGCCCGGTGTGCGAAACCGGTGACTTCCTTGGCAAGGATCGCCAGCTCAACCTGCAGCCGGGCGATCTGCTGGCAGTCTGCTCCGCCGGTGCCTATGGCTTCGTCATGGCGTCCAACTACAACACCCGTCCGCGTCCGGCCGAGGTGATGGTGGATGACAACCAGGTGTATCTGGTGCGTGAACGCGAAACCCTGAATGACCTGATGCGCGGCGAGCAGCTGCTGCCGGCACAGGCCTGAAGGGAGTGCGTTAATGCTGGTACGCTTTACCAAAATGCACGGGCTGGGCAACGACTTCATGGTGATTGATGCCCTGTCGCAGCGGGTGCGCATCACCCCCAATATCGTGCGCAAGCTGTCCGACCGCCATCTGGGTATCGGCTTTGACCAGCTGCTGCTGGTGGAACCACCCAGTCGGCCGGATATGGATTTTCGCTACCGAATCTACAATGCCGATGGCTCCGAAGTGGAGCATTGTGGCAACGGAGCCCGCTGCTTCGGTCGTTTCGTACGCGACCGTCGGCTGACGACCAAGGATGAGATTCGGGTAGAAACGGCGCGTGGCCATGCCATCATCCATCTGCTGCGTGACCGGCAGGTGGATGTGGACATGGGCGCGCCCGAACTGCGACCGGCTGAAATTCCGTTCCAGGCTGAACAGCAGTCAGTGACCTATGCTGTTGATGTGAATGGTGAAAGTGTTGAGCTGAGCGCTGTTTCCATGGGCAACCCGCATGGGGTGTTGGTGGTCGGTGACGTTGAATCGGCACCGGTCGAGACACTGGGGCCGGCGCTGGAAGCACACCCGCGCTTTCCGCAAAAGGCCAATATCGGCTTCATGCAGGTGGTCAACCGTGGTGAAATTCGGCTGCGTGTCTATGAACGCGGGGCCGGTGAAACTCTGGCCTGCGGGACCGGTGCCTGTGCGGCAGTAGTTGCGGGGCGCCTGCGCGGGCTGCTCGACGAAGAGGTGCTGGTGCACCTGCCTGGCGGTGACTTGCGTATCCGCTGGGCCGGAGACGGCGAAGCCGTGCGCATGACCGGACCGGCGACGACGGTGTTTGAAGGACAGATTTACCTATGAATGATGTGAGTGAAGCACTGGAGCAACCGGCAGTCACCGCTGATCAGGTTGCCGACTATCTGGCCGCACACCCGGACTTCTTCAGCCAGTACACCCATTTGCTGGAAAAGCTCTACGTGCCACATCAGCGTGGCACCGCCGTGTCACTGGTGGAGCGTCAGACCTCTCTGCTGCGCGAGCGCAATGAGTTGCTGCACGGTCATCTGGCCGACCTGATTGATGCAGCCAAGCATAATGACGTGAAGTTCGACAAGACCAAACGCATGGTGCTGGCGCTGCTGGAAGCGGCCACGCTGGATGATGTGGCGGTGGCGATCGAGGAAAGTCTGTGCCGTGACTTTTATGGCGATGAAACCGCCCTGTTGTTGTTCAGCGAGCGTGCCCTGAACAGCAACGGTGTGCGTACTCTGGCGCGGGCCGAGGATTCGCTGGTGCAGCCGTTGATCGAGACCAACCTGCCCAGCTGTGGCCAGCTGTCCGAGGCGATGAACCGTTTTCTGTTTCAGGAACAGGGTCATAAGGTGCAATCGGCCGCTGTGGTGCCGCTGGTCAAGGGCGAAACCCTGGGCCTGCTGGCGATCGGCAGCCATGACCCCAACTATTTCCAGAGCAGTCAGGGAACGCTGTTCCTCAGCTATGTTGGCGAAGTGTTGAGCCGGATTCTGTTCCGGATTCTGCAGGAGCAGGAGGTCTGAGATGCAGCCTCCGGCCGTAGCGGACTGGCCGACCCACTTTCTGCACTACCTGCGGGTGGAGCGTCAGCTCTCTCCGCACACCCTCACCAATTATCAGCGTGATCTGGAACGCCTGCAGCAACTGCTGAGTGAGCACCAGTTGCCGGACTGGGCCGAGCTGGATGAAGCGGCGCTGCGCTATGCCATTGGGCAATTGCACGCCGATGGGCTGTCCGGTCGCAGTCTGCAGCGCCTGCTGTCCGCCACCCGTGCCCTCTACCGTTTTCTGGCCCGTGAAGGCTGGATGCAGCGCAATCCGGCATTGTCGGTACAGGCACCCAAGGCGTCACGGCGTCTGCCACAGACCCTGGACACGGAGCAGGTTGGCGCACTGCTGGAGGTGCAGGGTGATGAACCGCTGGATATCCGTGACCGGGCGATGATGGAGCTGATCTACTCGTCGGGCCTGCGTGTATCCGAGCTGGTCGGTATAGACATGCGGGATATCGATCTGGCAGAAGGCGCTTTGACGGTGCTGGGC
>Ga0193959_1000649_pt1 | contig 14149 bp, 15 predicted proteins | sample FB_2_MG_FD_140333 | JGI IMG/M metagenome (GOLD analysis project Ga0193959, IMG submission 140333) | Microbial mat bacterial communities from the Broadkill River, Lewes, Delaware, United States - FB_2_MG | ecosystem: Environmental > Aquatic > Freshwater > River > Microbial mats | place: USA... | reverse complement strand
TTGGGAAATATCAAAAAATATCTACCAAGACGGAGAGCCTTATCTTGGATTGTCTTTTTCAAAACACGATACCAACTGCTTTTAACCTCCGACCTCGATTAAAACTCTCGGGCATATCTTGCAGGTATTTTTTTATTTTTACGGATTTCTTGTCATTGTCGTACCTGATACAATAATCTATCTTTAAAAAGATGGATTACTCAATCAAGTTGGGTAATGACAAAGTTAAAAGAGAGTTAGAATCTAAAGAGAATTAGACTCCAAAAAAGAGAGAATATCTGCACCCAAATAGTCTATTTTCACGCATAAACCGTATCAAAAACTATAAAATTAGATTCATAGATTCTCACTTAGGTTCTTTTGTGCATACTCTTTAGAATGAGATTCTAAAGTAGCAGAGGATTTTTATGGCTATTTTGTAAAATAACTAAACTGACAATAGATATAATATTGCATTAGTAGCTATCTCTTGCTATAATTTTAATGCTTCTTGAGAAGATGGCAAACTTTGGTCGGAGCGACATCTTCTCGGGGGTTATAATACAGCCTCTTTTAAAAATCCTCAAAAAAAGCTTTTAGTGCTAAAATTATATAAAAAAATCACTTTAAAATAGATTTGTCAAAAAATTGGTATCTCTTTAAATCAGAAGAGAAAAGTTAATTTCAAAAATAGCTCCCTCTTTACTATTTTTTGCCTCGATTTTTCCGTTTAGTTTCTCCATTAAAACATGTTTTGCTAAATAAAGCCCTATACCACTTGAATCACTTGCTGAGTGGTATCTATCAAATATTCTATCTATCGGTTTTTCGATTATTCCACCTGCATTATCTTCAACTATTAGTGTTATATTTTGTTTATTTATAACTGTATTTACTTTTAAGTGAGGGTTTTTAGTATCTCTATTCCTAAAAGTTTTAATAGCATTTTCAACTAATATCATCAAAAGATTTCTAAATTGATTTTTGTGAGTATTTAAAAATATATTTTGATTATAATTAGCAGTGATTTTTATTCTATTTTTGTTAAATTCTCCCTCCATGAGTTTTAGAACTGATTCTATCTCTTGTGATAAATTTATTTTCTCTTTAGCAGAGTTTTTAACTCTATTCATTTTTAAAAACTCTGATGCTGTCTCTTTTAGATATTGAGTATTTAGTTTTATTTTATTTAGATTTGTTTCAACTATTTTATCGATATTTTTATCATTAAACTCTTTTGCAGTCTCTATATGAGTTATACAGTTGTAGATATTATTTACGGGTGATTTCCATTGATGATAGATACTTACCATAGTCTCACCCATATAGGTAAGCTTTGAATAATCACTTATCATCTCTTTTTGTTTTTCATTTTCTTGCATTATTAGATTGGTTTTATATGCAAGTGCAAATGAAAAAAGTATAATCTCTGAAAATGAACCAAGAAGATGGATATATCTTGTAAAGTTATTGTACTCTAATACTCCAGCAAATAATAAACCAAACATTAAAGATGATGTTAAAAAAAGTGTTTGTGCAATAATATAAAAGATTGCTAATCTGTTTTTCTTTATATGTAATGCTACTGCTGTAAAGAGTAACACAAATGGCAAAATTATCATAAAAAGGTGTACTATTTGTATAGCAACTTGCAAGTTATATATCCCAAAAAATCCTACTGCCAATAAAAAGTATCCAGTATATAAAAGATACTTATTTAGTCTTGGATAATGCTCTTTGATATTTAAAAGTTTCACACTAAAAAAAGTGTGAAAAGCTACCCAAAATAGATGTGAACATGAAATGAAAGAAGTAATCTCTACTGAATTAAATAAACTATTAAAAGAAGTGTTTAGTTGTATTTGTGCTAAAACATAAAAAAATACAAAACCTATGTATAGAAAATAAATTTTATCTCGTATAGAAAGATATATAAATAGATTATAAAGAAGAAGTGCTCCAATAGCACCAAAATATAAAAACAGCAAAGAGTTTTTTAAAAGCTTATGTTTTATCAAATCTCTATCAGTGCTTACTATCACTTTAAATGTTTGGTAAAAATCTGAATAGTTTCTAATGTAAATATCTATCTTTTCTTCAGCTTCAAGAGTTATTTCAAGTTCTGGATTGAAACTTGCTATTTTCCCATCTTCACTTAAAATATCTTGCCCTAGCACTTGTGTAGAGATAGTTTTCCCATCAGCTATGATAAATAGTTCCATACCCCAAAGACTAGGTTCTGTTACAAATAGTACTCTTTTTTGTATCTCATTCGTTGCATTTTTTATTGAAAAGTTAAACCATATATTACCTTCTTGTTTCCCTAGAGAAACATTATTATTTATTTTTTGAGACATTTTAATATTTTGTATCTCTTTGAGGTTTAGTTTTTTAGTTTTTTCCTGATATAGGTTTATCTCAAAATCTTTATATGAGCTATCACTATCTTTGATAATAATTTCACTACTTAAAAGATAACTAGAAAGTATAAATATAAGCAGAAAATATATTCTCATCTTTTTAAAATATATCCTTCATTTTTGACATTTTTGATTATATCAGAGCCTATCTTTTTTTTGATTTTGTAGATTTGGCTTAATAGCGATTTTTGATTGCTCTCTTCACTATTTAAATCTATTAAAACATCATATGAAATAAGCCTATTTTCATTAAAAAGAAGATACTCAAGTATTTTATATTCACTAGAAGTTAGAGCTATTTTATTATTAATATTAATTATCTCTTTTGTTGTGAAACTATATATAGAATTTTCAGTTAAATTAAACTCTAAAAGAGATTTTTTTTTCATCCAAGCTAAAATATTTTTAAAAAGCTCTTTTAATTCACTATGCTCAAATGGTTTTATGAGATACTCTACAAGCTCTAACTTAATAGCATTAAAGAGTTTATCTCTATCATCGTAAGAGCTTATTATAACAGCTGGAATTAGTGAATTTTCCTCTCTAACCTCTTTTAAAAACTCATATCCATTCATAATAGGCATATCATAATCTACTAACAATACATGGCAACTTTTGCTCTTATAAATTTCTAGAGCTTCAAATCCATTTTTGGCTATATAGACATTGTTAAAATAGTATTTTAATACAGTTCCTATACTCTCACAAGCCTCTTCATCATCATCAACAAAAAGTACATTTAAATTTTTTAATAGTTTTAAATCATTCATAGCTCAATTATATCTCATCAAAATCAACACAAAATGAATGAGCCTGTCTCAAAAGTAGGATTTGATATAATAATAGGATGAAAAGATATATAAGTAAAGAAGAGTACCAATACTTGAGAAAGTTATTACCAGCAAAAAAACGAATGGGCAGACCAAGAGTAGATAATGAGAAGCTATTAAACGGCATAATGTATATTTTAAAAAACTGATGAAGCTCTCTATTTTGCAAAGGAAAATGGTAGAAATCAGGTAAAAATCGTAGAGTAAAAAGAGGGAAAAAGAGAGAATCTAAAATTTTAAACTAGCTTTCTCGATTATATCCCCTGCTGAAGTTTTGAAAGTGTATGTATAGTCTATATTTCCACTAACTCCATCAACTCCAACATCGTATTTAAATGTCTCAATAGGAATAATTTCGTTAGCTTTTACCGTCATTGGATAGATTTTTTCAAGTTGAGGAGTCTTTGTCGAAGTTGAAACTCCATTTGTTGTAACACTTACTATTTCACTCTCATAATCAAATGAGCCTGTAAAAGGGATTGTAAATCCACTAACACTATAACTTCCTGTAAAATCTACAACCATATTATTAATAGTTACATCTGATGAACCTAAATTTTTAAAATCACCTGTTTCAGGGTCAAAAGAGAGTGTTGCTGTAGTAGTTGGGTTGCTAACTCCTGAATCTGTTGCTGGTAGAGCTGGAGGTGTTGTCGCTTCTACTGTTGGCTCAATCGATGGTTCTATAGTTGGCTGAGGTGATGGAAGTGTTGAAGCTGTTGGAATTGGAGTTGGAGTCGAAACTATCCCATTTTGTTTGTTAAAATGCTCTATCGCACTATCACTATCGATTAAAATCTCATTTGGATTTATAACAGTTATAAAGTCATTTAAAAATGCTTCACTCTCTAAATCTACACTTTTAGAGTAGTAGGCATTTCTTGCACTATCTGGAAGCATAATACCATTATCTGGATTGTTATCACTATCAAGTGATTGAAGAAGTCTTAAAATATTTTGAACTTTTATATCTGTTGTATCACTTGCACCATTTACAATATCAATAGGAGTTAAAATATCTGCCCCTTTTGAGCTTCCAAGTAGTACATTTCCAATATAAAAATTGATAGATTCACTCTCTAAATAGTTAAATTTACCACCATTTTGAGTAAATCCATCAAATGTTTTACTAGAGTATTTTAACCCATCAACTGGAGCATCTTTAAAGATACCAACTTTTGGCGTTGGCGTTGGTGTCGGTGATGTATTGCTGTTTGATGAAGAGCCACAGCCAACTAATAAAAATGCTAACGCAGTAGATAAAATAGAAATCTTTTTCATGATAAACCCTTTTTTAGAATATAGATGCAAAAATATTATACATAAAAAAGAGTATTTTAAAAAAACTTAATCTAATTCTAAAGTTTAAAAAGCTTTTTTGAGTAATTTTTAATAATTATGCAAAAAAGATATAAATAAAAAATTTTTATAGTTAATAGTTATCTCTTTAAGTATATAATAAATTGAAATTCATAAAATCTATAAAAAAGGCTATTTATGAGATACATTTTAATCTCTTTAATTTTTTTAAACCTCTCTTTTGCTAAAACTTACACTAAAGAGTTTAGAGAAGATTTTGTGGTGAGTTTTGCCGAAAGCTTTGCAGAATCTAATCAAGTAAGAGAAGTTGAAGCAACATTTATTGCAACTTGTGTTCTATTTAATTTTGAAAAGGATTACTCTCAAAAAGCACTAGCTAGTTTAGATAGTGATGTTATTGAAAGTTCAAAAATATATACTAAAAAGTGCTATAAAGAGATGTTAGAGATAAAAATGCGACAATAATCAAAAAAAAGAGGGCTAATCTTGAAGTTTAAAAACCTCTTTGAGTGATTTTGTTGTTCTAAAAATTGGTTTCTCTCTTATCTGTTTCTCTTTTTCAGCAATCATAAAAAAGATTCCATTTAAAGTTTCATCTACAACATAACTCTCAATATCTTCATAGTTTGTCTCTTTTGATGAGCCTGTAACCATCGATAAAAGCTCTTTAGTATTTTCACCAAGAGCAGAATCTAGTGTTGATTTTGAACCTTGATAGAGTGAGTTTACAGCGTTATAGTATGTCATTACATCACTTTTTGCCATAGATTCTTTAATAATTGGAGATATACTCTTAACTAACTCATCTTTTGTATTTGTTTTAAGATATTTTGTAGCTTCACTCTCTTCGCCTAATAGAATTTTTTTAGCACTCTCTATCGATATTCCATCTATCGCTTTTGTAAAAATTGGAATAGTTTTAGGAATCGCCTCCACAGCTGATTGATTCATAGAGACTACAAACTCCTCTATTTTTTTCTCTCCACCTAGTGAAACAACGCCAGTTTTTACTAACTCTAGAGATTCTGGAAATTCAATTTTTACATCTTTATTATCCAAAAATCCATTTTTTGCTCCAAGAGTTTCAAGTGCATTTTTGGCACCTAGCTCTAATGCCTCTTTGAGAGCTGATTCGATATTTAAATTAGAAGTTAAAATATTTTTTGAATCTGAATCTGTTTTTAAAACTTCTTCAGCTTTACTTACTACCTCTTTTAAATCAAAAGCTGATAGATTTACCGATGCAACTAATAGAGTTGTCATAAAAATTTTATACAAAATAGTCTCCTTTTTTGAATCTGTTTGTATTTTAAAAAAAAAATAGATATAATTTTTATAGAGTTGTCAAAAGGCTAGTGCCTTTTAACTTTTAATAATTAACCCTAAAACTGTTAGAAGTGCTAATAACACTTCTGCAAGAATTTTGATTAATTCAAGGTGGTTTCTGTTCATAAAACATCACCAACCTTTCTGCAATCGGAATTCAATCCTAATTACAGATTAACTCTATGTTTCAGTTTGGCGACTTAACATAGAGTTAAATCTGCCAACTGCAAAGATATTATAACCATAAAACTCAAAATCCTCTTTTTAATTTACAATCACAACTTTTTTTATATTCAGTTGGTGAATATTTTACATTACACCCAACTAAAAAAGAGCTAATTAAAATTAAAAATATAACTCTTTTTAAAATCACCACTCTTTTAACTCACTGTATAAGCTATCTCTCTCGATTGCTCTAAAGCCTGAATCTTTAATAAGTGAGATAAACTCATCTAACTGCATTCCATTTGCACTTTTTGCCCCAGCTGAAGAGTTTATCGACTCTTTTTGAATCGTTCCATCTAAATCATCAGCTCCAAACTCTTGAGCAACTAATGCTAAATTGATACTAGAAGTTACCCAATAAGCTTTTATATGAGGAATATTATGAAGCATTAATCTTGATATTGCCATAGTTTTTAGAATCTCTTGACCACTTAGCTTATTTTTTACATTTAAAAAGTTATTTTGAGTCTGATAGACAAGAGGAATAAAAGTGTTAAATCCAGCTGTCTCATCTTGAATCTCTCTCAATCTAAGCATATGGTCGATTCTATCTTTTCGCTCCTCTACATGCCCAAAGAGCATAGTTGCATTTGATTTTCTACCTCTTTTATGCCAAAGCTTATGAATCTCTAACCACTCATTAGAGCTAACTTTACCTTTACAGATATACTCTCTCACCTTCTCATCAAAAATCTCAGCCCCACCACCTGGCATAGAATCAACACCTGATTTAATCATTTTATCAATAACCTCATCATAAGTTAAATTATACTCTTTAGATAAGAAGTGAATCTCTGCTGCTGTTAAAGCTTTTATATGAATATCTGGATATTTCTCTTTTATTAGTTTAAACATCTCAAAATACCACTCAAGTCCTATCTTATCATTGTGAGCTGATACTATATGAATCTCTTTCGCTCCTGCCTCAACAGCCTCATCAGCAATCTTTAAAATCTCCTCTAAACTCATTGTATAGACATTTGAGTTTTTTCTATGAGCTGAAAATGCACAAAATTTACAAATATCTTTGCAGACATTTGTAGGGTTTATATGTCTATTTATATTAAAAAAACTCTTATTTCCATATAGTTTTTGCCTTTTTTTATCTGCATACTTTCCTAGCGTAAAAATATCTAAATCATATAGCTCTAAGCCATCTGAATAGTTCAAAATCTCATTTGATTCTAATTTTTCTATAATATTACTCATAAAAAGAGGTTTCCTTTTATATATTTTTTAGTTTTTAACTTTTGTTTTGCTAAAATTTTATCCAAAACAAAATTAAACTTTAAAGGATTGTTTTGAGAAAAGCGATAAATCCAAAAGCAGTTGCTATGAAATATGAAGCTTACGCTGGTGGTGCTCCAAAAGTTTTAGCAAGTGGCGAGGGTGAACTTGCTAGAAAAATCATCGACAAGGCTAAAGAGTTTGATATTGCAATTTTTAAAAATGAAGAGCTTGTAAAATCACTTCTAAATATTGAAGTTGGCGAGGAGATACCTAGAGAGTTATATTTAGCTGTCGTTGAGGTGTTTGTCTGGTTAGCTAAGAGTGAGAAAAAAGCACAAATGAGTTAAAGGAATAAAAAAATGAAATATGGCGAATCGGAAATTAAAAATTTTGATATAGATAAAGATTTAGAGATTTGGGAGAATAAAAACAAAAAAAATTACACTATTAAGATAATTTTGCCTGAACTTATGTCACTCTGTCCTAGAAGTGGTTACCCAGATTTTGCAAAAGTTTATATAGATTATATTCCAAATGATTATGTAGTTGAGCTAAAAGCGATAAAACTCTATATAAACTCTTTTATGCACAGAAGTGTAAGCCATGAAGATGTAATAAATGAGATTTACGATGTATTAGAATCTAAACTAAAACCTAGATATTTAAAAGTAGTGGGTGATTTCAACCCTAGAGGAAATGTACATACAGTAATCGAGATAGATTCAGAATCTATCAAAAAAGAGTTTTAAACTCTCTTTTTTGATTCTATATTTTAGATTTTCGACTAATGGATAAGACTATTCCTACCCCTATCGAGATAGCTAAAAGACTACTTCCACCATATGTTAAAAATGGAACTGCAATACCTTTAATAGGAATAATTCCACTGATTCCAAAAGCATTTATCAAAAATGAGAAAGCGATTAATAATCCAACCCCTAATGACATTAAGTAATATATTTTACTCTCACTTCTATTTGCTATTTTAAAGATTCTATGAACTATTAAAACAATAATAGTTGTAACTCCTAAAACCCCTAAAAAACCTAGCTCTTCAGCGATTCCAGCTAAGACAAAATCGGTATGAACTTCACTTAAAAAGCCTAGTTTAAAGATAGAGTTTCCAATACCCTCACCAAAAATACCCCCATTTTTAATAGCATTTAGAGAGTAGTATATCTGATAAGGCTCAGGCAGATTCTCAACTTTTAAACTATTAGCCACTCCATCAGGCAGAAAAGATAAAATATAATTTTGAATATTTGCCCACCAGAGCTTGATTCTAATAACTCTATGAGAGCTAAAAACAATTGCAAAAATTGCAATGATAATCGCTCCTATAATCAAAGAGATAAAAAGCCTCACACTACTTCCAGCAAACAAAACCATTAAAGAGAGTGTTACTCCAAGAAGCACAACTTGTCCTAAATCATTCTGCATAATGGCAATCAAAGCTACAATCAAAAAGAAAATTCCTGCATAAGGCAAGAAAATCAGAATCTCTTCTCTTAGAGGTTTTCCACTTTGATATGTAAATTTTCGACTAAAGCTCCAAGCTAAAAAATAGACAAAACCTATCTTAAAAAACTCAACTGGAGCTAGTGAAAAAAATGGAAGCCTTATCCATCTATTGGCACCTCCAGCACTAGTTACTAGTGAATCGGGTAAAAATGGCATAATTATCATCAAAAACAGAAATAGAAAAAAGAGGGCAAAACCCAGCTTATTTACTATTTTATCGGGATTAAATCTAGCGATATACCACATTATAAAAATAGAAAAGCCCCCAACTAAGAGCTGTCTTAAGAAAAAGTGATAATCTGCATACTCATATAGTAAAACTGTGTAACTAGAGAGTGAATATGAGAAAATAATACCTATTGTAATCAATAAAGATGTTAAAATAAAAAGGACTCTATCTATCATAAAATTAACTTTATATTTTTTTTGCTATAATTGAGCTATATATTTTAACAAAAATAATAGATTTTGTTTAATTAAACTATTATTTATAAGTTTTTGAGAATTGGTATAGTTCTTGCTTTTATTGGTATAGATAATTCTTAGGAGATTTAAAATGAAAATTGTCTATAATAAAGCAAGACCACTTGTTGAACAAGCTTTAACATATAGAAGCCTAAGACAAGATTTAATCTCAAGTAATATAGCAAATGTAGATACGCCTTTTTATAAATCAAAGGACATCTCTTTTGAGAGTGTTTTAACTCAAAAAAGTAATGAGATTTTTAATCAAAATAAGAGTAAAGAGTTAGGGCTTGCAAATACCAATTCGAAACATCTAAACCCAAATAGCTTTGATAATAACAAAGCTACAGCGTTCTTTAGAGATGGTCACTTAGCAAGAAACGATGGAAACAGTGTCGATTTAGATGTTGAGACGACAGAGATGAGTAAAAACTCTGTTATGTTCAACGCACTAATAAACGGTCTTAGAAAATCGGGAGAGATTTTCAACAATGTGCTAGATTCATCTGGCAAAATTTAAGGCTAAATCATGAGTTTTTTAAAAAGTTTCGACATAAGTGGCTATGGCTTATCAGCACAGAGATTTAGAACAAATATAATTAGTTCTAACATAGCAAATGCACAGACAACAAGAACTGATGAGGGTGGCCCTTATCTGCGAAAGAGTGTTGTCTTTAAATCGCTCAATTTCGACAAGGCTTTAAATAAAGAGCTAAGTAGAAATAACAATGAGTTAGAGTATGAAGACCCTTTAGATGAGTATAAAGGGACAATTTATGATAAAATGCCATCACCAGCACTGACAACTGTAATTGTGGATAAAGTTGTAAGAGATGATGCCAATAAACCAAAAATGAAATATGAACCAAACCACCCAGATGCTGACGCAAATGGTTATGTTGCATATCCAAATATTAATCCAGTCGTGGAAATGGCCGATTTAATAGAAGCAACTAGAGCTTACCAAGCAAATGTGTCAGCATTTCAAAGTAGTAAGACAATGGCAAACCAAGCGATAGATTTGTTGGCGAAGTAGTAGTGATAAGTAAATTAGGAGGCAGATTATGATTAATAACAAAATAAATGGCTTTTCACAAATTAATAATTTAAATAATAATCCATTAGGTAATGCAAATGCAAACGATAAAGGCTTTGCAGATGTATTAAAACAATCGATAGATGAAGCAAACGATATTCAAAAAACTGGCGAAAAAGCACTATCAGATATTGCAACTGGTCAAGTAAAAGATTTACACCAAGCAGCAATTGCGATTAATAAAGCTGCAACTAGCATGAAGTTTATGTTAGAAGTTAGAAATAAAGCAGTTAATGCGTATAAAGAGATTTTAAAAACTCAAATGTAAATTTTTTATAATATATGAATCAGAAAAAGTCACAAACTATAGAATCTGATAATAGTGCAAATGCCTACAAAATATCACTACTTTTCATAATCTTACTTCTTGGTTTCCTTGTCTTTACTTTAAGAATGCTCTATATAGCAACTATAGAGCGTAAAATTCCCTCTACCACAGCTGTAAAAGTTGATAGTGCAATTAGAGGTACAGTTATCTCCTCTGATAAATTTGACTTGACAGCTAGTGAAAAACTCTACAAAGCTAGTGTATATGTTGAAACAATCGACCCAGCTAAAAAAGAGCTTTTTATAAAACTATTCTCAATCTATAGCGATATTGATGAGAATAAAATAAGAGCAAAATTAGAAAACAACAGTGGTATTACAGTTCTATCTTATGGAATTGATGAGAAACACTCCAAAAGATTAAAAGAGCTTCGATATAAATTAAATCTAAGAAAAGTATTTCGTGAGTATGAAGATAAAAATGGAAGAATTATCGATTATGGACTCTCAATAATTGAAAGTGGTGAGAGACGAAAATATATCTACAACGATTCACTAGAGCCTTTAGTTGGTTATATCAAAAAGTATGAAAATAGTGAAAATATAACAAAAATAAAAGGCGTAAAGGGAGTTGAAAAATACTACAATGATAAATTAGCACCAATTCAATCAAAACGAGAAGAGGGCGATAGAGATATTGGCTCAAATATTATCTTAAATAAAGAGTACAAACAGAAAGAGCGAATCGATGGTTTAAATATTCACCTAAATATTCCTCTTAAATTTCAACAAAGCATTGAAAATATGCTCGATTCTAAAAAGATAGAGTTAAATGCTAAAGAGATAATTGTCGGAATTATGGACTCAAAAACTGGAAAAATCCTAAGCTTAGCTACCTCAAATCGATTTAACCCAAATAGTATAAAAGTGGAAGATTATCCATATTTAAATGCAAATGCAGTTGAGCATAGTTTTGAGGCTGGTTCTGTTATGAAACCTATCGTTTTTTCTAGTTTATTAGATGAGGATTTAGTTGACTTAGATGAAAAAATCGATGTTGAGGGTGGTAGTTACAAACTAGGAAATAAGATAATTAGAGATTCTCATGTAAATAATAAACCTATCTCTATGACAAAAGTGATTGTTCAATCGAGTAATGTTGCTATGGCAAAATTAGCACAGAGATTTGACGCCCCAACATACTATAAAAAGCTTACAAATTTTGGATTTAACCAATTGACAGGAATTGATTTACCATATGAAAAAAAGGGAGTTTTTCCAGATTTAGCAACTTTTCAAAATGAGGTCTCAAAAGGGACAATCTCTTATGGATACGGAATCCAAGTAACATTTATTCAAATCCTCCAAGCCTATACAGCTTTTAATAATGATGGAAAGATAGTATCTCCAAAAATCGCCAAATATATCGCTATAAGAGACAAAGGCTACTTAGTTGATTCAAACCAAACTAAACAAGCTGTCTCAAAGCAAAGTGCTAAAATCATGCAAAATCTCTTAATTGAAAATGTCCAAAGAGGAACTGGTAGAGGCACTAGAGTAAAAAATATTATAATTGGTGGAAAGACTGGAACTGCCCATATCGCAAGAGAGGGTAGTTATGCAAAACTCTATAACAGCTCATTTTTTGGATTTATAAATGATTTAAACAGAAGTTATACAGTTGGTGTTACCGTTTTTCAGCCAAAAGGAAAATATTTCTCATCTCAAACAGCTGTAAAAGTCTTTAAAGAACTTGCCAATATTTTAGTAAAACAGGGTTACATAAAAGAGGTAAAATTTGACAAAAAAGAGAAAGGGAAGTAGTTAAAAACTAACAAGCTCCCAACTCCTCTTTTAATCTATCCACTTTTGAAATAAGAGCTTTAATAGGTAATACACTTGGATATAACTCCAATAACTCCCTATATTTATCAGCTCTCAAATCAGCCAACTTAACTATTTCTCTCTTCATATCCTCATACTTATCTGCTTTCTTTGCACTATCTATCAAATTTTTTAGAGTTATCTCTTTTGACTTTAGAGCAATATTTAAATCAACCCTTTTACCTATCTCTACAAAATCGTGATTAGAAAAGTATATGCCACTGTAATTCAATGATAATATATTATCCAAAAAAATCCTTTAATTAAAAATTGTGTAATGTCTAGCATTTTAGTAGAATAATAACAAAAAACCATAAACTAAGTTTTAATCCAATCACTTTTTAAACTATCTTTTAACTTCTCTTCCTCTTCTATTAGTTTCTGTACTTTTTCTACATATTCAACAAGTAAAGATTTAAGAACTTTGTATAAAACTTTTCTTTTCTCTTTTATACCATTTTCCCAATTATTTAATGTTTTTCTATCAAAACCAAAATTATCAATCATTTCTTTTTTATGGGACTGACCAAATATTTTAAATGAAATAAAATAGTATGCTAGATTTGAGGGAGTGGATAGAATCTGCCCTAAGGGAGAAAAGCATCAAAAGAGAGATAGCGATGCTATCATTTCGGTCGCTTCTGTTTCAATATATTTGGGAAATATCAAAAAATATCTACCAAGACGGAAAGCCTTATCTTGGATTGTTTTTTTCAAAACACGATACCAACTGCTTTTAACCTCCGACCTCGATTAAAACTCTCGGGCATATCTTGCAGATATTTTTAGAGAAATATAGTAAATAGTTGATTTTAGAGAAAGAGAGCTAGAATCTAAAGAGAGTTAGACTCTATAAAAGAGAGAATATCTGCACCCAAATAGTCTATTTTCACGCATAAACCATATCAAAAACTATAAATATAAATTCATAGATTCTGACTTAGGTTTTTTTGTGCATACTCCTTTACAAGTGCAAAGGTAGCAGAGGATTTTTATGGCTATTTTGTAAAATAACTAAACTGACAATAGAAATAATATTGCATTAGTAGCTATCTCTTGCTATAATTTTAATGCTTCTTGAGAAGATGACAAGCTTTGGTCGGTTCGTGCATCTTCTCGGGAGTTATGATACAGCCTCTTTTAAAAATCCTCAAAAAAAGCTTTTAGTACCAAAATTATATAAAAAAATCACTTTAAAATAGATTTGTTTCGGTTTATTAAAATTTTAACCTTAAAAATGGTAGATTTTAGAATCAAAATAGGAGTTGAAAAATGACTACTTATATAAATCCACTTACAGATTTTGGTTTTAAACGAATTTTTGGAAATAGAGAAATTTTAACTAGCTTTTTAAATGATATTTTGCCAATTGAGCATAAAATTGTAGATATTACATTTAAAAATATTGAAAAACTCGGCACAACTGAAGAGGATAGAAAAGCGATATTTGACCTCTCTTGTAGAGATGAGAAGGGAAGCGAGTTTATAGTTGAGCTTCAAAGAGCAAAACAGATATATTTTCAAGATAGAGCTATCTACTATACTACTTTTCCAGTGCAAGAACAGGCACAAAGAGGCAGATGGGA
>Ga0193959_1000647_pt1 | contig 14166 bp, 14 predicted proteins | sample FB_2_MG_FD_140333 | JGI IMG/M metagenome (GOLD analysis project Ga0193959, IMG submission 140333) | Microbial mat bacterial communities from the Broadkill River, Lewes, Delaware, United States - FB_2_MG | ecosystem: Environmental > Aquatic > Freshwater > River > Microbial mats | place: USA... | reverse complement strand
AATTTTTAGAATTACCTCTACTCTTAAAAGAAGATTATGCTAAAGGAGTTTTTAAACAATACAATCAATACACAACAAGTATTAATGTTACTTTAAATTCTGTGGAAGATGCAATTTCATTCAATTTATACCATGAAGGTATTCATTTGGGAATCATTCTTCAACTTATGAAATTTATTTAGGATGAGTTTGTTTGCCATTGCCTCAATTTTAATTGTTATTTCTGCATTATTTGGATACTTAAATGTTCGTTATTTAAGGCTTCCAAATACGATAGGATTAATGGTAATTACCATTATTTTTACGTTATTAATTTTGGCAACAAGCTTTGTTGATGATACTTTGTTGGAGCATGAAAAACAATTAATTTCTCAAATAGATTTTAAAACTGTATTGTTAGATGTAATGTTAAGTTTTTTGCTATTTGCAGGTGCTTTACATACCAATTTTCAGCAACTAAAAATACAACGAAAACCAATTCTAACTTTTGCAACATTTAGTACTATTACCTCTACTTTTTTAGTAGGTGTATTAGTTTACTTTTTATTACAAATGCTTACTTTAGAAGTAGATTTTATTTACTGTTTATTATTTGGGGCATTAATTTCTCCAACCGATCCAATTGCTGTTTTAGGCATCCTTAAGCAAGTTGGAGCACCTAAAAATTTAGAAACCAAAATTGTTGGTGAATCGTTGTTTAATGATGGGGTAGGAGTTGTTGTGTTTTTAACAATTTATCAAATCGCTAAAGGTGGTGGAGATGTTACTTTTATGCATGTAGCCGAAATGTTTTTAGTTGAAGTTATCGGAGGAATAGGTTTAGGATTTTTATTGGGATGGATAACTTACAAATTATTAAAATCTATAGATGATTATGATGTTGAAGTTATAATAACCATTGCGGCAGTTATGGGAGGAACCGTTTTAGCCCAGTATTTACATTTATCAGCTCCATTAGCTATGGTTACTGCAGGTTTAATAGTGGGACATGATACTGTTAGGCAAACAACAATGAGTAAAACTACAGAACAATATGTAGATAAATTTTGGGAGTTAATCGATATTTTATTGAATACCATTTTATTTGTAATGATTGGTATGGAAATTCTAATTCTTACCTATAACCATCAATACATTATTGCAGGTATATTTTGTGTTCCAACCTTACTATTAGCTCGTTATTTATCGTTAATGTTGCCAATAAAACTATTTGCAAAAAAGTTAGATTTTGTACCAAACACAAATTTAATTATGACTTGGGGTGGTTTACGAGGAGGAATTTCTATTGCATTAGCATTGAGTTTAACTTCTGAAATGCATAGAGATTTATTTTTAGTAATTACCTATATTGTTGTAGTTTTTTCTATTATTGGACAAGGTTTAACTGTAGGGAAATTAATTAAAAGATTAAGTAAAGAATAAGTAAATTTGTAGCCTAATACAATTCAAAATAAAGAGAATATAAGATGAAATTTAACACTAAAACAATTCACGGAAATCAACAGTATGACCCATCAACTGGAGCGGTAATGCCACCAATATATCAAACATCAACTTATGCTCAAGCTTCTCCAGGAGATCATAAGGGGTATGAATATTCTCGAACAGGAAATCCAACACGTACAGCTTTAGAAAATGCTTTTGCAAGTATTGAAAATGGAAAGTTTGGATTGGCTTTTGGTTCAGGATTAGCAGCTATTGACTGTGTTTTAAAGTTATTGAAACCAGGAGATGAAGTAGTTTCTACAAATGACTTGTATGGTGGTTCTTACCGTATATTCACTAAAATATTTGAAAATTATGGAATTAAGTTTCATTTTATTGGAATGGAAAACGCAACAAATATTGAAAGTTATATTTCTAACAAAACTAAATTAATTTGGGTGGAAACGCCAACAAACCCCATGATGAATATCATAGATATTGTGGCAGTTTCAAAAGTAGCAAAGAAGCATAAGGTTTTATTAGCTGTAGATAATACATTTGCAACACCTTATTTACAAAACCCATTAAATATGGGTGCCGATATTGTAATGCACTCTGCAACTAAATATTTAGGAGGTCATTCGGATGTTGTTATGGGAGCTTTAATAGTGAATGATAAAACATTAGCTGATCAACTGTATTTTATCCAAAATTCTTGTGGAGCTGTTTGTGGTCCAATGGATAGTTTTTTGGTGTTAAGAGGAATTAAAACATTGCATGTGCGTATGCAACGTCATTGTGAAAATGGGAAAGCTGTAGCGCATTATTTGGCAAAGCACCCTAAAATTGAAAAGGTATATTGGCCAGGTTTTGAAGATCATCCAAATCATGAAGTGGCAAAAAATCAAATGAAAGATTTTGGAGGTATGGTGTCTTTTGTAACTAAAGGGAATAAGATAGAAGATGCATTTAAGATTGTTGAAAATTTAAAAATATTTACTTTGGCTGAATCTTTAGGTGGTGTTGAATCTTTAAGTGGTCATCCAGCAAGTATGACTCATGCATCTATTCCAAAAGAAGAACGTGAAAAAACCGGTGTAGTAGATTCTTTAATTAGGTTAAGTGTTGGTATTGAAGATGAACAAGATTTAATAGAAGATTTAGAACAAGCCTTAAAACTTATTTAGAAAGCTAGCTTAAAAATAATTATAAAAAAAGGAGCTTTTAAAAGCTCCTTTTTTTATTGAGAATATATTTTAGTTTAAATAGTAAACGTATCCTACATGAACCCACAATAACCAATCGTTATATTTGTTAGCAGGATCATTTTTAGCATTTAAACCATCTACATAATTTGAAAAGAAATATTGCCAACGAGATTCTATTAAAATATCAGAATATTCGCCTAATTTACGTCTAGTACCAATTCCTAAGGTTGCAGAACCCGTTACATTAGATTTCATTTTAGTAGCCCCTGGAACAGCCCATTTAGGATAGAGCAAATTTGGATTTGCTTCCCAATCTCCTAAATCAGATTTTAATGACGGATTGTAAAAATCAACCATTAAACCAGCACTTAAATAAGGAGACCATTTTAAATCTGGAATTCTTCTAGATCCAAAGTCTACAATATCAACAATATGAAATTCTAACTGAGCTCCTAAATTAAGCAATTTAGTTTCTCCGTGCATTGCACGTAATTTATCTGCTTCGGGTGTAGTTTTAGATTCATCAACCCATTTACCAAAATGATCTAATTCTGCAGACATATACGAAACTTCAGCTCTTACTCTAAAATGTTCAGCAAAATAGCTAGTTCTTTGGTTCCATCGATACCTGTAATCAGTAAAATTTAAGTAATAAATTACACCAACCCCCATACCTATATTACCAGCTACATTACTTTTTAAGTGATTTCGTTGCCCATAATCTGTTGTGAAAGATGCTGATCCTGAAATAAAGCCCACTTCGTGACTAGCTTCGTCTTGTGCATTACTATTTATTGAAAATAATAGTAATAGAATTGAGGTTGTTATTTTTATAATTTTATTCAAAAAAGAAAAAATTTAGAGATTCAAATGTAATAAAAACTTGAAGAAATACCACAATTAAATAAAAACTAATCTAAATTAAAAGGCTGGTTGACATCCCAGTTGGCTCTCAATTCTATTATTTCATCAAAATATTTTACAACTTCAGGTTGTTTTTTTGTTAAAAAATTTCCAGTATCCCAAATGCCATTTCCATTTTCATCAATAGTAACTCTAATGGTATAATTTCCTGGGTTTAAAAAATCAAATTTCACAACTTGAGGCTCTTTAACTTTAGAAGTTCTAATTAAATTATTTTTATCATCTAAAAGTTCTACAATTAAAGCTGTTTTTTTACTTGCAGATAAATTAACATTAATAATACCATAATCTTCAGTGGTTTTTGTTTTTAATTTAAAAGATAAGGTATCATTTGAAATTTCATAAATATCTGTAATTGTTTTAGGTAATAACTCAAAATTATATTCGCTATTGTGTTTTTTATCAAAATTGAGGTATAATTTGTTTTTAGAAGGTGCTAAAATTGGTGTAAATTCTACTGCAGTAGAGTCTTGATCAATAATTTTAATTTTGGATTTATCAAAAGCTACAATTGGGGTGTTAGTTGCTATGGAAAAGGTGTCTAACAAGTGTAAAACACTATTAGTGCTTTTTTGAATTTTTAACGAATCAATTTTAGAGCTTCTTGGTTTAAAAGTATATTCTTGGTAAAATTCATCCTTTGAGACTATAAAATTTAATGAATCTGTTTCAAATGGAGTGTACCAATAATTTATAGTGTCTTTATCTTTTTCGTAAATAATTTGCGATTTAAAATTTTCTGGAGTTTTGGTTAGAAGTTCAATTTTTAAATCTTTAGCATTTCCTAAAAAACCAAATATGGCATGACCTTTATTAACTTCTTTTGGTTTAATAACGTTTAGTTCAGGAATTTCTTTAAAAATATTAAAATTGTAACTTTTATCAGTTGGTAGGGTTACTGTATCATTAATAAAACCAATTTTATCAATTTCAGGATTGTAAATTTTATTTCCGTTGGCATCTTTTAAAGCTATCAATAAATATTTTCCAGCTCTAAGGTTTGTAAGTTCAAATAAAGTGCTATCTAAGGTGTTTGCAATATAACGAGGCTTTTCTTTATAAATAATTGAATCTGTATAGGTTTCGTTATATTCATATAGCATAACATCTATGCCTGAAACCATTTCTTTAACCATTGGATCGATTACTTTACCTGATAAGTTTAAGGAATCAATATAATTACCTGTAGAAAAAACATATTTGAAATTGCCTAATTCATTTTCTTCATTATTATCTACAATACTATTGCCAAAATTAAAAGCGTAAGTTGTATTTTGATCTAATGTGTCTAATATTTTAATTGAAATAAACTTGCTTGCGGTTCCAACTGGAGATATAATTGGATCGTATTTTTGGGGAGGTGAAATGACCAGTTGTTTTTTTACATCTTTAAGTTTAATGTATTCATCAAAATAAATTTTTATTTTGGTTTCTTTAAAATTAGTTGTTTTAATAGCTGGAATTGCTTTTATTAAAATAGGAGGAATACTGTCTTTATCACCACCTGTAGGAGTACCTCTTCTAGCGCAATTAAAAAATAAGCTTGTGAATACAATCACAGCGATAAACTTTAATAAAGAATGCCTCATAAGTTGTTTTTGGTTACAAAATAACAATTATTTTATTTAAAAAACGCACTAAAATTAGGAGTATTGTAAATTATGCTCTTTTATTTTGTATAAGCCATACACGCAATACTAATTTTAATGTTTTTGCTTTTATTTAAGGCTAAATAACAAGCTTCAAGCGTTGCACCGGTAGTAATAATATCATCAATTAATAAAATGTGTTTATTATTTAATACAGCAGGATTTTCTACAAAAAATAATTCGCTTACATTTTTCCACCTTTCAAAGCGTAATTTTTTGGTTTGTGTTTTAGTTGACGAAATTCTAGTTAAAATTTTTTCGGAATAGGGAATTTGAAGGTTTTCAGACAGGCTTTTTCCAAATTCAGAAACCTGATTGTAACCTCTTTTTTTAAGCTTTTTTTTGTGAAGCGGAACAGGAATTATATAATCTATAGTATTAAATCTGTTGCTTTGTAGCATTTCTTCACTAAGCCAGTCGCCTAAGAGTTTCCCAATTTCTTGTTGATTTTTATATTTTAAATTGTGAATTAATTGTTGAATGATTCCTTTTTTTAAAAAATAACATAAAGCAGTAGCACCTTCAATAGGAATTCTTCCATAAAATGCTTTTTCAACTAAATTACTTTTTTCAAAGCTAAAGTTGGTCAATGGCAACTCATGTCTACAATTAATACAAATTAAGTTTTCATGAGTTGTTAAAGGTTCGTAGCAACCCAAACATAATTTTGGATAAAAAATAGAAAGTATTTCATTTAAAAAAATCATAGCAAATCTTTTTTGATAAAGAATTTAAATTTAATTAAAAAAATATAAGCGTAAATATTTTAAAATAAGATTATGATAATCAGACAGGTTTTTGTAAATTTATAGCACCTCTATTAAAATAGTTACCTCAAAAATATTTGTTAATTTTATTATAATTTATTCGCATTTTTTGCGTTAAATTGTAATACTAAAATATTCAAACAATGGAAGAAAACAAAAAATCAAACAACAAGGTAATAGTTATAATATTAGCCTTATTGTTAATAGGTGTAGTGGCATATACTCTTTATAATAGAAGTGAGTACACAAAACTAACCAATGCAATTGAAGAGGAAAAAGAAGAGATTGAGCAAAATTTAGATAGTATGATAGTGAAGTATGAGGATGCTATTGCGCAAAAAACTTCTATGTCAAATGAATTAGCTATTGAACGTGACAGAATTATAGCTTTAAGAGATTCTGTAAAAGATATGAAAGCTACTAATTATAGCTTAATGAGACGTTATAAAAAACAAATTGCCAATTTAGAGGAAACAAACCGACGTTTATTTTATTTAAACGATTCTTTAACAGGACAAAATCAACTATTAGCAATGAATCTTGACAGTGCAAATGTTAAAATATCTAATCAAATAGCAATTAATGACACGTTATCTATGCAAAATTTAAATTTAGCAGAAAAAGTTGCTATTGGTTCAGTATTAAAGTTAAGCACATCAAAAGTGATTGCCATGAGAGAACGTTCAAGTGGTAAATTAGTTGAAACTTCAAGATCAAGAAATACAGATGCTTTTAGAATTAATTTTACTGTTGGGAAAAATGAAATTTCAGAGCAAGGTGAACGTCAAGTTTACGTTCAAATAGTAGATTCTAAAGGAAATACTATTGCAGGCAAAGGAGAATTAATTTTAACCGACGGAACTTCAATAACTTATAGTGATAACACCACAATTAACTATTTAAACGAATCGGTAGATGTAATATCTTTAGTAGAAGTGAATAGAGACAATATTGAAAAAGGTGTTTATACAGTAAATATTTTTATAGACAATAAATTTGTTGGAGCAACAAAAGCAATGTTAAAGTAAAGAAGACAACTCCAATTTAATAATTGTTTAATGTTAAATGGGTGGAAATAGTTTTGGCTATTTCCACTTTTTTATTTTTTTCTACTAAAACCTTTCCTATTTTTGCAGCATGGCAAATCAAGATGATCAATTTAAAAAAGTAGTTTCACACGCAAAAGAGTACGGATACGTATTTCAATCTAGTGAAATTTATGATGGTTTAAGCGCAGTATATGACTATGCTCAAAACGGTGTAGAATTAAAGAAAAATATAAGAGACTATTGGTGGAAAGCAATGGTGCAAATGCACGAAAATATTGTTGGGTTAGATGCCGCAATTTTTATGCATCCAACAACATGGAAAGCTTCTGGCCATATAGATGCTTTTAACGATCCTTTAATTGATAATAAAGACTCTAAAAAAAGATATAGAGCAGATGTTTTAATTGAAGACTATGTTGGAAAACTTGACGCTAAAATTGAAAAGGAAGTTACAAAAGCTCAAAAAAGATTTGGAGATGCATTTGATAAAGAACAATTTTTAGCAACAAACTCAAGAGTTTTAGGATACAAAGAAAAAGGAGAAGCTATTTTAAAGCGAATGGGGCAATCTTTAGAAAATGAAGATTTAGCAGATGTTAAAGCTTTAATTGAAGAATTAGAAATTGTTTGTCCGTTGTCTGGTTCAAAAAACTGGACAGATGTGAAGCAGTTTAATTTAATGTTTGGAACAAAATTAGGCGCCTCTGCAGACACTGCTATGGATTTGTATTTACGTCCTGAAACAGCTCAAGGTATTTTTGTTAATTTTTTAAATGTTCAAAAAACAGGTAGAATGAAAATTCCTTTTGGGATAGCTCAAACTGGAAAAGCATTTAGAAATGAAATAGTTGCGCGTCAGTTTATTTTCCGTATGCGTGAGTTTGAACAAATGGAAATGCAATTTTTTGTTCGCCCTGGAACCCAAAAAGAATGGTATGAGGAATGGAAACAAACACGTTTAAAATGGCATTTATCTTTAGGAATGGGTGCTGAAAATTATCGTTTTCATGACCATGAAAAATTGGCACATTATGCAGATGCTGCGGCTGATATAGAATTTAAATTTCCATTTGGATTTAAAGAGTTGGAGGGAATACACTCTCGTACAGATTTTGATTTATCGAGTCATGAAAAATATTCTGGAAAAAAATTACAATATTTTGATCCTGAAATAAATGAGCGTTATGTACCTTATGTTGTAGAAACTTCCATAGGTTTAGACAGAATGTTTTTAGCAGTCTTTTCTAATTCTTTACAAGAGGAGGCACTAGAAAATGGGACAACGCGTACAGTGCTTAAATTACCTGCGGTATTGGCTCCTACAAAAGCAGCTGTCTTACCATTGGTAAAAAAAGATGGTTTGCCAGAAATTGCACGTCAAATTGTTGATGAATTAAAATGGGATTTTAATGTTGATTATGACGAGAAAGATGCTGTTGGAAGACGCTATAGAAGACAAGATGCTGCTGGAACACCATTTTGTATTACTGTAGACCACGATACATTAAAAGACCATTCGGTTACCATTCGATATAGAGATACAATGGAACAACAACGAGTAAAAATTTCTGAACTTAAAGAAATAATTAAAAAAGAAGTAGATGTAAAAAATTGGTTGATGAAAATGTAATCAGTTTTTAACTCAAACCAAAAAAAGCCTTGCATTAGCAAGGCTTTTTTTGGTTAAAATCTTTTTCCAAGTGTTAAACCAGCTCTTGGAACTCCATCAATACTTTCATTATTTATAATATTTCTACCAACTCCAAAATAGAGCTCAAAAAGCCAATTATTGTTGGTTATCCATTTTCCGCCAATGGCAATACCTAGGGCAAACCCAGTTTCAGTATTTGTAACTTTAGAAGCTCCTAAATAATAAATTTCGTCTTCCACTACATTTAACATACTAAAAGCTTCTGCAAAAAAACCAGCGGCTTTTTTTTGTCCAAAGTAAAATCTATAATAAGGTGTTAACGCAAATTTTAAATCATCTTCATTAAAACCAAAAGTTACACTTGTTCCAATAGCAGACTCATCACTTAATATATATTCGTAAGTAATTTCAGGTAATTCTGCTAAGGTATAACCTACATTTAATTTAAGTTCGTGTTTTTTTGGAGTTGAATTTGAATTGTTTTGTGCAAAAACAGTAAGGGTTAAAAATAAACAAGGAAGAAGTAGTATTTTTTTCATACGATAATTTTTAATTGTAAAGCAAATGTACTATCAATAATTAAACCAAAATAAAAATATTTAAAATTTTTGGTGGTTAAAATAAAGATTGTTGTTTGCTTCCATTTTCGTGTTCTAGCAACCATTTTTTTCTCCATAATCCACCAGCATACCCTGTTAATGATCCGTTAGTTCCAATTATTCTATGGCAAGGTATTAGAATCCAAATTGGATTTTTTCCATTAGCAGAAGCAACAGCTCTAATGGCTTTTGGATCTCCTATTTTTTTGGTTTGTTCCAAATAAGTTCGTGTTTTTCCAAATGGGACATTCAATAACTCTTTCCAAACTTTTTTTTGAAAACTGGTTCCTTGCGGATTTAATTTTAGATTAAAAGTAGTTCTAGTTCCTTTAAAGTATTCATCTAATTGCTGAATACATTCTTTTAAACAGTTAGGAACATTTTTAGAGGTTTCAATTTCATTATCTAAAACTGTAACAGCTATAATTCCGTCTTCATCTCCAATAATTTTGGCAGTTCCAATAGGTGTTTTATAATATGCAGTTGGTTTAGATTCCAAATATCTTTTTTGAATTTTGTGTGGTTATTTCAGCAACTTCTTCAGCAGTTGAGTTATAAATATCTGCTAATTTATTTAAAACATTGATAATATAACTGCTTTCATTTCTTTTTCCTCTAAAAGGAGAGGGTGCTAAATAAGGAGCGTCTGTTTCCAATACAATGTGATTTAAAGGAATTTGGTTTAAAAATTGGTCTATTTTACCATTTTTAAAAGTTACAACTCCACCAATTCCTAATTTCATGTTGTACGAAATTGCTTTTTTTGCTTGTTCTAATGTTCCAGTAAAACAATGAAATATTCCAATTAATCTTTCATCTTTAACTTCTTCTAAAACTTCAAAAATTTCATCAAAAGCATCTCTACAATGAATAACTATTGGAAGGTTTTTTTCTTTTGCCCAGTTTATTTGTGTTTTAAAAGCGTGTTGTTGCTGTTTTAAAAATGTTTTATCCCAATACAAATCGATGCCTATTTCACCTACTGCGTAAAAATTTCTTTTATTTAATTGCTTTTTTACAAAAGCCAATTCTTCTTCTACGTTATCTTTTACGTGTGTTGGATGTAGCCCCATCATTAAAAAAGTATTTTTCGGATACTGTTTTTCTAGAGCTAACATTGCGTTAAAATAGGTGGAGTCTATAGCAGGAATAAATAAACGAGATACACCAGCATCTATAGCTCGTTGCATCATTTCATTTCTGTCTTCATCAAATTGTTCACTATATAAGTGTGTATGTGTATCGGTAATTATCATGATACAAAAGTAAGATAAAGCTTAAAAGTAAAAAGTAGTTGTTACAATTTCCTTAATAATTTTTTAGCTTGTTTAAACTCTTCGGCACTTTTAGGAATTGTTTTTAATACTTTTTTACATTCCAAATACTTTTTTTGTTTTAATAAACTAAGCGCTTTATACCAAATTGCTTGGTTAACTAATGCTGAATTTCCAGTACTTATTTTATCGAAAATAGCTTCGGCTTCAAAAAAATTATTGAGTTCTAATAAGCAAATTCCTTTGTATAATAAAATTTCAGTATCATTTAAATATATTTGAGATAAGGTGTTTAGTTGTTCTAGAGCTTCTTTATAATTTTTAGAATTGAAAGCAGCTTCAGCCTTAGAAATTGCTTGGTTGTTTTCACTTCTAACAACTAGCTCTAATTTATGATGGTTAGAAAAATCACTATAAACAGGGTCTCCATTTTTAAATAAAAAGAATCCAATTAGTAAGGCAATACTTGCCGCTACCATTAATTTTTTATAATTGAATAATGAGATTACTTTGGTTTCTTTTTTAAGGTGTTTATTTCCTAAACTAGTTAATGTTTTTTTAAGTTCTTGTTCTTTTTCTTCATTGCTAAACTTTGAGGCTAAAGATGAGTTTAAGGCTTTATAAATTTCAAATTCATATTTAAAATTAACATCTGACTGAATTTTTTCTTCAAATAATTTAAGCTCTTCGTTAGAGAGTTTATTAGTTAAATAATTTTCAAATGTTATATATCTTTCATCTTCCATTTTAATACTCTTTTAGCTGTTGAAACTCAGTTGAATTTTTAACAAGTTTAGTTAATTGCCCCATACATTGCGATTTTTTCTTACGGGCATATCCATAAGAAACTCCTAAAAATTCAGCAACTTTTTCCATCGACTTTATTTTAAATGATGCTTTTAATAATTCTTGACACTTTATGCCTAATTCTTTAAACTTTGACTCAAAGAGTTGATGTTGTTGTTCAAACAATTCGGTTTCTTCAACTTGTTGTTTTTGTTCTTCACTAATAGATGTAATATCTTCTAAAATTGTTACCTTCTTATTTCCTCTTTTTTTAAGTTCGTTTAGCCATTTTCGTTTACACAATAAGTAAAAGTAAGCATCAAAAGGGCAAGTAAGTATAAATCCTTTTTCAATTGCTTGATGGTAGATAGTTACTAAAGTTTCCTGAATAATGTCTTGAGCATCGTCTGCATTTCCGTTATTTTTTTTAACCATAGCCACAATTTTATAAGAATACTTCTCATAAATTTTAGAAAGTACTCTACTATCATTTTTCAGCAACGCTTCAATATATATATGGTCTTCGTGTGGTTTTTGGTTCATTTATTAAAGTTATAGAGAGCTAATTTAATTTTTTTTTCAGAAATAAGGGTAACAAAAAAATAATTGAGTTGATATGTAAGTGTAAAACAAATTTAAAAACAATTAAAAACAAATAATTATGAAAACACAAAAAGGAAACATCACAAACTTAAATAATAGTAAAGGAGTGAGCCAATTTTTTAAAAACATAGTAGTTGTATCAGTATTAACTTTTTTTATAAGCTGTGTGACCGATAATGGCGATGCACCTTACCAACCTCAACCTGATGGGGACGCATTAGCAGAAAGATTTTATAATAATAGGGTTGATGTTCTGCAAGAATTTACTTTAGATGCTTCTACAGGAGGAGTTATCACAGGAAGTCAAGGAACACAAGTAACTTTTGCACCAAACTCTTTTGGAATTAACGGAACTCCGGTTACAGGAAATGTGAAAGTTCAATTAATAGAAATTTATGATAAAGCCTCTATGGTACTTAAAAACAGATCAACTTTGGGTGAAAAAGCAAATGGAGACAAAGAAGCGTTAAAATCTGCAGGACAGTTTTTTATAAATGCGCAACAAGCTAACAATGATTTAGAACTATTAGTAATGGCTGAAGTAACAAGTAAACCTGTAGATTTTGCAGATTTAGATGGAGGTATGAAAATATTTAGAGGTGGTGGATTAGATAATGATTGTGATGGAATTGATGCAACCTGTGATTGGGTTGAAGCTGATGAAGATGGTGATGGTCAAACTGATGATGCAAAAATAAGAGACGGACAAGGTGCTGACGGAGAATTTGCAACTTATAATTATGATATTGGAGATTTTGGATGGACTAATCTTGACAGATGGTACAATTTCGCTGGAGCTAAAACAGAACTTTTTATCGATGTTCCTAATGAGTTTAATCAAGATAACTGTGCAGTGTATTTATCTTATGATGGAGAACCAACAGCTTTAGCTAGAATGGATGTATATAATACCGAATTGGAGATGTTTACCGAGCATTATGGGTTAATCCCTGTTGGAATGGAAGTTCATATCATTATGGTAGCTGAAATTGATGGCCAGTTGCATTATGCTATCCAAGGAACTACAATTGTTGAAGATCATATAGAGGTAATAACAAGTTTAAGTCCAATAAGTCAACCAGCTTTAGAAGCTTTAATTAACGGATTACCATAAAAATATTGCAATTATAGATTAGTTAGAAATAGGTTAATTGCTTTAAAGAAGCTGTCCAATTGGGCAGCTTCTTTTTTGGTATGTTTCTTGATGTTAACATAATTTTAACAGTTATCCAAAATTATCAATTGCTTTATAATTAATTTTCTCAATTCCACTTAAAAACAATTAATTAGTAGCAGTTCATAACAAAAGGATAAAATAAACCTTATACATTATGAATACCAAAAAACACTCAAAAGCAAATTTAGAAAATTACAGCAGATTATTTACTCAATTAGGATTAGTTTTATCATTATTTGTGGTTTATGTTTTAATTCAAAATAAATCGTATGCTAAAGACTTTGAAGATCTTTCAGGTGCTGAAAGAAACTTTATTGATGAACAAGAACAAATAATAAACATTCATAGAGAACAGCCCAAACCTGAAGTAAAGATTGTTAAAAAAATAATTCCAGAAATTATTAAAAAAGAAGACAATGATGCAGAAATTGATGAATTCTTTTTTGAAAATATTGATCCAGAAGCTCCCATAGATATTACCAACTTAGAAGATGTAAAAGAAGCAGAAGAATTTGACCCTAATGATGAGGTCGATTTTGTATTTTTAGAAGAAGTCCCTTTATATCCAGGTTGCAAAGGAACTAATGAAGAGAAAAAAGCTTGTTTTGCTAATAAAATACGCAAATATATAAATAGTAAATTTAATACGGATATTGCATCTGAGCTAGGTCTATCCCCAGGAATTCAAAAAATACACACTCTATTTAAAATAGACCAAAATGGCAATGTAGTTGATATTCAAGCCAGAGCTCCTCATAAAAAACTACAAATAGAAGCAGTTAGAGTTATTAATTTATTACCTAAAATGGACCCTGGTAAACAACAAGGCAGACCAGTAGTTGTTAAATATGCATTACCGATACTATTTAAAATTGAGTAATTAAGAATACTTTAATAAAAACATTAAAAAACCATTATTTACTTGTTTTAAAAGTAAATATTTATAAAAATTTAGACATTTTTTAAGTATTTAATGATTTAATCTTAAAACTTTGTTTCAAAGCAATGTTTTACTTGTAAAATATTGCTTTTCAAGTTTAAAAAATGTAAATTT
>Ga0193959_1000646_pt1 | contig 14171 bp, 8 predicted proteins | sample FB_2_MG_FD_140333 | JGI IMG/M metagenome (GOLD analysis project Ga0193959, IMG submission 140333) | Microbial mat bacterial communities from the Broadkill River, Lewes, Delaware, United States - FB_2_MG | ecosystem: Environmental > Aquatic > Freshwater > River > Microbial mats | place: USA... | reverse complement strand
TTCACATTAATGGCTAACAATATTACCAACCCTGTAGTTGTTAATAAACAATATAGCTGTACTCATTCCGAATTTATTGTTAAGTCGGCATCGGATACAGGTGCTCTGTTTATCGATGGTTTATGCGATGGTATTTTTATCGAAAATATAAGTAGTAATTCGTCTGTTGATGTTTGTCAAACAGCGTTTACAATATTACAAGCCTCGCGAGTAAGAACTACCAAAACCGAATATATTTCGTGTCCAGGGTGTGGTCGTACATTGTTTAATTTGCAAGAGACTGCCGAAAAAGTAAAGGCCATGACATCGCACCTAAAAGGATTAAAGATTGCTGTTATGGGTTGTATTGTTAATGGCCCTGGCGAAATGGCTGATGCCGATTATGGTTATGTTGGAGCTGGACCAAATAGGGTTACTCTTTACAAAGGACAGCAGGTTGTAACCAAAAATATTCCGCAGAACGAGGCTATTGAGCAACTTATTAATATAATTAAGGATAATGGCGACTGGGAAGATGTTTTAGGTGTATAATCTATATATTCAATGAATTTTACATTAACAAAACACTTGCCCTGATATATTTCATGATTTTTTCGTTGTAAAAAAATGAATTATTAGGGCTTTTTGTGTTTTGGTTACATAGATTTATTATCGTCGTTTAATATTAAATCCACTTTGTTAAGTCGCCGTTAAAAGGAAACAGAAACGAATCTATTTTAGCTTTTTTTGCACTGTCAATATTTTCTTGTTTATCGTCTAAAAAGCATATCTCTTGTGGTTTTAAACCACAATCGTTTAAAACATACTCAAAAGCCTCTTTATTTGGTTTCCGTACTTTTATTTGGTGCGAATAATAGATCTTAGTAAAAACCTGATGGTACAAATCGTACATACCAATATTTTTAAGTTGTCGGTTTATAAAATCGACATGAATAGAGTTGGTGTTGCTTAAAAGATAAATAGGTTTTTCTAGTGACAATCGTTTTAGTGAAACCAAGTGCTGGGTAGGAATATTTACAATCATCTTATTCCAGATAGAAAAAACATCATCTTTTGTTAATTTTCCTTCAGAAATTTCCGAAAGACGTGTTAAAAAATATTCTGAAGAAACTTCGCCAATCTCAAATTTGTTGAAAATATCCTCTTTTTCGGCAGTCGTAAGGAACTGAAAATAGTTATCGCCAATTTTTTTTTGAAAAAGTTTTGCGGTTAATTCTGGGTCGATATGATATATAACTCCTCCTAAATCAAAAAGTAAAGCTTTGCACTCACTCTTTTTATCAATAAACATGGGTAATTCAGACATATTTTTTTTTCTCTTTTTATTTGCAAGGTATAAAACAAATAGCTAATATTGCACCCGAATTAAGACGTAATATATGTCGATGATTACGCCGGGCCTATAGCTCAGCTGGTTAGAGCACCTGACTCATAATCAGGTGGTCCCTGGTTCGAGCCCAGGTGGGCCCACTGAAATTAAACCTTCTAGAGATATCTGGAAGGTTTTTTTTTGTTCCTGTTTTCTTATTGTTATGATAAAAGAAATCCCCAAGTCATATATTAAATAGCTTGGGGATTAACTGTTTTTTATTCTTTCAGAAATTTATTTAACTCTCTCTTCCAGTTCTTGTGCGTATTTATCCCAATCGGTAATTGGCATACGAGCAACGCCTGAAGCTACAGCTGCTTTAGCAATAGCTATCGACACATTTTTAATTAATCGTTTGTCGACAGGTTTTGGAATAATATATTCTCGACCAAATTTAAGTTCCGAAACATTATAAGCATCCATAACATATTTAGGAACCTCTTCTTTTGCAAGATCAGCCAGAGCATAAACGGCAGCAAGTTTCATCTCTTCGTTAATTTTCGATGCTCTAACATCAAGTGCTCCTCGGAAGATAAAAGGGAATCCTAAAACATTATTAATTTGGTTTGGATAGTCGCTACGTCCAGTGGCAAAAATAATGTCTTTACGAGCCTCAGTGGCCTTTTCGTACGAAATCTCTGGATTTGGATTAGCCATAGCAAAAACAATAGGGTTTTCGGCCATAGAGCGAACCATCTCAACAGAAAGTACGTCGGCAACCGATAAGCCTAGAAAAACGTCAGAGCCTTTAACAGCTTCTTCTAAGGTGTAAACAGGTAGTGTTGTAGCAAACTCTTGCTTGTATTTGTTAAGGTCGGTGCGATTGGCGTGTATTACACCTTTGCTGTCAACCATAATTACATTCTCTTTTTTAACACCCAGAGCAATGTAAATTTTAGCACACGAGTTTGCCGAAGCACCAGCTCCGTTAATAACAACTTTTATGTCGCCAATATTTTTGCCTGTCAGTTCGGTAGCGTTAAGAAGACCTGCTCCCGAAATAATGGCTGTTCCGTGTTGATCGTCGTGAAAAACAGGGATGTTAAGTCTTTCAATAAGTTGTTGCTCAATTTCGAAACACTCTGGGGCCTTAATATCTTCAAGGTTTATTCCTCCAAAGGTAGGCTCCATAAGTTCTACTGCATCAACAAATTTTTTAACATCTTCTGTTTTAAGTTCTATGTCAAAAACGTCGATGTCGGCAAAAGTTTTAAATAATAATCCTTTGCCTTCCATTATTGGTTTCGAAGCTAAAGCTCCAATATTTCCTAATCCTAAAGCAGCCGTTCCGTTCGAAATTACAGCAACTAAGTTTCCTTTTATGGTGTATTTATATACATCATCTGGATTTTTCTCAATCTCTAAGCAAGGCTCCGCTACCCCTGGTGAATATGCCAGCGATAAATCTTTTTGTGTTTTAGCACCTGTTGTTGCTATTACCTCTAATTTTCCTGGTCTACCTTCTGAGTGGTAGTCTAAAGCCTCTTGTTTTGTGAACTTAGCCATCTGTCCTTATTTATTAAATTATTAAGACTAAAAACATATATAAGATCAATTTGTTTTCGGTCTTCTATAATTTAGTGATTATTTTCTACATGACTGTTAGGATCGTTCTTTGGATCCATCGATTTCAATGGATCTTTTGTTATCTCGGCGTATTGCTGTCTGTTTTTAAATATATCAATTGCTAAATACATTGCCTGACGGAATGACTCTTCTGATGCTCTGTTTTTACCAGCTAAATCGTATGCAGTACCATGTGCTGGCGATGTTCTAATAATTGATAATCCTGCTGTATAGTTAACACCCGAGTCGAAGGCTAAAGCTTTAAAAGGTATTAATCCTTGGTCGTGATACATTGCCAAAACAGCATCGAATTTTGAGAAAGAGTCTGAACCGAAGAAGCCATCGGCAGGGAATGGACCAAATGCCATAATGCCTTTTTCTTTAGCGTACTCAATTGCGGGTATAATTATTTCTTGCTCTTCTTTACCTAAAAGACCGTTATCGCCAGCGTGGGGATTCAGTCCCAGAACAGCAATTCGTGGTTTGCGAATAGCAAAATCTTCGATAAGCGACTTGTTGATAATTCGAAGCTTCTTAATAATAAGTTCTTTAGTAAGCTGTTCAGAAACTTCTGATATAGGAATGTGTCCAGTGGCAACACCAATCTTCATTTGAGGACTAACCATAAGCATTACAGGTTCGGTATTATTGTCTTTTTGCGACAAATACTCGGTATGACCAGGAAATGTAAAGTCGGCCGATTGAATGTTGTGCTTGTTAATAGGGCAAGTAACTAAAACGTCGGTTGTTTTGTTAAATACCGACTCGGTAGCTTTTTCAAGTGCCAAAAACGATCCTTTTCCTGCCTCTTCGGTAGATTTTCCTAGTTCTACTTTTATAGCATCGTCAACGCAGTTAATAATATTTACTTTTTTACGATTTGCTTCTGATTCATCTTTAATTGTTATCGACGAAAAATTATGCGCGTTTATTGCTTTACGATGGTAAGAAGCTACTTTTGGTGAGCCATAAATTATTGGTGTACACAGATCTAAAAGTCGGTTGTCGGAAAGAGCTTTTATTATTATCTCGTAGCCTATTCCGTTTATATCACCTTGACTAATTGCTATTTTGATATTATTTGTTGCCATTATTTTGAGTTTAGAAATTTTTTATAAAGTTATATAATAAACGAACACCAATTCCTGTTCCTCCAGAAGGTCGGTATTTATCTTTTTTTGTGAGATATGCTACACCAGCAATATCGAGGTGTAGAAAAGGGAAAGTTGTAAAATGTTCAAGAAACTTTCCAGCGGTTATGGCTCCACCATAATCGCCACCAAGGTTTTTTAAGTCGGCTATTTCCGATTTTAGTAGCTCGTTATAATCGTCCCAAAAAGGGAATTCTACTACTCTTTCGTGAACTTCCTCGCCGCTGTTTTTTAGTTTGTCGAAAATAGTATTGTCAATATTTCCCATGGCTACTGTAGCATGTGGGCCAATAGCATTTGCTGCCGAGCCTGTTAACGTAGCAACAGAAATTATTATTGCCGGATTGTATCTTTTTGCATAACTAATAGCATCGGCCAGAATTAAACGTCCTTCGGCATCGGTGTTTAAAACCTCAACAGTGCTGCCGTTGTGCATTGTAATAACGTCGCCTGGAGTGTAGGCGTTGCCCGATGGTCTATTATCGGTGGCAGGAATTAGTCCAATAACATGAATTGGTAGTTTGTTCTTGGCAATAGCTTTTATTGTTGCCGCCACTGTTGCTGCACCTCCCATGTCCGATTTCATTCCATCCATGTGGGCAGCGGTTTTAAGGCTAAGACCTCCTGTGTCGTATGTAACACCTTTTCCAACAAGAATTATTGGTTGAGAATTGGTGTGGTTATCGGGTTTGTATTCTAAAACCGAGAAGGTAGGAGGGTCGATACTACCTTTGTTTACTGCCAACAGCCCTCCCATTTTAAGGCTTTCAATTTTCTTCTTTGTAAGTATATTGCACGAAAAACCAGCTTCTTCGCCTTTCTCTCTTATCTGTTCGGCAAGCAATTCGGCGTTTAAGTTATTTACAGGTTCGTTAACCATATTACGTGCCCAGAATACACTTTCGGTAAGGGTTGTAATTTCGTTTAGTTCGTTATTGGTTATAATATCGCTGTAAATGGTGATTTGCTTAAGCGATAGTGGTTTTTTATTTTTTGTCTGATATTTATCGAACTTATATTGCGAAAGACAAATGCCTTCGGTAATGTATTTTGATAATGAAGGATTGTTGCAAAAATTCACAATACCAATGTTTTCTGTTTTTGTTTTGTTTAAAGTGTCTGAGATATATGAACCTTTTTCGCGAAGATATTCGGCTCTGTTTTTCTTCGATTCTTTATCAATCCAAACAATAGTTTTTTGGTTTGAATATGATTTTGTCTCTATTAAGTGATTTTTTTCTGATAGCTGATCTTTAATATAATCAGCATCATCTTTCGAAAGGTTAAGTTGTTTAATACTAGTAATGTTATCGATTATAAAGATAGTGTAACTATCATCGATAAATTCTTTTATATGTTTTATTTGAAGTTGCATGATACTTTTTTTTAAAAGTTAAAGTTAATAAAAATAGTGAAGGTTATTAATAGTGTGTTTTTATAGAAGTTTAAAAATGGGGGTAATATTGACTACCTTTGTGTTTAGTTTTTTATTTTTATCGATTTATGTATACCAATTTATATAAAAAAGCGCTCTCGTTGCATCATTTGACTGTTGACGAAGGTTTAGAATTATATCAAAATGCTCCATTGGGCGAATTAATGTTTGTGGCAAATATGATCCGCGACATTAAAGCCACTCACAAAGAGGTTACTTGGCAAATTGATAGGAATGTAAATATTACAAATGCTTGTGTTTCGGGGTGTAAGTTTTGTAATTTTTATTGTAAGCCGTCGGAAAAGGAGAAAATATTTATAACCACCAAAGAACAGTATTTTGAAAAGATAATTGAGATGCAAAAGTTTGGTGGAAACCAACTGTTAATGCAGGGAGGTTTACATCCTAAACTAGGGTTGGATTTTTATACTGATCTTTTTAAATCGTTAAAAGAGCGTTTCCCAGAAGTTAAACTTCATGCCCTTGGGCCACCCGAGATAGCACATATTGCTAGGTTAGAAAAGTGTTCGTATAAAGAGGTTTTAGAGCGGTTAACATCTGCTGGACTAGATAGTTTGCCGGGTGCTGGGGCCGAGATTTTAAACGATAGAGTGCGTAAGCAAATTTCTCCAGGAAAGCCAAATACACAAGCATGGATTGATGTTATGAAAGAGGCTCATAAGTTAAATATTGTAACCTCTGCAACAATGATGTTTGGTCATATAGAAACAGTTAAAGAGCGAATTGAACATCTTGCTTTAATACGCCAGATACAGTCGGATAAGCCTGACTATAGCAAAGGCTTTTTGGCTTTTATCCCTTGGCCATTTATGGATTCGGGAACATCGTTGCAAAAACTTGGCGTTACTAATCAAACAAATTCGCTAGATTATATTAGACTTATAGCTATTTCTAGAATAATGCTTGTTAATATTGATAATATTCAGGCTTCGTGGTTGACCGTAGGAAAGCAAACTGCACAAGTTTGTTTAAATGGTGGAGCAAACGATTTTGGATCGATTATGATTGAGGAAAATGTTGTATCTTCTGCTGGTGCTGATCATTCATTTGATGCAATAGGTATTCAGAAGGCTATAGCTGAGGCTGGTTTTAAACCCGCTTTGCGCGATCAGAAGTATAATTTAATAGATGTTCCTCAGTATGCTAAGTTGTATGTCTAAAGTTATTGGTAAGGTTCTTTGTTTGATCTTTGTTTTTGCGCTAAGTGCGAATTCTATGGCTCAACTTAAGAGTGATTTGCATAAAAGTAATATTCCCGATCTATCGGTAAAAACAAATACTAAGTGGTATAAAACAGAAGTGTTTCGCAAGGGAGCTGTACCAGCTGCACTTATTGGAGTTGGTCTTTATACCTTTAAAGACAAGGGCTTTTTAAGTCGTACTTCGATACATGATATGAGGAATAGATATGTGCCTCAGTTTTCGAATAAGTTAGACGATTATTTACAATATGCTCCAATAGCTGCTGTTTATGGATTAAACCTTGTTGGTGTAAAAGGTCAGCATAGTTATCAAAGGGCAACAGTTTCGCTAGGAATGTCGTTTCTTATGTCGGCGGCAATTGTGCATGCTGGAAAAACTTTTTTAGATGTTGAACGCCCCGATGGTAGTAGTAATAATTCTTTTCCTTCGGGCCATACTACCACAGCTTTTGTTGCAGCAACTTTTTTACATAAAGAATTTGGTCAGTACCGAAGTCCTATTTATAGTATTCTAGGATATACTTCGGCAACAACAATTGGAATTTACAGACAATTAAATAATCGTCATTGGATTTCGGATGTTTTAGTTGGAGCGGGAATAGGAATTGTGTCTACAGAAATTTGTTACGCCTTTGCCGAGGCTATTTATAAAGATAAAGGAAAGAATAAGCCTCTCTATTTAAGTCAAGATGATCCTCATGATTATCCTTCGTTTTTGTCTTATTCGGCAGGTCCTGCATTTTTTGTGAATAGTCATATGAGTGATATGCTTGGTTTTTCTGTCGGGGTGCAAGGAAATTATTATTATTCAAAATATTTTGGTGTAGTGGGTGAAGCTTCGTTTTCCAGTTTCCCTTTTAATTCAAAAAGCAGAAATTTAGGTGTTATAAAAGACGAGATTCTTAACAATCCTATTGTTAAAGAACGTGTTGACTCTTACGTTGTTCAGCCAGTAGGATTTAGAAATATAATGGTTGGTCAGGCCTTTAATTATCCTTTACCTAGTGATTTCTCGTTAGATGCTAAAATATGTGTTGGGTATTCGGTTGCTGGCGATGGTAATTTTGTTGTTAATGTTAAGCCTGAATATCAGGAAGAAATGGGTAAAAAAGAAGTTGTTGTTGCAAAATACGATGCTAAAGATTCGTGGATCTTTTCTAGTGGTGTAGGAATTAGAAAACGATTGGCGAGAAATCTATCTCTTAGATTTTACTACGATATATATCTTAACAGAACAAAGGTTACAGTAACCAAAGTGTCAGATATTATTTCTCCGCAAGAATATCAGATAGCAGTAGTTCACAAAAGTAATAATGAGCAATTGGGATACTCTACTTTCGGCTTATCGCTGGTAGCTTTGCTTTGGTAGTTTGTATTTAATAATGTGTATCTTTGCATAAAATTAATAAAATATATGGATTCAACACGTCAACATAAAATTTCGAGATTGTTACAACGCGATATGGCTGAGCTTGTTCAGTTAAATAGTAAGTCGTGGTTTGGTGGGATAATGGTTACTGTTTCGGGTGTTAAAATAACATCTGATCTTAGTATTGCTAAAATCTATGTAAGTATTTTTCCGGCCAAGGATAAACAGCAAATAATTGATATTCTTGAGCAAAATGGCTCTTACCTTCGTTTAGAATTGGGAAAACGTATAAAAAATCAGTTGCGAATTGTTCCTGCTCTTCGTTTTTATATTGACGACTCTCTTGATTATGTTGAAAATATCGATAAAATCCTTAAACCTTAATTAATTGAACTTTCCTTTTTTTGTTGCTAAAAGGTATTTATTCTCTAAAAAGAGTCATAATGTAGTAAATATTATTACAGGTGTCTCTTTGTTAGGTGTTTTGATAGGGACTGCTGCTTTGGTTATTTCGCTGTCGGCAGCCTCTGGTCTTAACGATCTTATAAAATCATTATACAATACTTTCGATCCAGATATTAAAATTACTGCTGTTAAAGGTAAAGTCTTCGACATTGGCGATCCCAATGTGCAAGCTCTTTATTTGATGGACGAAATTGAGAATGTTTCGCAGGTAATAGAGGAGGATGCTGTTTTTAAATATCGTGATAGGCAGATTATTGCAACAATAAAAGGTGTTGACGACAATTTTGTAAATATTTGTGGTGTCGATACTATGATGTACGATGGACAATATTTATTAACCAAGAATACTCTTAATTTTGGAATTGTTGGAAGTAGTTTATCCTATCAGTTGGGTGTCCAGTTAAATTCAATAGATGCTCTTTTTGTCTATCTTCCTAATAGGTTTGCTAAGCCTGGTTCAAATCCGCTAAAGCAATTTATAAAAGACCACCTTCTATTATCTGGCATTTTCCGAATAGCCTCCGATTTCGATTCTAAATATATAATTGCTCCAATTCGTATTGTCCGAAAAATGATGGATTACGATAATAAAGTTTCTGCTCTTGAGCTTAAGTTGAAAGAGGGTTCTGATATTGATAAAGTACAACAGGACATTAAGATCTTATTGGGAGATAATTTTGCTGTGAAAAACAGGTTTCAGCAAAAGGAGGTTCTTTATAAGGTTATGCAGGCCGAAAAATTAGGTGTTTTTGTAATTCTGTTTTTTATTCTATTTATTGCAACATTTAATATTATTGGAACATTGTTAATGTTGATAATTGAAAAGAAAAGCAATATTAGTACTATGATTGTTATGGGTGCATCTAAGCGCCAATTAACTAGAGTGTTTTTTATTGAAGGATGGTTGGTTGTTTTTATAGGTTCTACCTTAGGTATTTTACTTGGTTTGTTTTTTTGTTATTTGCAGCAAAAATTTCATTTTATAAGTTTAGATTCTTCTGGCTCGTTTATTATTGACTACTACCCTGTTAAAGTGCAGTTTTTTGATGTTCTCTCAATTGTTGTAGGTGTTAATTTAATTGGTATTCTTGCCACTCTATTTCCTATAAAAGTAATGGTTTCCAGATTATTTAAAATATAACTTTTATAAAAGTGTTTGTACATAACAAAATGTATTGTTATGTTTGGGCGCAGTTGTGTTAATTGTTATATTTTATTATATATTTGTTTAATTGAGTTAATTGTATAGTAAAAGTAATTATCTTTTGCGGCATTATATTCTTCAAAATTTTATGTCTTGAAATCCTTTTGATATGAGAAATAATATTTATAAGTATCTATTCCTTTTGTTGTTATGTTTGCCAACTGGGCTATTGGCTCAAAATCGTTATTGGGTTAATGGTAGTGGCGAGTGGAATAACTCAAACCATTGGTCAGAAACTAGTGGAGGAAAAGGAGGGGCGTCTGTTCCAAGTCTTAAAAATGCTGTAATTTTCGATTCTAATTCGTCAAATAACTCGTTTGTTGTCGACATAATGAAGTCTGCTGGAGCTTATTCGGTTGACGTAAAGTCTGGTGTCGATTTATCTTTAAATTCTAATTCTGATATTAATTTTGCATATAAAGAATCTATAGACAGAGTTTTTAGAAACCAATTTATAGGTAATTTAATCGATTTAAGTAATGTGCAGAGCGAATCTCGTAGTCGTAGCTCACGAGCCTATTCTTTGAATGTTGTTTCTGTAAAACCAGTGTCTTGTGCTGGAGCTATGGATGGAGAAATTGAATTTGAAGCTATTGGTTCAGGAGTTACTAAGTTTCAGTTTGCTTGGTTTAATACAGACTATTTTACAAGTGGGCAAATTGTAACTACGTCTACTAGCGCTAAGTTTACTGGTATGTTCCCAGGTTCAATTATACTTTTTATTAAAGATGCTGATGGTGCAGCTCCTTATCCACTGCTTGTTCAATCTTTTGCTGTAGTTGGTTCTCCTGCTGCTTTAGAATTGTCAAAAGATGATATTGTATCTGTAAATCCTTCTTGTTCGGGTAGTGCTAATGGATCGCTTGTAGCAACTGCTAAAGGCGGTAATCTTCCTTATACTTATATTCTTGACCCAGGTAATGTATCAAATTCAACAGGTGCTTTCAATAATCTTGCCGATGGAACTTATTCTGTAAGAGTAGACGATGCTAATGGTTGTGGACCTGTTACTGTAAATAACATCTTAATTAAAGAACCTAATCCTATTGCAATTACAAATGTTGATTTAAAGCATGTTGATTGTTACAATGCTGCAAATGGTCAGATTACTGTTACTGCAACAGGAGGAAATGATCTTGAATATTCTATTGATGGGGTAACATTTAAAAATATAGGCGAATCTTTTTCAGGTTTAGCTACTGCATCCTACACTATTACAGTTCGCGATAAAATTGATAATAGCTGTAAATTGGTTGATGGTCCTTATTTAATTTCACAACCTGCAGATATTGTTTTTTCTGAAACACTTTCAGATTATAATGGTTTTAATATTTCGTGTCCGGGTAATAACGATGGTTCAATTAATGTAACTGGTACTGGAGGCGAAAATAATAATTTGGAATATTCAATTGGTGCTGCTTTTAAAAATGTAGGAAGCTCTTTTGGATCTCTTGCTGCTGGAAATTATACCATTACAATTCGTGATAAGGATAATCCAACTTGTACAAAAACAAAAGATATTACATTAACTGAACCAACTATAATTTCTATTGCTTCAACAGTTGCTAATGTGAAGTGTTTTGGTGGTAGCGATGGTAAAATTGATGTTGTTTCATCGCAAGGGGTTGCTCCTTATATTGTTACTTTAACAAAATTGCCTGCTGCTGTTGTTGCTACAAAAATGGGGGCGTCAGTCTCTTTCGATAACTTAACTTTAGGGTCGTACAAAATTGATGTTGTTGATGCAAATGGTTGTTCGCAATCGAAAAATGTTACAGTAACTCAACCAAACGAGATTGTTGTTTCCGAAATAATTAAAAACTTAACTTGTTTTAATTCTAATAATGGTTCAATTGAAGTTGTTGTAAATGATGGAACTCCTAATTATGTGTTAGAATTGAAATATCAGGCAAATGGAACTACACAAACAAAAACAGGTGTAACTGCAGGAGCTGCTTCATCGTTCGAAAATCTTGTTGCAGGTAATTATGTTCTTACTGTTGACGATGCTAATAGCTGTGTAAAAACAGAAAATTATATTGTAACAGAGCCAGCTATTATTACTCCTACAATAAATGTAAAAAGTGTAACTTGTTTTTCAGGAAGCAACGGCGAAATTTCAGTTTCGGTTAGTGGAGGAACACCTCCTTACAAGGTTGTTGTTGATAATATTGCAGCTTCAATATCAAAAACAGAGGTTGGAATGGCTTTAAATGAAGCTCGTAGTTTTACTAATCTTGTGGCAGGTTCTTATGTTATAACGATTTCCGATTTTAATGGTTGTTCGACAATAGAGAACAAAGATATTTCTCAGCCTACTGAGATATCCATAGATTTTACTCCTTCACACGTAACCTGTTTTGGTGGAAACGATGGTAGTGTAAGTGTTAAAGTAACTAATGGAACACCAAATTACACTGTCGAATTATTTAATACTGATGACATTTTAATTAATACTGTTTTAAATGTAACTAGTATAAGTCCTGCTGTCTTTAATGCCTTAATAGCTGGTGATTATTATATTAAAGTAACCGATGCAAATAATTGCGAAAAGCTTACTTCTAATTTTTCAATTACTCAACCTACCGAAATAGTTGTTAATAATTTTGTGCTTCAAAATTTAACTTGTAGTGGTTCGGGTAATGGAAAAATATCGCTAAATATTAGTGGAGGAAATGCTCCTTATAAAGTTGATATATCTAAAGGAGCATTTAATCAATCAAAGTCAAATATAGCTGCTGATGTAGAGTTTGATAATCTTGAATCGGGACTGTTTAATGTTTTAATAACAGATGCAGTTGGATGTCAAATATCAAAATCGTATACATTAACTGAGCCAAATAGCTTTACAGTTGATCGTGTAATTACCGATGCTTCATGTTTCCAAGGAGATAATGGTGAGATTGAGATTACTGTTACAGGCGGAACGGCTCCTTATGTATTAGAGTTAACAGGTGGTGCTATTACCAAAACAGAAAGTGGTGTTGCCGAGAATGCTAAAACAACTTTTACAAATCTTACTGCTCAGTCGTATTCTGTAAAAATATTAGATGTTAATAATTGTGAGATAGTTGTAAATTATACAGTTAACCAGCCTGCTGAAATAGCTTTAACAGGGTTAAATACAATTAAACCATTGTGTTTTAGCAATGCCGATGGAAAAATAGTTTTTAATATTATCGGTGGAACACCTTTATATAATGTATTCCTTTTAAAAGAAGATGGATCGCAATATGCTCAACTTACTAGTGTAAACCAAGCTGAATTACTTGAATTTTCTGCTGTCTCTGCTGGTAATTATACTATTAAAGTTGTTGATGCTAAGCTTTGCGAAAAAGAGTTTCCTGTAGTAGTTGATCAGCCGGCTCCAATTGTTATTAAGCTTAACAGTGTAGATAATGTTTCCTGTAATGCTGGTAATAATGGACGAATAGCCTTTGAGGTTTCTGGTGGAACTCCTCTATATTCAGTTGATCTTTTGAATAGTGCAGGTGCTACCATTTTAACAAGAAATAATTTTGCTGAGGCAACCGAGGATATCTTTGTTGATCTTGTTGCCGATACATATAAAATAAAGGTTGTTGACGATAATGGATGTCAGAAAGAGTATACTGATATTGTTATTACCCAACCTCAGCCAATTGTTTTGGTTCCAACAGTTAATAATTTAAGTTGTTTTGAATCGAGTAATGGATCTATTCAATTTAGCATCAGTGGAGGAACAGCTGTTTATACTGTTCAGTTATTTGATATGGCTTCTGCCGAAGTTGCTAAACTTGAAAATGTTTTAGAAAACGAATCTAAATCATTCGATAATCTTTCAATAGGTACTTACTCAATTAAAGTTACCGATATAGCTACATGTACTAATCTTACCGAAAATATTACATTAACTCAACCTGAAAAACTTATCTCTACTGCTGTTGTTCAGAAAAATGCTTCTTGTTTTGGTGATGCTAATGGTCAGATTTTGGCAACTGTTGTTTCTGGTGGAGTGGCTCCTTTCCAAGTTTCAATTGATGGTGGAGCTAATTTTAATTTTACCGATGGATTAATCGATAATATTGCTGCTGGCGATTATCAAGTAATTATTAAAGATGCAAATGGATGTATGTCCGAAACTGTTTCTTTAACAGTAACTCAGCCAGAAAAGCTTACCGCAATATTTGATGTAACAAACGTAATTTGTAAAAACGATAATAGCGGAACAATTACTGTAAATCCTACAGGTGGTACTGCTCCATACGAATATAGTATCGACTATAAACCTTTTGTAATAAATAACTTCTTCGATGGACTTCAGGCAAACGATTATATTATAGCTGTTAAAGATGCTAATGGTTGTATTTTTGCACAAACAGTTGTGGTAACAGAACCTTTAAATGGTTT
>Ga0193959_1000643_pt1 | contig 14204 bp, 14 predicted proteins | sample FB_2_MG_FD_140333 | JGI IMG/M metagenome (GOLD analysis project Ga0193959, IMG submission 140333) | Microbial mat bacterial communities from the Broadkill River, Lewes, Delaware, United States - FB_2_MG | ecosystem: Environmental > Aquatic > Freshwater > River > Microbial mats | place: USA... | reverse complement strand
GAACTGCTGAAGACTCCTAACTTGGGCAAGAAGTCTCTGACCGAGATCAAGGATGTGCTGGCATCCAAGGGCTTGTCTCTGGGCATGCGCCTGGAAAACTGGCCGCCGGCTAGCCTGAAAGGCGACGATAAAGTCGCGTCTTGAGTCTGACCTACAGCCCTAAGTTGCAAAGGATTTAGAAAATGCGTCATCGTAAATCTGGTCGACACTTAAATCGTACAAGTGCGCACCGCAAAGCGATGTTCAAGAACATGGCAGTCTCTCTGTTCGAGCACGAGCTGATCAAGACCACTCTGCCGAAAGCGAAAGAACTGCGCCGTTTTGCTGAGCCGCTGATTACTCTGGCCAAGACTGACTCGGTTGCTAACCGTCGTCTGGCGTTCTCCCGTACCCGCAGCAACGAAGCTGTAGGTAAACTGTTCAACGAGCTGGGCCCGCGTTACGCGACTCGTCCTGGCGGTTACGTTCGCATTCTGAAATGCGGCTACCGTGCTGGCGACAAAGCCCCGATGGCTTACGTTGAGCTGGTTGATCGTCCTGCTGGTCAGGCTGTAGTTGAAGAAACTCCTGAAGATTAATTTTTTCAGCAGTTAACAAAAAACCCGGTGCCGCAAGGTCCCGGGTTTTTTTGTGTCTGTCGGTTATTGTTACGGTAGGAAGGCCGCACGGCACGGAGAGTGCGCATGGCACTCTCCATTTCCGTTTCAGAGCATCGGCTTGAGGAAGCGGCCGGTGTGAGACTGAGGTACTTCGGCTACCTGTTCCGGTGTGCCGGTGACGATAATCTGGCCACCGCCACTGCCGCCTTCGGGCCCCAGGTCGACGATCCAGTCGGCGGTCTTGATGACATCCAGATTGTGCTCGATTACCACAATGGTATTGCCGTGATCGCGCAGGCGGTCCAGCACGTTCAACAGCTGCTGGATATCGTAGAAATGCAGACCGGTAGTCGGCTCATCCAGAATGTACAGCGTTTTGCCGGTATCGCGCTTGCTCAGTTCGCGTGCCAGTTTCACCCGCTGAGCTTCACCACCGGACAACGTGGTGGCGGCCTGGCCCAGGCGAATATAGCTCAGCCCCACATCAATCAGTGTCTGCAGGCGTCGTGCCAGGGCCGGAATGGCATCAAAGAAGACGCGTGCATCCTCCACGGTCATCTCCAGCACTTCATCAATACTCTTGCCCTTGTATTTTACGTCCAGGGTTTCGCGGTTATAGCGTTTGCCCTTGCACACATCACAGGGTACATACACATCCGGCAGGAAGTGCATTTCGACCTTGATGACACCATCACCCTGGCAGGCTTCACAGCGTCCGCCCTTGACGTTGAAACTGAACCGGCCCGGCTTGTAGCCACGGGAACGGGCTTCCTGAGTTCCGGCAAAGAGCTCGCGTATCGGCGTGAAAATACCGGTGTAGGTGGCCGGGTTGGAACGAGGTGTGCGGCCGATCGGGCTCTGGTCGATATCGATCACCTTGTCCAGCTGGTCCAGCCCCTCAATGCTGTCATGGGGTGACGCATCCAGTGTGGTGGCATGGTTCAGTTCGGTAGCGGCAACCGGGTACAGGGTGGTGTTGATCAGGGTTGACTTGCCGGAGCCGGAGACGCCGGTGATGCAGGTCAGCAGCCCCAGCGGAATTTCCAGATCTACCGCCTTGAGATTGTTGCCGCGTGCTCCTGTTAGTCGCAGCATACGTTCGGGGTCTACGGGTTTGCGTGCGGCGGGGACAGCAATTTTGCGGCTGCCATTGAGGTATTGCCCGGTAATGGAGTCGGCGGTATCCATGATGGTTTGCGGTGTGCCGGCAGCAATCACCTGGCCGCCATGAACGCCGGCACCGGGGCCAATATCGATCAGATAATCGGCCATGCGGATGGCATCTTCATCATGCTCCACCACGATCACGGTATTACCCAGGTCACGCAGATGCTCCAGCGTGTGCAGCAGGCGCTCGTTGTCGCGTTGATGCAGGCCGATGGAGGGCTCGTCCAATACATACATGACGCCGACCAGGCCGGCGCCGATCTGGCTCGCCAAACGGATGCGCTGAGCCTCGCCGCCGGACAGGGTTTCGGCGCTGCGCTCCAGTGACAGATAGTCCAGTCCCACATTGACCAGGAAGGTCAGGCGTTCGCGGATCTCCTTCAGGATTTTTTCCGCAATTTCGCCCTGCTTGCCGCTCAGGGTCAGTTGCTGAAAATAGGTCTGCGCCTGGCCAATCGGTAGCCGCACGATTTCGGGCAGGGTGCGGTTATCAATATACACATGGCGTGCATCTCGGCGCAGGCGGCTGCCGTCACAGCTGGGGCAGGCATGCATATTGAGATACTTGGCCAGATCATCGCGCACCGCGTCGGACTCGGTTTCGCGATAGCGCCGTTCCAGGTTGTTGATCACGCCTTCAAAGGGATGTGCTTTCTTGACCTTGTCGCCGCGATCATTGCGGTAATAGAAGGCAACATCTTCGCTGCCTGAGCCGTGCAAGACGACCTGCTGATGTTCGGGTGCCAACTGCTCATAGGGGGTATCCAGGTCGAAACCGTAATGCTCGGCGACCGCCTGCAGTTGCTGAAAATAGTACAGGCTGCGTTTGTCCCAGCCTCGAATGGCGCCCTGTGCCAGTGTCAGGCTGCTGTCCTGAATCAGCTTGCGGGCATCAAAGTACTGCTTGACGCCGAGGCCGTCACAGGAGGGACAGGCACCGTGCGGGTTGTTGAACGAAAACAGACGCGGTTCCAGTTCCTGAATGCTGTGACCACAGGTGGGGCAGGCGAAGCGAGCCGAGAACACCATCTCCTCGAGGTCATCTTCCATCGGGATGACACGGGCAATGCCGTCGGTCAGCGCCAGAGCGGTTTCAAATGACTCGGCCAGGCGTGTCTGCAGGTCATCGCGAACCTTGATGCGGTCGACCACTACCTCGATATCGTGTTTCTTGTTCTTGTCCAGCGCGGGAGCATCGTCCAGATCCACCACCAGACCGTCGATGCGGGCGCGGACAAAACCCTGACTGCGCAGCTGATCCAGCAGGTGCAGGTGCTCGCCCTTGCGCCCCTGGATCACCGGCGCCAGCAGCATCACCTTGCTGCCCTCGGGCAGAGCCAGCACCTGATCCACCATCTGGCTGATGGTTTGGGCGGCCAGTGGCAGATCATGCTCGGGACAGCGGGGCTCACCGGCACGGGCGAACAGCAGACGCAGATAGTCGTAAATCTCGGTGATGGTGCCGACGGTGGAGCGGGGGTTGTGCGAGGTCGATTTCTGCTCGATGGAAATCGCCGGTGATAGCCCCTCGATATGGTCCACATCCGGCTTTTCCATCATCGACAGGAACTGGCGGGCGTAGGTAGACAGGGACTCGACATAGCGCCTCTGGCCCTCGGCATAGAGGGTGTCAAAGGCGAGGGAGGATTTGCCCGACCCTGACAAGCCGGTGATCACGACCAGTTGGTCGCGCGGGATATCGAGGTCTACATTCTTCAGGTTGTGGGTGCGGGCACCCCGTACCAGAATCTTGTCCATTGCGGCTCCGCTGTCGCTGGCAAAAGAACCATTATAGAACGTTGGTCGCGGTGGCTGAACCGCCGCAGCGAAACCGGGCCAGGGAAACCTCAGCCTTACTAAGGCAACTCTGGCTGTGCTATTCTCAAGAATGAATTCAGGCGGCAGGATGCCGCGGCATGAGATAAACGAACAACTGGAGACAACTAGATGGCGCGTGGTATCAACAAGGTAATTCTGGTCGGCAACCTGGGTGGCGATCCCGAAGTGCGCTACATGCCCAATGGTAATGCCGTTACCAACGTGACGCTGGCTACCAGTGACAGCTGGAAGGACAAGCAGACCGGTCAGATGCAGGAACGTACCGAATGGCATCGTGTGGTGTTCTTCAATCGTCTGGCCGAGATTGCCGGTGAGTACCTGCGCAAGGGCTCCAAGGTTTATGTAGAAGGTGCGCTGCGCACGCGCAAGTGGCAGGATCAGAGTGGTCAGGACCGTTATACCACCGAGATCGTTGCCAGCGAAATGCAGATGCTGGATAGCCGCGGTGGCGCGGATGCTGGCAACTATGCGCCTCAGAGTGATGCCATGGGCTATGGTCAGCCGCAGCAGCAGGCGCCACGTCGTCAGCCGCAGCAGGCGCCGCAACAGCCACAGCAGCAGGCCCCTCAGGCACCGCAGCAGCCGGCACCGGGTTTTGATGATTTCGACGACGATATCCCGTTCTGAGTCACGTAGTCGTTGCATAAAAACGCGCTACAAGCCCCGCCATGCGGGGCTTTTTCGTATTATTTCAAGGTGTCAGGCGGGCTTGGCGTCGGAGATGGAACTGATCGATCAGCAGGAATGTCATCAGGATGCTCAAGGCATACAGCATCTGCCCACCCAGCAGCAGTAGGACCAGCGCGCACAGCAGGGTCGCCAGCAGCGCTACCCATTTTGCCCAGCCTGTCAGCAGTATACAGCCGGCCGCCATGCTCAGCAGATACACCAGAATGAAATTGCCATTGGCGTAGCGCATCAGTGTCTCGATACTCAGCTCCCAGCTCCAGCCCAGCAGTGCGCAGACTGCACAGGTGAATACCACCAGGTTGAAGGCGCGTGCCGGTACGCCATAGCGGTTGCGTTGTGCCAGGGATGCCGGCAGCTTGCCCTCATCCGCCAGGCTCCAGAGCAGGCGTGCGAAACCCTGCAGGTAGATATTGATGGAGGCAAAACAGGCCAGATAGCCGATGGCCGCTGCCAGCCAGCGCCATTGCTCACCCCATAGCAGTGCCACCAGTTGTGGCAGTGAGGTTGCGTTTGCCTGATGATCGCCGTAGGTGCCGAAATGGACCACCGCCAGCGAGCAGGCCCAGTACACGACGCCCGCCAGCAGTACCCCCAACAGCAGTGCCAGCGGGAAATCCCGCTGCGGGTGCTTGAACTCCTCACCCAGATGGGTAAACGCCTCCAGTCCGACAAAGCACCAGAACATCAGCGATAACAATGCCGGGATAGCCGACCATTGCGTGCCGGTCAGAGGCATCAGCTGGCCAGTGTTCTCGAACAGATCGCCGAGCCACCAGAAGGATGCCACCGTGGTGAGAATCAGCATGGCAATGGTGGTCTGTACCTGTCCAGAGGCGCGGGCAGGCCGTTGTCCCAGTATCAGCATCAACCCAAGCGTCAGCAGCTGGATGGCCAGATCCCCGGTCGGCGTGACCGGTGCAATGGCATACCAGAAACCACTGGTCATCTGCAGTGCCGCTGGCAGGCCCACGGGAATGACGGCCAGAAACAGCAGTGCCACACTGCGCTCCATCGACAGACCAAAGGCACGGCCGATCAGCGCAGGAGCACCGCCGGCATGGGGGAAACGCTGTCCGAGTTTGGCAAAGGTGAGCGCTACCGGCAGCACCAGCAGTGTCAGCAGCGGCCAGGCCCAAAGCGAGGCCTGGCCTGCAATGGCTGCAGCGGCTGCTGGCACGACAAAGATGCCGGTCCCCAGCAGGGAGGTGGTCAGCAGGCCAACGCCCTGCAACAGGCTCAGTTCCCTGTTTAAACGACTCATGGTAATCAATCCTGGCAGGCTCCTCCGGTCCTGCCGGAGGAGCAGATACGCTATTAAGGCAGAGTCGATAGTCTACGTCTGGTGGCGGTTCTGGGGAGCTGTCAGGTTGCCGGCAATGAGCTGCATTTTGCGGGAAAAGCGCGGCATAATGCCGTTGGCGGCTGTACTCAGGCAGCACCGGGTAAACTGCCCGTTATCCAGGGCGCTCAGGGATAAGGAAAGACCAGTTGGACAAGTTTGATCAACAGATCCTGGCGCTGTTGCGCCAGGATGCTCGCATGACCGTCACGGCGATTGCCCGGCAGGTTAGTCTGTCGCGTACCGCCGTGAGCGACCGGATTCATCAGCTGGAAGCGCGTGGCATTATTCGGGGCTATCACGCGGATGTCAGCGTTGGTAACGCACCGGCTGTACGGGCCTATCTGGAGTTGTGCTACAGCGAGAGTCGCTGTGAAGTCTATGCGGCAAAGATTCGGGCCTTTCCCGAAGTGAAGCGCTGCTGTGGCATCAGCGGAGACACCGATATGCTGGTCTATCTGGAAACCGCCAGCATGGAGCGTCTGATCGAAATTCGGGCTGCGATTGAGAATTTCCACAAAATGGTGCGCGTGAAAACCCATATCGTTATGAAAGAGTGGGAGATGTAGGCGTACGCTTTCAGTGCCGATAGGTCAGACATCAGGGCAACGGCACAACCCCTGTTTATCAGTGAGTTGGGTACTTCCGTGGACGACTTTTTTGCACTGCAGCGGGTGTGCAGGGGGAATGAATAAGGTATGCTCAAAACAGTCCCCTACTGTTATTAACAGGCATCAGTTATTGTCGAGTTCATCTGCCATGACAGCCAGTGCATACACTCTTTCAGCTAAGGTGCTCATTTGTGGAGCCAGCGGACAGGTCGGCCACGCGCTTGCCGAACTGTTGGAAAAGACGCCCGGCATGGAACCGGTTGCGCTGAGTCGTCGCCAGCTGGATATCACCTCGGCTGCTGCGGTGCAGCAACAACTGGAGCGGCATCTACCCGACTATGTGGTCAATTGCGCTGCTTTCAACCGCGTTGATGCCGCCGAACGGCAGCCGGAGCAGGCATTTGCCGTCAACCGTGATGGGCCGGCTTGCCTGGCCCGTGCCTGTGCTGAGCTCGGTATCCCCCTGCTGCACCTGTCATCCGATTATGTATTTGATGGCCATTATGCCAGCGGCTACAGTGAAGGTGACGACGCGGCACCGTTGGGTGTGTTTGGTACCAGTAAGTGGGAGGGCGAGGAGCAGGTCCGGCGGCTGCAGCCGCAGCACCTGATTTTGCGGACCAGCTGGATTTTCAGCGCCCGGGGACACAACTTTCTGCTTAAGATACTGGAACAGGCGCGGCACGAGACAGTGATCGAGGCTGCCGATGACCGCCGTGGCTGTCCAACGTCAGCCGAGGATGTGGCACGGGTCATTCTGGCCATTCTGCGCCAGCTGACCTGTGGCATCGATGTCTGGGGAACCTATCATTATTGCGGTGCCGAGATCACGACCCGCTACGGCTTCAGTGAGGCAATACTGGCTGCCGTGCGCCAGTATGAAGATCTTCAGGTCGAGACGTTGAAGGCGGTCTCGACCGCCGACCTGCATGCACAGGCAGAGCGTCCCGCTTCCTCGGTTCTCAAGTGCCGCAAACTCCTGTCTACCTTTGGCATTCGTCAGCACCCCTGGCGTTCGGAACTGCAACGCGTTATTCGGGAAGTTTACGGCGAGTCCTGAAACCCGCCGCAGCTGTCGACCTAGAACAGCCCCAGTGTCGGTGAGCGGGTGATGGCAACAGCCAGTACATAGCCGACACTGCTCAGTGCCGCCAGCAGTGCCAGAGTGCGAATCTGCAGGTTACGTCCCCGCTTCAGCGCAACCACGCCAAAGCCGATATAGGCAAATAGCCCCACTACCTTGGCGGTGAGCCAGTGGTGTGTCAGCGGGTATTGGGAAATCACCAGCATTAGCCCGATGGCGCTCAGCAGCAACAGGGTGTCGATAGCATGGGGTGCGATGCGCAGCCAGCGTGCCTTGAGAACACCGGGCCAGGCATACATGCACAGGGCCCTGATCAAAAACAGGGTGAGGCTCAGGCCCACCAGGGTCAGGTGGGTGTGTTTCAGCATGAGATACATAATCAACTCTACTCCAATAACCGATTGCGGTAATTAAGGCCTATACTGGTTTTCAGTGCTTGCCACGGCACAGGGCAAATCCGTGACCCGCACTATAATGGGCGGATGGGGTCTTTTGAATCATGGGTCAGCAAAATACCACGTTGGTTGACCGTTTCGGTCGGCATATTCACTATCTGCGGCTTTCCGTCACGGATCGCTGTGATTTCCGCTGTGTGTACTGCATGAGTGAGCAGATGCAGTTCCTGCCACGGGATCAGGTGCTGTCGCTGGAAGAAATGCTCCGGCTGGCGCAGGTATTCGTATCGCTGGGGGTGCGTAAGATTCGCCTTACCGGAGGTGAACCGCTGGTCAGGCGTAATCTGCTGTGGTTGCTGGAGCGACTGGGCGAACTGCCGATTGAACTGGTGATGACCAGTAATGGCTCGCAACTGGTCCGCTATGCGGATGCGCTGGTTGCGGCGGGCGTACAGCGGCTCAATATCAGTCTGGACAGCCTTGATCCGGAGCGCTTTCGGTGTCTGACACGAACCGGCCGCCTGACGCAGGTGTTGGCGGGGATCGACGCGGCTTGTGCCGCAGGCTTTACGCGCATCAAGCTCAACACCGTGGTGCTTAAGGGGCGCAACGATGATGAAGTGCCGGCACTGGTCGAGTATGCCCGTGACCGGGGGCTGGATATCAGTTTCATCGAAGAGATGCCACTGGGGCGGATCAGTGAACATGGCCGTGCCGAGACGTTCTGCGCCAGTGAAGAACTGCGCCAGCGTCTTTCCAGGCACTATCAATTGCTGCCCACGGCTGAACGCACTGGCGGTCCCTCGCGTTACTACCGCATGCCGGACAGTGACACCCGCATCGGTTTCATCTCGCCGCACAGTCACAACTTCTGTGCTGACTGCAACCGGGTGCGCCTGACGGCAGAAGGGCGTCTGCTGTTGTGCCTTGGTAATGAGCACTCGCTGGATCTGCGGGCACTGCTGCGGGCCGGTGCCGAGGACAGCGAACTGGAAAATGCAATCAGGGCCGCGATGGATCTCAAGCCGGAGCGACATCATTTCAGTCTGGATGAGGAGCCGCAGATTCTGCGTTTCATGAATATGACCGGTGGTTAAGCCTGGGCAAACGGCTGTGCAATGGGGGTATGGCGGTCGCCGCGGCCGTTGTGATCGGTGTTGATCCCTGTCAGCGAGCCGGTGCGCGGAGAGGGCCAGACTGCAAAACAGGCGTATAACAGGGTAATATACGCGCTTTTGGCAGCTAGAGGCTGAAGCTACGCGCATGAACGCACAGAACCAGGCCCAGGATCCGTTCCAGTCGATCCGTCCCTATCGGGACAACGAAGTCGAAGAGGTGCTGCAGCGCCTGATACGGGATGACGAATGCATCTCGGCATTGACGCGGTACCAGTTTCCGAGTGCCTGTGGTCCGTTGGGCTGGTTGCTGAAGCCGATGGTGCGTATTGCCGTTGCAGCCCGTGTTGGCGATATCGAAGATGTGCAGGGTTTCCAGATGATGGTGGCCGGCTACATGCAGAAGATGATCAGCCGCACCACCACGCGCGTCAGTTGCTCAGGCCTGGAGCGGCTGGACCCGAACGAGGCCTATCTGTTCGTGTCCAATCACCGTGACATCGCCATGGACCCTGCCTTCGTCAACTGGGTGCGCTATCAGGGTGGCATGTCGACCGTGCGCATCGCCATCGGTGACAACCTGCTGCGCAAGCCTTATGTATCCGACCTGATGCGCCTGAACAAGAGTTTCATCGTTAACCGCTCGGCCAAGGGACGGGAAATGATGACGGCGCTGACCCAGCTGTCCTCCTATATCGACCACAGCGTCTGCAACGGCCACTCAGTCTGGATTGCCCAGCGTGAAGGGCGGGCGAAAGACGGCAACGACCTGACCGATCCGGCGCTGATGAAGATGTTCTACATGTCGCACCGGAAACAGCGTAGCTTGAGCGAAATGGTTGAGCGGCTCAATATCGTACCGGTGGCGATCTCCTACGAGCTGGACCCCTGCGATGCGCTCAAGGCTGAAGAACTGGCGGCTGTTGCGCTGCAGGGCGGCTACGAAAAATCCGAATTTGAAGATATTGCCAGCATCGTACGGGGGATTACCGGCGAGAAAGGCGCGGTCCACGTTGGCTTTGGCGAGCCGCTGAGCGGGGAGTTCGAGACGCCGGACGTGTTGGCAGCGGAAATCGATCGCCAGATTCACTTGAATTACCGTCTGCATCCCACCAATCTGGCAGCTGCCGGAGAACAGGTAACCGCTGAGCAACAGGTGGCATTCGATGCCCGCCTGAATGCGGTCAGCGAAGCGGCCCGCCCGTTTCTGCAGGCGATGTATGCCAACCCGGTGAAGAATTATCATCGTGCTCAGCAGGAGGCCTCATGAGCCAATTGACCCATCTGGATGCCCGCGGTGAAGCGCGCATGGTTGATGTCAGCGACAAGGCGGTAACCGTACGTGAGGCTCTGGCGACCGGCTGGGTCGAGATGAAAGCCGAGACGCTGGCGCTGATAGTCGACGGGGGGCACCCCAAGGGGGATGTGCTGGCAGTCGCACGTATCGCCGGTATTCAGGCGGCCAAGAAGACCTCTGACCTGATTCCGTTGTGTCACCCTCTGATGCTCAGTTCGGTCAAGGTCGAGCTGTTGCCCGAACCGGAGCAGAACCGGGTTCGCATCGAAGCGCGTTGTCGGCTGAGTGGCCAGACCGGCGTTGAAATGGAAGCGTTGACTGCAGTCAGCGTGGCCGCTCTGACGCTGTATGACATGTGCAAGGCGGTTGATAAGGGCATGCGTATCAACGGAATCGAGCTGGTCCAGAAAACCGGCGGCAAGAGTGGTGACTGGCACAGGGAGCATGCGGAATGAAACTGGTTTACTTTGCCCGTATTCGGGAGCAGTTGGGCGTGGATGAAGAGGTGCTGGCGCTGCCGGCCGGTGTGTCCACCCTGGCGCAGTTGCTTGAGTGGCTGGGGCAGCAGCGAGGTGAGTCCTGGCAACGTGTTCTTCAGGCGCCGGATTTGATCTGCGCGCTCAATCAGGAAGTGGCGGGTTTGGATGCCGTTGTGTCAGACCGCGATGAGGTGGCCTTCTTTCCACCCGTGACAGGAGGTTGAAGTGACGGTTTCCCAAACAACGCCCAAGGCAACACCGCTGCTGTTTCTGCGTTCATTGCTCTACTATGCCGGCTTCTATCCGGTGACCGTGGTGTTTTCCAGCCTGTGCCTGATCATTGCGCCTTTGCTGCCGTTTCGCGCACGTTTCAAGCTGATTACCCAGATTAACTATTTTTACATCGCCTGGCTGCGCATCTGCTGCGGCGTTAAGGTAAAGGTGACCGGGCGAGAGCACCTGCCGCAGGACGGCAGCTATGTAGTGATTGCCAATCACCAAAGCGAATGGGAAACGCTCTATTTCCAAACCCTGATCCGTCCGCAGGCGGTGGTGCTCAAGCAGGAACTGTTGCGCATACCGCTGTTCGGCTGGGCGCTGGCACTGCTCAGGCCAATCGCGCTGGATCGCAGCAAGCGCCGAGGTGCGTTGAAGCAGCTGCTGGAGCAAGGTAAGGAGCGTCTGGCGGATGGTATTCCGTTGCTGATTTTCCCGCAGGGTACCCGCGTACCGGTGGGACAGCTGGGCAAATGGAACAAGGGGGGGGCCATGCTGGCGGTGAGCAATGATGTGCCGATGGTGCCGGTGGCGCATAATGCCGGTCTGTTCTGGCCGGGTAAATCTTTCATCAAGTACCCGGGCACGGTTGAAGTTGCCATCGGGCCGTTGATTGATACCCAGGGGAAAAGCGTGGAAGAGGTACATGCCGCGGCGGCGGAGTGGCTGGAGCAGACCATGCGTGAGCAGGGCAGCCTGGACTGAGCCGACTTTACTGTTTGTACAGACCCAAAAAAACCGCTCGATGAGCGGTTTTTTTATATCGGACCGGCATTGCCTGCCGGTCCTGTAGCAGATCTGTCAGCCTTCGTATTTCTCGAACACCAGAGTGGAGTTGGTACCGCCGAAGCCGAAGCTGTTGGACATGACGCGCTTGAGTTCCACGTTGTCCATGCGTTCGGTGACGACCGGCATGCCGTCCGCTTCCGGGTCCAGCTCTTCGATGTTGGCCGATGCGCAGATGAAGTCGTTGTGCATCATCAGCAGCGAGTAGATCGCTTCCTGTACGCCGGTGGCGCCCAGCGAGTGACCGGTCAAAGACTTGGTCGAGCTGACCGGCGGCATGTTATCGCCGAAGGTCTGCTTCATCGCTTTCAGCTCCTGGATGTCACCCGCCGGAGTGGAGGTGCCGTGGGAGTTGATGTAGTCGATCTTGCCATCGACGGTAGACATCGCCTGCTGCATGCAGCGGACCGCGCCTTCACCGGACGGAGCAACCATATCATAGCCGTCGGAGGTCGCACCGTAGCCCACCAGCTCGCCGTAGATCTTGGCACCACGTGCCTTGGCGTGTTCCAGCTCTTCCAGCACCAGCATACCGGCGCCGCCCGCGATGACGAAGCCGTCACGGTTAGCGTCGTAGGCGCGGGAAGCCTGTTCCGGTGTCTCATTGTATTTGCTGGACAGGGCACCCATGGCGTCGAACATGACGCTCAGGGACCAGTGCAGCTCTTCACCGCCGCCAGCAAAGATAACATCCTGCTTGCCCAGCTGGATCTGCTCCATGGCGTTACCGATGCAGTGTGCACTGGTAGCACAGGCGGACGTGATGGAGTAGTTGATGCCCTTGATCTTGAACGGAGTGGCCAGGCAAGCGGATACGGTGGAGCCCATGGTGCGGGTTACACGGTAGGGACCGACACGGCGAACACCCTTGCTGCGCAGGATATCGGCGGTTTCCACGATATCAGCGGAAGAGGCGCCACCGGAGCCGGCGATGAGGCCGGTGCGCACGTTGGACACCTGGTCTTCACTCAGACCGGAATCTTCAACGGCCTGCTTCATCGCCAGGTAGGCGTAGGCGGATGCATTGCCCATGAAACGGCGCAGCTTGCGGTCAATCAGCGCATCCAGATCGATATCGATGCTGCCCGCGACCTGACTGCGGAAGCCCAGTTCTTTGTATTCCGGCTGAAACTTGATGCCGGAACGGCCCAGCTTCAGTGATTCCAGGACGGTTTCCTGATCATTACCCAGGCAGGAAACGATTCCCATACCGGTCACTACGACGCGTCGCATGTGTAGCCTCTCTTCAACTCGTTCAGAACTATCAGTCTTATTATATGGCAATCAGACCGGGCCCGCCTGCAGCAGGCCCCGCATCAAAAACTGTCGGTCTGCTTGAACAAACCTACGCGCAAGTCCTTGGCGGTGTAGATCACGCGGCCATCCACGGCCACGGTGCCATCGGCGATACCCATCACCAGCTTGCGCTCAATCACGCGCTTGAGTTCGATGTGGTAGGTCACCTTGCTGGCGCTGGGCAGTACCTGGCCGGTGAATTTCACCTCGCCGGATCCCAGCGCACGTCCGCGTCCTTCATTACCGCGCCAGCCGAGGAAGAAGCCGACCAGCTGCCACATGGCATCCAGGCCCAGGCAGCCAGGCATCACCGGGTCGCCGGGGAAGTGGCAGTCGAAGAACCAGAGATCCGGACGGATATCCAGCTCGGCGATGATCTCGCCCTTGCCGTACTGACCGCCGTCGGTATTGATGTTGAGGATGCGGTCCAGCATCAACATGTTGCCGACCGGCAGCTGCGCATTGCCCGGGCCGAACATTTCGCCGTGGCCGCATTGCAGCAGCTCTTCGCGTTCAAATGAGGAAGGTCGTGTCATAAGAAACCGTATATTCAGAGGCATTTCATCAATATTGCGGCGATTATACCGGTTTGCACTCTATCAGGCACGAGCTGCGTCATGTAATTTGCTCATCCATGCAACAAAAGAAGGAGAACACATGGAGCATGCTTTCTGGCACGCCCGTTGGCAGGAAGGGCGAATCGGCTTTCATCAGGCGCAGATCAATCCCTGGCTGCAGAAGTACTGGTCCCATTTGGGGGTGGCGCCCGATGCGCAGGTGCTGGTCCCCTTGTGTGGCAAGTCGCGTGACATGCTCTGGTTACGTGAGCAGGGGCATGCGGTTGCGGGGGTGGAATTGAGCGATTTGGCCTGTCGGGACTTTTTTACCGAAAACGGAGCCGAAGTGACGCCATTGATGCTGTCTGAAGGGCACTTGCGCGAGCGTGACGGCATCCGTCTCTGGAGTGCGGATTTCTTCAGTATGGGGGCGCGGCACTGGGGCACAGTGGCGGCGGTCTATGACCGGGCGGCGCTGATAGCGTTACCGCCGGAGATGCGCCGGGCCTATGTGCAGCATCTGCAGTCAGAACTGCCGAACAGAGTCGAAATTCTGCTGGTGACACTTGAATTTGCAGGCGAAGCGGGGCCGCCGTTTGCGGTGAGTGAGCAGACCGTACGGGAGTTGTTCGAGCCGGAGTTTGAGGTGGTGTTGCTGGAGCGGGCCGAAGTTG